>Ga0210386_10002777_pt1 | contig 14862 bp, 15 predicted proteins | sample IncBWH32OmetaG_FD_160091 | JGI IMG/M metagenome (GOLD analysis project Ga0210386, IMG submission 160091) | Forest soil microbial communities from Barre Woods Harvard Forest LTER site, Petersham, Massachusetts, United States - Inc-BW-H-32-O ... | reverse complement strand
TCTTACGTACTGCTCCGCCGGAATCCGAACTACTGGAAGCGCGACGCCGATGGCCGGCGCCTGCCCTATCTCGACTCCATCCGGCTCGACATCCAGCAAAATCGCGAACTCGAATTGTTGCGCTTCCGGCGCGGTGAACTCGACATTGTGAACAAGCTGGACCCTGAGATGTATGACCGGCTGGCGTCGGAAACTCCACGCTCGGTGGTGGATGCCGGCCCGTCGCTCGACTGGGAAATCGTCTTTTTCAATCAAGTGGCGAATTCGCCGCTGCCCGATTACAAGCGCCGCTGGTTCCGCTCCGAAGAGTTCCGCGGGGCGATATCGGAGGCCATCAATCGCGATGACATCGTACGCGTGGTCTACCGGGGGCATGCCAAGGCAGCCGTCGGGCCGGTGTCGGTCTCGAATCATTTCTGGATCAACTCCGCATTGAAACCGACTGTATATTCGATGCCGGCAGCGCAGGAGCGCCTGGAACGGGCTGAGTTCCATCGCACGGGGGACGCCTTGTTCGACCACGAGGGTCATAAGGTGGAATTCTCGATGATCACCAATGCCGGCAACAAGAGCCACGAGCGCATGCTGGCTCTGATCCAGCAGGACCTAGCAAAATTGGGCGTGCAGCTCAACGTGGTTACGCTCGACTTCCCTTCCCTGATCGAGCGCATCAGCCGCAGCTTCAACTACGAATCGGTTCTGATGGCGTTCACCAACGTCGACCTCGATCCCAATGCCCAGATGAATATCTGGCTCAGTTCGGCGGCTAATCATCAATGGAATCCGAACCAGAAGGCTCCCGAGACGCCCTGGGAGGCCGAGATCGACCAGTTGATGCAGGCGCAAACGGCGGCGCAAGATCCAGCCAGACGCAAATTGTTTTTCGACAAGGTGCAGCAGATCGCGCGTGACAAAACACCCGTGATATTTCTGGTCAACCCCAACGCGCTTTCGGCTTTGTCGCCGAACGTGAAGAACGTGACGCCGGCCACCTTGCGTCCGCAGATTTATTGGAATGCGGAGCGGCTGTCGGTGGGGAGCGGCGGTTTAGTCAGCCAGCGATGAGCAAGCTTCTGCAAGCCCGATTCTCGGTCGATTACCCTAACAAGCCGGCGGTTCTACGCGATGTCGAGCTGGAGATAGGCGAAGGCGAGATCCTGGGGCTGGTGGGCGAGAGCGGCTCCGGAAAGAGCACCATCGCGCTGGCGCTATTGCGGCTGCTGGGTCATAAAGGCGGCGTGGTATCGGGCGAAGTTCTGTTCGACGGGCGAAATCTGCTCGAACTGCGATCGGGCGAGATGCGGCAGATTCGCGGCCGCGAGATCGCGCTGGTGCTGCAAAGCCCCATCGCTTCGCTCAATCCGGCGCTGCGAATCGGCGCCCAGATCGCGGAAACGTGGCGCGCGCACAATCCCGAAGCCAAGTTGTGGAAGAAACGGGCGCTGGAATTGTTCGACCTGGTGAGTCTGCCGGCCGAGGAAGGTTTTCTCGACCGTTATCCGCGGCAGCTCAGCGTCGGGCAGGCGCAGCGCGTGCTGATCGCGATGGCGATTCTGCATCGGCCGCGCTTGTTGATCGCGGATGAATCCACCAGCGCGCTGGATGCCATCACGCAATCGGAGATTCTGGCGCTGTTCCGGCGTCTGAACCGCGAGCTAAACATGGCCATGCTGTTCATCTCGCACGATTTGCTGTCGGTGGCATCAATCTGCCAGCGAATCGCGATCCTGCAAAATGGCCGGATTATCGAATGCGGATCCACCGAACAGATGTTCCGCGAGCCTCGTACGGAGGACACTCGCGCGCTCCTGCAGGCGGTGCTGCGGAACTCAGTGGCGGCGGCGGAGTTGGTGGGAGAAGTTGAGCTGCAATAGAGATTGGCAGGTCGGAGACCTGCCTTACACTTTATTCAGCAAAAAAAGCCAGAAGCACGTTCCCCGGCTTGCCACGCGCGCCGAAAATATATCCTGACCCGACAAACAGCGTGCCGCCGACGATCACCGGTCCGGCTTGACCCATGGAGCCGCCTTTGGCCGTGACGCCATTCACGGTGTGGAAGTCCTGCAACATATTGAACTGCCAGAGACGTTCACCGTTGCTGGTTTGAAAAGCGCGCAGAAGGCCGTCGTAGCCTCCGCCGAAAACGACGCCTGGAATCACGGTTAGGGCCGCGCCGATCCCGAGCCTCGGGCCTGCGGCTTTGATGGGCGCGAGCCATTTCTTCTCTCCGGTGGCCAGGTCGACGGCAGCCACGCCGGCGCTGCTCACTCCGAAATAGGCATAACGGTCGTCTGCGGCGCCGCCGAACGTGATCTCGCCGAGCGCCAGCTTCTCGGGCAGTTGCACCTTCCACACCACTGCTCCATTGCGGTCCGGATCGTGCGCCCAGACGATGCCGCTTTTCTGGCCGGCTATCAGGACGCGGTGGCCATTGGGCAGCGTCCGCAGGATCGGTGAAGCACCGAAGTCATAATCGGGGCCGATATCTTCGGGACAGTTTTCGGTGTTGCCGAAGACACCGCCGCAGACCAGCCACGCGTCTTTGGGAGTATCTTGCATGCTCCAGCGAACCTTGCCGGTGTCTAGATCGAGGGCCAGGACGGCGTCGGTCCGATCCTGGGCGGGCTGCGTGTAGCTGTTGCCCGTTCCGACGTAGAGGGCGTGCTGTTTGGGGTCGATGGTCGGAGTGTTCCAAACGGCGCCTCCGGACGGAGTCCAGAGTTGTGTACCCGCGGAATTTTTCCTGACTGGCTTAGGCGGATCGGAAATCACGTAGGTTTTCCAAAGCTGCCGGCCGATGTTGGCATCGAGGGCGACCACGCTGCCTCGGAATGTGCAACATGGATAGTTCAGGCTCACGCCGGTCAGTTCCTCGCGCGATGCGACGGGAACGTAGAGACGGCCCTCATAGAATGCCGGTGCGCCAGTGATGCCAGCCAAGCCGTGGTCGTCGACTTTGGTTTTCCAGAGCAGCCGACCGGTGGCGGCATCAAGGCCATAGACGTTGGCCCGCACGTCGCCGAAGTAGACCGCGAACTTGCTTATACCCTGACCTTTCACTTCGCCGATGCTGATAGCGTTGCGTACACCCGACCGCGCTTGAAACGACCAATAGACGCAGCCGGTGGCAGAGTCGAGCGCGTAAACATAGCCGTTGTTGAGTCCCACGAAAACACGCCCCGCGGCCACCGCCGGCTGGCCGTGAACAGCAGTCGCGCCGGGAAAACCGAAGGCCCATTTGAGCTTCAATCTGGGAACTTGATCGGCAGTGATACCGGCTGCTTTGCCAGACTGAAAGCGGCCATTGGTGCTGTCGACGCCCCAGCCATTCCAGGCCGGCTTGGATGCAAGGCTGGTGATTGGAGGATTTGCCGCGCAGATGTTCGGCATCGCACTGGCATCGCCGGCATTGGAGCCCATGTAATTGCGGCCGCTCAGATATTCGCCAATCGCGCGGCGGTCGGCGCCGGAAAGCTCGCGCGCGGGGGCGTGGGCATCACCTTTGTTGAGCGCGTCGTAGATGGCTTCCGGGGGCATCTGACGCAACGTGGTGGCGTCGGGCGTTCCCTGGCCGCGGGTTTCGGAGTGACATGAGGTGCAGCTCTGATCGAAGAGGCGGGCCGTTTGCGGAGATTGCGCGATAGCAGCGAACGACAACAAGAGCATTCCCGAAAGTCGTTTCATCTGAGAATCTCTCCCATCTGTCAATTTACCGCTCGTCGGCTTCAGTCGCCTCGACTAAGCGGTCGACAGTCATGGCGTAGATGGCCATCTTACCGTCGCGGTCGCTCTGAAAGAAGACGCGTTGGCTATTGGGTGAAAAGATCGGCGCGGTCATTCGCGGATCGCTGGCGCGGTGTTCGCACAACGTCAGCTCTCGCTTGACGGAGCGGACCAGCAGGAGCACATAGGGGGAAGCTTTGCTGCCGCTGGCACCGATGAACACGCTCGAATCGCCGTTGCGATTAAAGGCGACAAACTGCGTGGTGTTGGAGATGAACTTGTCTTCGTTGCTATCAGGCGTACACTCGCGGATGTTATTCAAGTCTTTCGGGGTCGGCGGAAAATTCAAATACACGACCGTTCGGCCGTCGGCCGACCACACGGCCGGACCCAGGCCGCCGGACGCCAGCCGCAGCTTTCGATTTTGGGCTCCGTCAAAATTCACCAGCCACAGCTCGTCCGAGCCACGCCGATACAGCATGCCCGCTCGCTTGGGACGTGGCATGGGATCGGAAATCGAATCGCTCGCTTCAGCCAGCGTGGTGGCAGTCCCGGTGCGCATCGCGATCAGCCGCAGCCGGCTGCCGCCGGGTTTTTGCTCAACGAGCGCGGCGTACAGTCCATCCTCAGACAGGCTGAAGCCGTGACCGGCTTCGAACGCTTCGTCTATCCGATACACCTCGCGCGTGTGCAGGCTGTTGAGATTCGCGAGAAACAGAGAACGGCCGTCCAGGTAGCAAAGGCTATGCTCGTCGGCGAGTGCCAGCGAGTCGGGCACTATGTCGCTTGCCTCGGTGAGCGACCGCGATTGGCCGCTCTTCAAATCCATTCGATAGGCCTGCATGGCCCCCGACCGGTCACTGGAGTAAATCAGGAAGCTGCCATTGCGCGGAAACGCGCGGCCGTAGTAGGCGGGAAGCCGGCTCTCGTGCGCCGGATCAGTCAAGCGAAATACGTCGAACTCGGTGGCGGCATCTTTATAACGCTTGTACTCGGAAGGAACAAGCTGGCCCTTTTGGGCGAAACCAAGCGGCGCGCTCGCGAGAGACCACAAGAATGCCCGGCGCCTCAAAGCCAAAGCGGCTACCGATGGCTGGTCTGATAATGTTCTTTCAACAGGTCTAAACCGAAATCGCCGTCAAAATCGCGCCAAACGGAATGGATGTGATTGGCGTGATCCTGGGTGTCGTCGAACTCAATCAGAAAAGTCGGCGACTGGATCCGATAATAATGTCCCTCGCCCCGGTCAAATCCGCCGGCCCAGGCGAAGAAAATATTGTTGCCGGCTTTCTTGATCTGGTCTTCACGGTTTTGAGCGATCTGCTCCGGCATGTTATTGCAATACTCGTCGAGCAGCGTCTGAAGATTCTCACGTTGCTGCGCGTTCAGCTTGGCAACGGAAATTCCGTTGGCCTGGCCAGTGAGAGCGGCTTTGCGCGACGCCATGGTCAGAATGTCTTTGGGCGCTTCCTTGCTGATGATCCCGGTCTTCTGCTGCTCGGGCGTCAAGGATTGGGCCAGTGTGCGGGCGAGATCGTCTTCGCGAGCGAGAATGCGGACGCCTTTCCGCGGCCCTTCCTTCACCTCCTCCGGATTGGAGCCGAAGAAACTAGGCGCGCCCTGCACCTTGCCGTTGACGATCGTGAAATTCTGGGCGACATGATGCCCTTCGACGCGATATCCCCAGGTGCCCGTCTCCGAAGGATCGCCGAAGACGGTGAAGAAATAGCCCTCCGGGTCGCGCTGCGGTCCTTTGCCGTTCTCCATAAGCTTCAACACCTGATCGAGGCTCATGATGGTGGAGGCTTTGATATAGCCTCGCTGGCTAAGCCCGGCCGCGAGCAACGCATGGGCGAGTTGCTTCTGTTCACCGGTCATGTCGCGCAACGGAAGACCCTTGCGCGGTTTCGGGATGAAATGCCAGTCGAACCGCTCGTCATCCTGGAATTGGAAGGTGGCCTGCGCGCGCTGATCCGCGTTGAGCGACGCCAGAAAAGCCTTGGCCGCGTCGGACATGACAGACGCGGAATGGATGCGAGTATAAGCGGAGGTGAGGAGCACGATCCCAACTCCGATGGCAGCAAGCCGTAACCCAATATTCTTCACAGTGAGTCTCCTTTGCGAAGCCACTTTCGGCCGGGGGTCCGGCGTACTAACTAGCTTATATCAAGAGAAGGCGTCTTTGGCTTCCAGAGCATCCAATAGGTCACCCACGGTTTCGGCTTCGAGCAGCGCCATGTCGGGCTCCAGCCCGAACTCGCTGGTAATCGTGGTCAGAATCTGCACATCGGCGATGGAGGACCAACCCGAGACGGTCTCGCGGCTATCGGAGTCCTGTAATGAACCACGCGGCATTTGCAGAATCTCTTCCAGGGCAGCCTTGAATCCGGATCGTGTCATAGGTCTTTTCGAACGGCGTGAGCGGCTCGTTCCAGGTATTCCACCAGCAATTTTTCGGGGGTTACCATCCAGGCGATTTTACGGCCATCAAATGCCTTGGCCGGCAGCGGCACTCTGACCAGGGTTGCTCCGGCAGCTTGGCTGTGCTGGATCTGCGCCTGCAAATCGTCGACTTCGTAGCACACGTGGTGCAATCCGCCGCCCGCTTCGGCAAATTTGCGGACGGGCGATCGCGGACCCGCCGACTCCACTAATTCAATGGTCGATTCAGTGGCGAGATTAGCGGGCAGAAAGGTCACGTTGACGAATTGCAGGGGATCGTGAATCACCTGCCCGTCCCAAGAGAGGCACAAAGACCGCGCAAATTGCGGGGCGCTGCCGGAAATGGATGCCACGACGTAGCCGACATGATGCAAGCGCGATTCGGCCACGCTCAGTCCGCCCCCGCCATCACTGCTGGAGCGCTCACATTGCGGATGTGCGTCGCTGTGATCGACGGCTTTTCGGGAACCGTGATTTCGTATCGAATTTCATCGGAAGTCTCACCGGTTTTGGAAAATCCGAGCTTGGTGTACAGGTCGGCTACCAGGTTGTTCTTGCCGGTGGGGCGGTACACGGCGGTGATCTTGCGCACTCCCATCGACGCCGCCGCCTCCAGTATGCGGTCGAACATAAAGCGCTCCATCTGCCGGCCTAGGACGCGGCAACTCATGAGCCAGGTGTCGATTTCCCAATCATTGGGGACCGTGCTCACGCAAAATATCAAGCCAATCAGGCCGTAAGAGCCCATCCGGTCCGATAGCTGGAACGCGCCTATCCACGAGCGGGGACGCTGGGCGAGTTGCCGGACCTGCGCCTCAGTGTAACGGCGCGTCGTCAGGTTGAACTGATTCGTCTTGTTGACGAGTTGCGTCACGCGCGGCAGGTTGGCGTCGGATACCGGGACCACCGACGCCTCCAGTTGAAGTTGTAGCAAGAATTCGTCCAGCGACTGCGAGGTGGAACGCAGCATCTCGCGCTGGGCTTCGCTGCGATATTGTTCGGCACGCGCCAGGTCCTCTTTGGAAAGCGAAAGGGTGAAGAAATAGTGGGCGCGGTCGAGATCGCGTACCCAATTCACCACCGACGAGCCTACGTCCGGCACTGTGACCTGCGGAAGTTGCGAGCGTACCCACTCGCGCTCCATGGGGTTATCGTCCAGGAACACAAAGCTGTCCAGACCGAGCGACAGCTTCTCGGCGATTTCGCGCAGATTCTGAGCCTTGTCGTTCCAGTTGGCTTGAAAAACAGCGAAGTCTTCCAGGCGCAGAAGCATGTGCTCATGCTTTTCGAAGGGCAAGCGCGCATCGTCGGGGTTGTTCTTGGAGCAGACTGCCAGCAAAATGCCGCGCGATCTCAGATCCCGCATGTATTCCTGGAGCCGCTGGTGAGCTTCTCCGGCCGCGGAGCCAGGACCGATCTGAATCCCTTTCAGCCCGTCTTCGCCGATAATTCCCTTCCATAGCGTGTTATCGAGATCGACGACGAGTACTTTGCGCGTCAACCCCAATACCGCGCGCAGGTGCGCCTGCTGCATTTCGGCGAGCGCGGGAAGCGCGTCGGTCCCCGGATGTTGCTTGAAACTGTGCCACAGCGTCGCGTCCTCCCAGCGATCCAAGCCCGTCTGGCGCTGGATGGCCGGGGTATCCAGGATCGACACGTGTGAAGGCGCCGCCCGCTGCATCGCCAGGTTGATCGCCTGGATCATGCGCGATCGCCCGCCGGCCAGCGAACCCGCCAGATAACCGTAGGCCTCGGCCGCCGGAAAATCGTAGGCGTGCTGAACCACGTGGCAGCCAAACTGATCCGAGAGTCGCTGCCAGAGAAGCTTGTTCTCCTCCACCACACGCTCGACGGCAGCGTCTTCATCGCCGGTCATAGGGGGAAGGTTCAGATCGCGCCAGTGAGTCACCAGGAACACCAAGTCGGGCCGGAACTTCGCCAAGCCGCTATCGGGATCGAGGACTTCTTGCTGCACGGCGCCATAAAGTCCCTGATAGAACGAGGGGTGGATTCGGTCTCAGGCAAAGCGCCTTAAGTAGCGGGATCAGGAGACTGGTGGTGCTGGTGCCTAACACTGCGACGCGGGCTTTTCGTAGCGGCCAGCCGGATTCTCCCCAGCCGGAGTCTCCAATGATCTCCTCGACCAGCTTTTCCGCCCTCGGGAAGAACGCGTAACGGACCGGCTGCGCAAGGGCCAACTGGATCTGGCGGGCGGCGTCCATTCTGCGAGCGTTCGTGGCTAAGGCTCGCGCGTAAGCCAGCCGGTGGAAGGGATCCGGCGTCGCGCCCAGGGAGAAAAAGTGCTCCCAATAGCCGCAGACTTTCGGATCACCGGCATGTTCAGAAAGCAGCGCGCAGAGGTAAGCGCTGTTGACATTCTTGGCGTGTTTATCGGCCCAATCCAGAGCTTCGCCGGCGCTTTTCTGCAGAGCCGCTGCCAGCACTTCTACAGTGGTGGCATCAAATCGCGATCCCAGGGTTTCTAAAGTGCCGGCCGCGACGGCCAGCTTCCCGCTCAAATCGCTTTGGCTGCGGAGTTGGTACGACAGAACGCTTTCAAGCGGCCCCTTCATTATCTGAATTCAGTTTACTGGATCGCGCCTTCCAGTTCCGGATGGCGGCGTGCCCAATCGATCGCGGCGCTCCGCGGCCAGAGTGCCACCGCCAACTGATACTGGAGACGACCGCTCTCAAACTGCTGCTTGCGGTCGGCATTGTGCTCCATGAAGCCGGCATCGGCGGGGGCCGGGCCAGCGGTGACAATGATTCCGCCCTCCTTGAGGTACGGACGATTCAACCACTCCAAGTGAGGATTCTCAGAGACGGCCGCCGGGTCGTGAAACCACGCCGAGGCCAGGATCGCTTTGATCGACGGCTGTAGCTCGAGCGAGCGCGCCATGCGGTAATAAGCCTTCAGCACTTCTTTTTCGAGCAGCAGCCCTCGATTCTTGGGCCGCCGTGCTACGTGCATGAAGAACATTGGCCGGAAGCCACCGGTCCGCGCGGCGAGGAACCAGGCCAAGCGCGGCAAGTCCAGCTTGCTCGCTTTGAGCAGCCAAGAACGCGGAAACCCGGAGACCTCCCAATCCATCGGGCCGGCTGGAAAGCGGCGCAAGGAGATGGTCTTGCAGGCTGTCACGAACAGATAGCTGCCGGTTTCAAGCGGTGTTCCCCGGGATGGCCCTGTATAGAAGCGGTATTCGTCGGCGAGCAGCTTTCTGACGGACTCATAGATCGGCAAGCTCGCTATGCGCGGCTCGAATTCGGCCGCGGCGGAGCGGAGGAGCGCACGTTCGAAGGCGTCTCCTTCCATGTCGATCCCGGCCCGTCGCGCTTCATCTTTCAACGCCGTCACTGCCGCCTGACTCTCGGGACTCTCGGTAACTTCAGATACCAGACGCGCGCAAGGAGCAGCGGACCTGGTCAGGAACTCGAAGACCTCCGGCTTTGCTAGCATGAAACCCTTGAGATCATCTTAGCTTTCATGAGTCCTTCCGCATCTGTGACCACGCCGGCATGCTGCGCTCTCTAAAACTGCTGTTCTTGCGGATGGCGAACGCGCTGGGCGTGTCCTCGTTGCTGATGAACACGACCTGGCGCAAGAAACGGTTGTTGATCCTCTGTTACCACGGCATTTCGACGGACGACCAGCATCGTTGGAATTCCGATCTTTACATGCCGCCGGATCTGTTTCGGAAACGTTTACTGGCTCTTCAAGAGCGACGCTGCAATGTCCTGCCGCTGGGAGAGGCGCTGGAACGGTTGTATGCGGGAACGCTCCCGCCGCGCGCTGTGACCATAACATTTGATGACGGAATGCACGATTTCCATCAGGCCGCCTATCCGCTGCTGCGCGAATTCGGCTATCCGGCGACAGTCTACCTGACAACCTATTACTCGGATTTCAACCGGCCGGTGTTCGATGTCATGTGTTCTTACCTGCTGTGGAAAGGACGCGGCCGCCGGTTGGAATGGCCGGAGATAACGGGCGAAGCGATCACGCTGGATGACGCCGGACGCGGTGCAGCCGATCGTAGCATCAAGGCCTTCGGACGCCGGCAAAATCTCTCGGGGCGGCAAAAGGACGAGCTGCTGGCGACGCTGGCGTCGAAGTTAGCGATCGATTATGAAGCCCTCTGCGACAAGCGGATTTTGCACGTCATGACCCCCGGAGAAGCCGCCGAGATGGCTCGGCAAGGGGTGGTAATCGAACTGCACACTCATCGGCACCGGGTTTCCACAGACCGTGAGAAATTCGAGCGAGAGATTATTGATAATCGGACGCGCATCGCGGCGGTGTCTTCGGGGGAGGCCAGGCACTTTTGCTATCCAGGGGGATTTCATCTGCCCGAATTTCCTGGCTGGCTGCGCGAGCTCAACGTTACTTCGGCGACCACCTGCCAGCCGGGTATCGCTTCGCGCGGCAGCGATCCGATGCTGCTGTCGCGTTTGGTAGACACTTCGGGACTGACCGAGCTCGAGTTTTATTCCTGGCTCAGTGGGCTGGCGTCCCTGCTGCCGCATCGCCCGCACGTGATGTCAGAGGGGCAATTGATGGAAGAACCGGTCGACGCCGGCTGAAGAAGGCGCGGCTGGTGCGGCTCTATATCCCAATGTAGGTGTTGTAATCGTTGTGCTGGAACCGGTGATAGACCCAGAGCTGTTCCATCCACAGCGCCGGGAACATAAGGCCAGCATTCATGATCCCGAATGGAGCAAGGGTATGCCCACTGTTCTGTTGCTGGTTGAATTCATCGATGGCAAGTAACTCTCCGACGCGGTTGCAATGTAGTTGATGACCGTCGCTGACGATATCGTCGAAATAACAGATCACTCGCGGGAGCAGGGTACGGTCCTGGCCGGTGAACAGCTCGAGCGCGGCAGTTGTAGAACCGTAGTAATCCAGATCAAAACTGATAAACCCGATTGGTGCATGTTCGCTGTGCAAAAACTCCGAGACTGTTTCCCGCACATCGCCCAACAACAGCTTGGCGGATTTCAGCCGCTTCTTCAACCCCTCGACGTCCATCTGATATGCGCCGCGTTTCCAGACGTAGCCGAGGTCCCGATAGTCCAAGGGCGCCGGCAAGCCCTGCCCAAGGTCAAATCCATAGACCTCGACTACCATTCCGGCGCGCGTCCCGAATTCCGCTGCATATTTTTCAAGAGCCAGAAGCCCGCCTCCGGACGCGACGCCGAATTCGATCACGCTCACCTTGGGATATTTCAGTTTTGAGGCGAGATAGATTGCCTGCTTAACACCGAAGGCATATTGGGGCCGGTCCAAAGCCTGAAGCGACAGCCGGAAGTCCACCGAGCCGATCGAAAAACGCCGAATAATCTGGCGAACCGCAAACTCCGGACGTAGACAAGTCCGAATGAGCTTCGCCCAGGTGAGGCTGTTCATCGGCAATAGTTCACTATTCGACTCTACGGATCACCCGGTGTGCTTTAAAAGGGTAGATCCTGTTGCGGGTGCGTCGTCAGGGTGGCCGCCGACTTGGCGAGGTATTTATACGGATTCACCGGGATGCCGCCCATCCTCACTTCATAATGTAAGTGCGGCGAGGTGACCCGGCCACTCGCGCCTGAACGACCGATGACGTCGCCCCGGCGGATCTCTTCTCCCGGGACCACTTCAAAGCGCGACAAGTGCCCGTAGTAGGTCTGCAAACCATTCCCGTGGTCGATCACAACCAGTCTGCCGTACCCACCCATCCACTCGGCATGGACTACGATGCCGTCGGCCGCAGCCCGCACGGTAGTACCCATCGGCGCCGAGAGGTCTATACCGGTATGAATCGCTTCTTCACCGGAGAACGGATCGGTGCGATCGCCGAACAGGCTCATCACCCGACCTTCCACCGGCCACAGACTGGGACGAACATGGGTTTGCCATTGTTTGGCGTAGTTATGGTAGAGCTTGGACATCGAAGCCGACTGCAGGAAGTTGTACTCCTCAAGCGACTCATGGAAGGTCGGAGCAAGGGTCTGTCCATTGGCGATGTCAGTAGAGGTCTCCGGCGTGCGCTTGAGACCGTAGGCGACCGATACCTCGCCGGCAAACGCCTCCAGGGTGGCAAGCTGCTCGTTCTTCTGATTGGTGACGCTCTGCAATTCCTGGTATTTGGCGCGAAGGGAATCGACTTCCTGGCGTAGCGTATTGTAATGCGCTACTTTCATGGTCATCCGTAAATAGCTGGACAGAAAGCCGAACACGAACAGACAGCCGAGCACGGCGAAGATAAAGGCGGCGTAGACGGCCTTATGCGGAACGTGGATGCGGCGCAGCCTGCCATGCAGCGAGTGCGCTAAGACAACCACAAAATAGGGCTGGTGTGGCATGGATCTCCTGAGATTAAATCGGCACGACCTTAAGAAAACTTGCCGGACGCGGTAGGCCGTAGGCCGGAGAAGTACCAAAAACCTAAACGAAGGCTAAGAATACTTCATGTGACGGAAGAGTGTCAAGGATTGGTACCGTAAGATCTATTACTCTTACTAAGGTGAAGCCCGTAGTCTCGTCTCAGGTGTAAACTCTGTTCATGACGTTCACCAAGCGTCTGCGCGAGGGAGTTCGGCGGGGTGAGATCACTTGCAGCGTACGAATATGGACGCGTCCCCACGTTAAGGTGGGCGGACGGTACCGGATGGAGGACGGCGAAATCGAGGTAGATTCGATCACGCCCATCGGTTTTCCGGATATCACTCCGGAGTTGGCGCGAGAGTCGGGTTTCCTGGGTCAGATCGATCTGCTCAAGATCGCCAAGCACGGGAAGGGCGACAATATCTATCTGGTCCGGTTCCACTACTTGCCGCCGCGCGGCAAGCGGTTGCTGAAAAAGTCCATCGCACGTCGGAGCCCTACGCCACGATCTGCGCCACGTGGTCTCAGTCGACAGGATTCGTTGCGAAAACGGAAAGCTCGGGAGTGAAGCCGCGGTCGTTCATCTCGAGAACCGCCTTGATCATGTGGGCGATGTCTTCGCTTTGCAGCTTGCTGGGGTTCTCGACTTGCGGAAATCCGGCCCGGCGCGCAAAGTCGGTGATGACCTCGCTCGGATTGATCAGGAAGACGCGCACGTTATACTTGCGGAGCTCGGCGCGCCAGCACTCGGTCATCCCGCGCAGGGCGAACTTGCTGGCGTAGTAGGCCGTGCCCTTGGGCGCACCACGCAAGGACGCGGTGGATGAAATGTTGATCAGGTTGCCTCGCTTGCGCTCCTTGAAGAGCTTGGCCGCTTCGCGCGACATGAGCATGACGCCGGTCACGTTGGTGGCAAAGACGGCGTCGAAACCGGCGCGGTCCATGTCAATCAGCTCTTTGAACACGCCGATGCCGGCATTATTAATCAGGACGTCCAAGTCGCCGAGCTTCTCCTTGACTTCGCGAAAGGTCCGTAGGACGTCGGCCTCATTCGCGACGTCCGCCTGAATGCCCACGACGCCCAGCGAGCGGGCGGCTTCAGCCAGTCGTGCGGGGTCGCGGCCGGTGATGGCGACGCGCGCGCCCGCTTGTGCAAGTACCTGCGCCGCGGCTCGGCCGAGGCCGCTTGAGCCGCCGGTAATCAGAACTACTGCATTCTTGAGGTCCATGTGTCTATAGTAGGCGTGCCGCGACGCGGCGTACAATCGTTGCGTGGATGAATTGCGCCGGACATCCGCCGATCGAAGGGAGTTCCTGGCACTTGGCGCCAGTGGAGTTTGGCTTTACGCGCGGAGGATTCCGGAGCCCTTAAGGCGCATTATGATCAGCGTCAATGTGATGTTAGACCGAGGGGCGCATTCCGGAAAGGGTTTAGCGGCAGGTGAAGTTTCGTTGTTCAAGGCCTATCAGGAAAAGGCCGGCCGCGAATACGCAACCAGCGGCATCTTTTTCGATATTCATGAGATGGAAGGGGCCTATCTGCGGCAGCAAGGATACTCGGATATCCCCGAAAAGTTTCTCGTGCAGGGAATGATCAACCTGTTCGTGACAGATTCGCTGGGCTACGACATCGATCGGGATCGTACGGGCGGATCTTCGATGGGGCCACGGCCGCGCGGCGCGAGGTTGGCCGGGAACCCGTTCTACAAGATCTTCCTGGGATTGAAGGATGCTCATGAAACAACACTTCCCCATGAATACGCCCATCATTTCGCCCTGGACACGCGCCGCAACGCGAGTATAGGGTCTAATCTCTGGGCAGATCTTCGGAATGATTACTGGCTTTGGCGCCAGCGTCACGGTGTTCCGATTTTGGAGTTCCGTGCGTGCGGCAATTCGGAATGGGCCAGGTTCGAGAACTAGCAACAGAAGACCGGCTTCTTAACTATTCGTGCCGTAGCGCGATTAAAGGGTCGGCGTGGGCAGCACGCACAGCGGGAGGGAGAGAAGCCGCGAGAGCAGCGGCTAGAACGCTCGAAATCGGGGCTGCTAAGCTCCAGAAGTCCGTCGGTTTGACTCCGAATAGCTGGGATGCGAGATAACGGCCTAACATGATCCCGGCCATGATCCCCAGCGCGATGCCCGCCGCGACGGAGATCGAAGCACCGGAGACGATCAGTCGCACAACCGAAGCTCGGCCCGCCCCGAGTGCGAGGCGGATGCCGATTTCGCGCGTGCGGCGGACGACCGCGTAGTTGATTACGCCGTAGAGCCCAACGGCTGCGAGCAGCACCGCGACAGCCGAGAAAAATCCGGAAAGGAGGGCGAGC
>Ga0210386_10002776_pt1 | contig 14863 bp, 11 predicted proteins | sample IncBWH32OmetaG_FD_160091 | JGI IMG/M metagenome (GOLD analysis project Ga0210386, IMG submission 160091) | Forest soil microbial communities from Barre Woods Harvard Forest LTER site, Petersham, Massachusetts, United States - Inc-BW-H-32-O ... | reverse complement strand
ACCTGTAGGACCTGTAACTCCATCTGCACCCGTTGGTCCCGTAGGTCCAGCTCCACCACCTGCACCCGACGAAAAAACCGTCCATGCAGTACCATTCCAGTAGTAGTAACCAGGAATAACATTGAATGGCGATGAGCCTGCAGTAGCCGTATTATAAACTATTAGTCCTACTGCAGGAGCAGTTACAGGAGCAGCAACATTAGTAGCGGTTAATGCTACCTGCGGGGCTAAAAACCCCTGAGTTCCATTGTTTCCTGTATTTAAGTCAAGTACGGCAGACTTATCAGGTTTACTTCCGGTACTATTTATACCAATGTTTTGTGCTTTTACCGCAGTAAATGCCACAAGACATAAAGTAATTGGGAGGAATAGTTTTTTTGTAATCATTCTTATTCGGGTAATTAGTATATCAACTATGTTCTTTATGAGACAAACTCCTGTTTTATAAAGGGGAATTACCTTTCAAATATAAAACAATCTTTTAAGGAAAAGGAGTTTAAGGCATTTTATATTAAAAAAACTAAAGATTAGCCCATATGAACATATTAAGCCCCCTTTTCAATTAAAAATCAGCAGTATTTTCGGTAAATCTCCATATCTAACCGTTTAAGCGCTAACAAATTGAATATTAGAATAAAGTAACTAAATCGTTAATTATTGAGAATTTCCTACATTTGCACCTCCAAAATCATAACATAGATAGTATGAGCACACAAACAAAAGCCCCAGAAAAGTCAAATCATAAAGTAGAAAAACATGTAAGTATGTACGAAGCGGTACTGGCACGTTTTAATACCGCGGCAAAACTTTACAACCTGCCCGAAGATATAGCGGCTATGCTTATTACTCCGCAAAAGCAAGTGAAAGTTTCCCTTCCTGTTATGATGGATAATGGAAAAGTTCAGGTATTTGAAGGATATCGTATTGTACATTCTACGTATTTAGGCCCATCTAAAGGTGGTATACGTTATGCACCCGATGTTAATGATGATGAAGTGAAATCATTGGCAGCATGGATGACATACAAATGTGCTGTTGCCGGACTACCATACGGTGGCGCAAAAGGCGGCATAACCTGCGACCCACGTAAATTATCGGTTGGTGAATTAGAGCGCCTTACCCGTGCATATACACAAGCTATGTATGAAGTGTTTGGCCCGCATAAAGATATTCCTGCACCTGATATGGGTACAGGTAAACGTGAAATGGCATGGATAGTAGATGAGTATTCTAAGATAACAAGAACATTTCAACCAGGTGTTGTAACAGGTAAGCCAATTACCTTAGGTGGTTCAAGAGGCCGTGAAGCTGCTACCGGTAGAGGTGTTATGATACATACCATTGAAGCAATGAAGAAGATTGGTATTGACCGTAAAAAGTCAACTGCTGCTGTTCAGGGTTTTGGAAACGTTGGCATGAATGCAGCGCAATTATTACATAGCAAAGGAATTAAAGTGGTTGCAATATCTGACTATACCGGTGCTTTTTATAATGAAAAAGGTATTGATGTGGATAATGCAATTAAGTATGTACAAAAAAATAAGAACGTATTATCAGGCTTTACAGGTGGCGAACCTATAACAAATGAAGAATTACTTACATTAGATGTAGATGTTCTTGTTCCTGCAGCTACACAAAACCAGATTACTGAAGAAATTGCGCATAAAATAAAGGCTAAGCTTATTGTAGAAGGTGCCAATGGCCCAACTGCATTTGAAGCTGACCATATTCTGAATGAAAAAGGTATTACTGTAGTACCGGATATTTTAGCTAATTCAGGCGGTGTTACTGTTTCTTATTTCGAATGGGTCCAAAACCAATACGGTTTCTATTGGAAGGAAGATGAAGTAAATGCTAAGCATGACAGCACCATGGAAACTGCTTTTGAACAGGTATGGTACAATTCAAAGCAATATAAAACCAGCCTGCGTATCGGTGCATACATAACAGCTTTCAAAAAGCTTGAAAAAGCTATCCGTTATCGCGGAGCATACTAATAGAAATTAAATTTTTCTGATACATATACCCTGGCCTCAAAAGCCGGGGTATTTTTTTTAGAAGCCCATGTATTTTTGAGGATTTACCGGGCTGCCTTTGTACCAAAGTTCAAAGTGCAGATGCGGGCCTGTAGTAAGCTCTCCTGAGTTTCCAATAATAGCTATTACGTCTCCTGCTTTTACGTAATCTCCTACTTTTTTCAGCAAAACAGAGTTGTGTTCGTAAACCGAAACAAGGTTATTGTTGTGCTGCAGAATAACCACATTGCCTGTAGCAAGTGTCCAGGTCGAAACAATAACAGTGCCATCGAGCGTTGCTTTAATAGCTTCATTTTCTTTAGCTACAATATCAATACCATAATGTCCGCCTGAAGGGTTAAAGCCATTGGTAACAACGCCTTTAAGCGGAGTAAAAAAGAAGTAATCACTTATACTGCTGTTATCAGATTTATTTTGTGTACCTCCACTGAGTGTAACATTGTATGGGTTTTGAGACTCTACGGTTCGCCTTAGCATTGAATCGTCATGTGATGGAGGAACAAAGTTTGATTTATGTTTTAAGGTGTCGGCATGGCTTTTTTCAGCAACCGTATCGTGCCTGGCCACATTGCCCGATAATATTCTTCGAATACTTTCTATGTAATCCTGCCTGGCTTGTAATTCATTATTCAGTGAATCAGTTTTCTGGCTCAGAATTATTAAGTTCTTACGCATGTTTATATCGGCATATCCCGGAATATATTCACGCAGAGGTGTAAATGCAACTGCCCATATAATAAGCAGAATAAGAAAAATTACTGCACCGCCTGTAATGGTAAAAAGGGCTATCGGAGAAATACGAACAGAGAATCTTTCTTCAAAAGTATCTTCTTTACGAATGATGAAGAAATACCGTGTACGTAGCCTTGCAAATAGACTTTTTTTCTTGGCTTGTTCTACCATGTTGCAAATATAACAGAAAGTATACGGGGCTTGGGCAAATAAAAAAGCCCTGATTTGTCAGGGCTCTTTATTGATAAATATAATTAATTAGTCAAGTTCTACCTGTTGCATGTTAAAGGTTAGATTAACAATAGCCTGATAATCTTCTCCTGCTTCACGCATATCTTCATCATCTTCTTCATAGTACCAGTTAATAATAACCTGGTTACCCTGACGGTGAATAGTCTCTAATCTTTTCAATACATCAAGTATACACTTTGAAGATGCCGTGTTGAAGTACTCGAGTTGAATGTCAACTTGCGTAGGTGTAGTTGGGGTGCTTGCATATCTTTCAAGACTTTCAACCAAAGGCTTGTAAAACTCAACTGAGTTTTCAGGTATTGATCTTCCTTTTATTTCAAGCTTTCCCTGTTTAGAATCGAACTTGATAGAAGGGGTTTTAGGTGTACTTTCGATGGTTATTACTTCCATAGCGTGTTTTTGATTAATAGGGTTATTATTGTTCGATCACAACATTTAAGGTGAAAAATGAAAAATTGTCGTTAATTGGAACAAAATCGTAAAAAAGAGGTTTGCCTGTTCTTCTTGCTATATCTATCATTCCAAGTCCTCCTCCTCCTTTATCCGACATTTGACCATTATTCAATGTCCTTTTGTAATGTTCTTTTACTTCTTCAGGAGTAAGAGCATTTATTTCATCCATTTTCTTTTTAAGAACAGGTACACGGTCGTTCTTAATATAGTTTCCTGTAATTACGTTATAGTGGTTGTTTTCTTTTCCGATCATAAATATTGCTGTCCTTGCCATTTCAGCAACCGATTCAAGAGAAGGGTCATCCATGTGATGGTAAAGATTCTGCAGTAGTTCTACTAGAACGATGTACACCTTCTTACGCAGCTTAGGCTCTTCCTGCATGTTATCCATCTTCGATTCAATGATCTGAAGAATAGATGTAAGCAGTTCGGCTGTAATATCACCCTTGAAAGATAGAAGGATGTTATTGCGGTCCATTTTGTCGTAGAAATCGTGAATATCCATGTCTATTTCAGGGTTTCTTGTGGTTTAATTTTTACTCGCATCAAATACTCTTTGAAATAACTTTACCATTATTGTGCACTTGTTTTTCTGCATTATTATTACTGCCACCTTCAAATGAGAAAAGGCAAATATAATAAAAATGCAATGTTTGACAAAATGTCATAAAATATAGAGTATTAAGTACTTCTGATACCTATAACCAATACATCATCAACCTGTTCGTTATTACCTTGCCACTCCAAAAGTGCCTCATGTAATTTCTTTTGTTGCTCATTTACAGGCAAATCCTTTATCTGTTGAAGGGTTTCAAGGAAGCGCCGCATCATAAATTTCTTACCCTTATCACCTCCAAACTGATCGGCATAGCCATCTGAGAACATGTATATGGTTTCGCCGGGCTTAAGTTTATGGGCGTGGTTCTTAAAACTACGTTCCAGACCTATTTGTGAGCCGCCAATGGGCATTTTATCAGGGTCAATTTTCTGTAATTCGCCATTGCCGGCAATTATTAAAGGCCGGTTAGCGCCTGCATACTCAATTTCATTGGTATCCTTATCAAAACAACATAATGCCATGTCCATACCATCAGTTGTATCTATGTTGCTAATGCCTTGTTTTAATGCTGTTTGAACCATAGTATTAAGGTGATTCAATATGGTGGAAGGCTTGGTAATGCCTTTTTCAAGTACTATCTGGTTAAGCAGATTATGCCCTATCATACTCATAAGCGCACCGGGTACTCCATGCCCCGTACAATCGGCCGCAACCATTATCAGTTTGTTGCCTTGTTCGCCAAACCAATAAAAATCACCACTTACAATATCTTTAGGCAGGTACAATATAAATGATTGCGGCAGGAACTGTTTTATATCCTCCAGTGGGGGCAGAATGGCTTGCTGTATACGCTTGGCATATTGAATACTACTGGTAATGTCTCTGTTCTTTTGTGCCAGTTCATGGGTTCGTTCTTCTACTTTTGCTTCCAATTGCTTTTTCTCTTTTTCAATTCTGTCGGTACGGTATTTTACAAACCCGAATAGTGCCAGTAGAATAATAATTATGCAGGATATATAGAACCAGGTTGTTTTCCAGAATGGTGGAACAATATTTATATAAATAGCCTCTCCCACGGGGCTCCAAACGCCATCATTATTACATGCCTTTACCCTGAATGTATAATGACCGGGAGGAAGTTGTACATAGTTTGCCCAATGCCGGGTAGATGGTAATGACCATTCTGCATCAGCTCCTTCAAGAATGTATTTGTATTTATTCTTAGCAGGCATTTCATAATCGAGCCCTATAAATGAAAATGAAATGGTGTTCTTTTGCCATGATAGTTGCAGGTATTTTTTTTCCGATGCCAACGTATCCATAACAAATTCCTTACCAAATAATTCGCATGCCGTAATGCTTACCGGGGGCTCATGCATATTACCTATTACCTTTTCAGGTGTAAAACTTACAATACCATTTACGCTTCCAAAAAACATTCTGCCATCTGCAGTTTCAAAAAAGGCCCCCTGGTTAAAATCATCGGCAGGAAGCCCATTGCTTTCATCGTAGTTTTTGAACGCACTGCCCGATTCATTAGGCGCATTCGGGTTGAATTTTGAAATTCCTTTATTCGTACTTAGCCATAAATTTCCTTCCTTATCAGGAAGGATGCCATATATATAGTCATTTGGAAGGCCTTCTTTTGTAAAATAATGTACAAACCTTTTTTCTTTTACAATGTATTTGTTAAGCCCTATACCGGTACCAATCCACAAATTACCTTGTGTATCTTCATAAATGCAATTTACTGAATTAGAAGTTAGTGAATTATTGCCGCTTGTTTTTTTTATGCATGTTATCTTCCCTTCTGGGCTATAACAGTTTACTCCACCACCATCAGTACAAATCCAGATATTATGTTTACTGTCTTCATAGAAACTATAAACACGGTTATCGCTAAGCCCGTTATTTACTGTAACGCGTTCAATGGTTCCGGTCTTTTCATCATAAATAAATGCGCCTTTATCATAGGTGCCTATCCATATTCTACCTGCATGATCTTCATATAAGCCTGTTACGGTAGTTTTGGCAAGTGCAGGGTTAATAGTATCTATTCGTTTTATTTTTTCCGTCAGTAAATTATATTCTAATACCCCGCTTCCCCAGGTTCCTATCCAAAGATTATCTTTCTTATCAATACAAAGCGATAATACTGACTTGTTATTCATCGCTTTATTAAGGTTCTCATTTTCGGAATAAGTATGGCTAACTTCATCATAGTTTCTAAGGCCTGAGCCATTTGTACCTATCCACAACCTTCCATCTGCTTCACGCGCAATTGACATTACTACGTTTGCGCCAAGGTTTGAAGTATCTTTAAATACAGTAAAATTTTTTTTCTCGGGTAAATAATAACTTACTCCATTATTGGTACCTACCCATAAAATATTGTCGGCAGATGCATACAGGCAGTTACAAAAGTCCTGGTTAAAATCAGTAGCGTTAGTGTGATGAATGCGTTTGTAAGAAAGGTACGCTTCTTTTTCTTCTTCAAACCTATATAGCCCTTCGCCTTTATTTCCTGCTATCCATATATTCCCAAGCCTGTCTTTTGTAATGGCAGATATCATTTTCGGGTCCTTTGCATGTAATGTATCGGTAGAGGGGGTATGGTAACTTCTGAATTTTTTATCAGATACGTTAAAGGCTTCTATACCGCTACCCCATGTTCCTATGAGTAATTCATTTTTTTCTTTCTGATAACAAACTGATGTTACATTATTTACAAATGCGAGTCTCGAGCGCATATCAATACTTTGGGGATACGTTTCATAGCTGCCTGTTTTTTTGTCAACGGAATAAATGCCTCCGCCAAAACTTCCAACCCATAAAGTTCCTCTATCACCTTCGGAAATAGAAGAAACATAATCAAATGCGCTTGATGAGGTATCTGTTAACTTAAGAGGATAGGTAGTGAATTTTCCGGTTTTGCTGTTATACCTGCACAGGCAGTTGAATTCAGTACCTACCCATATTGTACCTTCGTTATCCTGGTAGATGGAATGTATATTATTGTTCCCTTTATGGAATGAATTAACCTCAGAAAAGTTGGTGATCTTTCCTGTATGCAGATTCAATGTGCTTAGTCCGCCATCTGTACCTACCCATAATATTCCATCCTTATCTTCAAATAAGCAATTAATATCATTGGCGGCAAGTGAATTAGAATCTACAGGATTATTTTTGAAGATAGTAATAGTATTTCCGTCATACCTGTTAAGTCCATCCTGTGTGCCAAACCACATAAAGCCCTTGTGGTCTTGAATGATGCAATTTACCAGGCCTTGTGAAAGGCCGTCCTCAGCAGTAATATTGCGTATGCGGAATTGCGGTTGAGCCAAAACACCTTGCTGCGCAAAAAACAGGACAAAGAATATCTGTAAAAGAAAATGGCAGTTTCTTACCTTAAACATCCGGATGGGTTAATTGCAGTAAAAATAAACAAACAATCTTCATTTCATTGTAATAACCTACGGAAAATCAGTCTAAACACAAAATAACGTATTTTTGCAGCAAAGACAATACATGCTGTCATTGCACCTTTTTTTTGAAAGTATAGCCTTTGCTTTTAAAGCATTGGTACAGAATAAGCTGCGTAGTATTTTATCATTGCTTGGTATCACAATTGGTATATTTTCAATAATTGCTGTTTTTACGTTCATTGATTCTTTTCAGATGAGCTTGCAGAAAGATGTAAATAACCTGGGAAGTAATGTTATTTATATAGAAAAGTGGCCATGGACATTTAGTAAGGATTACCCTTGGTGGAAATACTGGGACAGGCCCCAGCCCACTATGAATGAAAAGGATTTTATAGAGAAAAAATGTAAAACTGCCGAATCAGTTGCGTTTACTTTCGGTACAAATTCTACCGTTGAATACTTTAATAGTTCAGTTGACAATGTTAGCGTAAACGGTATTTCAGATGATTATAATAAAGTAGTAAACTGGGTTCAGATCAATAGTGGCAGGTATTTTACGCCTACCGAATTCAGCAGTGGAAGCAATGTGGCTATTATTGGCTGCGACGTTGCATCGGGCCTGTTTGGCGGACAAGATGCAATTGGTAAGCACATAAAGGTTTTGGGTAGGAAGGTTATGGTGGTTGCTGTAATGAAAAAGCAAGGCGAAAGTAAGCTTAGCGATATTAATATGGATGTTTCAGTATTGTTACCGGCCAACTTTGAACGTACGTTATTGGATATGCATAGTATGTGGATGCCCAAAGTAATACTTGTAAAGGCGAAGCCCGGTGTAACTAATCCGCAACTGATAAGTGAATTGAGAGGTGTAATGAGGTCTGTTAGAGAATTAAAGCCTGAACAGGAAGATAATTTTGCATTGAATGAATCGAGCATGGTAAGCAAGAACTTTACCTCGTTATTCGATATTGTTGCGGTGATTGGGTGGGTTATAGGCGGCTTTTCTATTTTGGTTGGGGGTATTGGTATTGCCAATATTATGTTTGTTTCGGTAAAAGAAAGAACATCGCTCATAGGTATTCAAAAATCATTGGGCGCTAAAAATTATTTTATTCTGCTGCAGTTTATTACCGAAGCTATACTGCTTTCACTTATAGGTGGCTTGCTTGGTATTTCGGTTGATGGTATTTTTGTATTGATAGGTAATGCCGCCGATATGGGGCTGGTACTTTCATTGAGTAATATTATGCTGGGTATTACAATATCAATTCTTATCGGGTTAATATCGGGCTTCATACCTGCATACACAGCATCGCAACTTGATCCGGTAGAAGCAATTCGTTCAACATATTAAGTAAACAATGGTAGGATACTCTACAAAACGCCCGATTGTAATAAGCATATTTTCTGTGCTGGGCTGGATAATGGTTATTCTGAATTTCCTTATTGCTTTTTCTCCGTCAATAAAGAAAATAGGAGAGTTCTATCCCGCTTTATATAGCCTGGTTATGTGCCTGCAGTTTATAGCTTTTGTAGGTATATGGTATATGAAACGCTGGGGACTTGAATTATTTATTGCAGGTTTTTTTGCCAGGGATATTCTTGCAGTTCTGATGGGCGATTTCAGTAACCCCGGTGGAATGTTCCTTTTTTCATTTGTGCTATCGGTTGTAATAATAATAGTATTGCTATTTTATTACAAAAGAATGGATTTGAACCTCTAAGTCTTAGGCTCACCTCAATCTCAGGTTACAACTTTACAAATTTACTATAAAGCATTTTTCCATTAGTACTTACCTGAACAATATATATTCCGGGATCTAATGAAGATGTGGGTATGGTATAATTATAATTGCCTTGCGGGTCATTTAGTGTAAACGAGTTTATTGTATTCCCCAGCATATCAGTTATGCGAACATATAATGGGGCAGAACTTTGCAGTGTGCAATGCAGGTTGATATTAGCTATAGTAGGGTTTGGGAACAAGACTATGCCTTTTGGCTCAGGCTCATTAGTTATTCCTGTTAGTATGTCCGGGTAATACCAAAAACTGCTATCCTGATTAACCCAGGTGGTATTGTTCCAGTTTTGAGACAAAAAACTTATTTGATTATTATCGGGATCGTATGTATAGTTATATAACGAAGTATTAACCCAGGCCGTATTATTCCAGCTTTCATATAATATACTTGTTTGATTATTGTTTCCATCGTAGGTATAGTTATATAGAATAGAATTCACCCAATTTGTATCATTCCAGTTTTGGGTTAAAGAACTTAGCTGGTTGTTATTTGCATCATAAGTATAGTTGTTTAATGAAGAATTTAGCCAGTTTGTTTTTTGCCAGTTTTGAGATAAAGAACTTGTTTGATTATTATGAGCATCATATGTATATGTATTTAGAACGAAATTTTGCCAGTTTGTCTTTTGCCAGGTTTGAGCTAAAAAGCTTGTCTGGTTATGGTTTGAATCGTATGTAAAGCTGTGCAGCAATACATTTAGCCATACGGTATCGTTCCAGGATTGCCCCAATATGCTTGTTTGATTATTATTAGTATCATACATATAGCTGTCGAGTAAAGAATTTACCCAGTTAGTTCCATTCCAATTCTGCGATAACTTGCTTACCGGGGCATTGTGTATGTTGTATGTTGTACTGTCTTTTTGATTATTAACCCATACGCTGTCATACCAGGTCTGTTCCAGCAACCCGGTTTGATCATTATTGGCATTGTAAGTATATGTGTATTGTGTAGAATTAATCCAGGGTGATTGGGCTACTCCAGTCCAATTTTGTGACAATGAATTGAGTAAGTTATTATGAGAATCGTATGTATAGCTAACCTGGCTTTTATTCACCCATACGCTACCATTCCAGGTTTGAGATAGGGTATGGATAATGTTATTGTTTAAGTCGTAGGTGTAGTTAATTATATTGCTCTTGCCCAGCCATTTATTGCTATCAGTATTCCATACCCAATTGTATGTACTGTCTAATAAATCAGTTGAAGATGTTGTACGGTGAACGACATGAGATTTAGTATATTTATTAATTGAATTAGCCTTCGGTAAATTTACAGTTTCATTATAGGCAGCATGGTTTTCCGGAACATAATGATTTTGTGCTTGTATTGTATTCAGAATAAAAAATACAGTACAAAGCAAAATTATTTTCTTTAGCATAAAATTAAATTATATAGCGGTTAGCAGTGCCTTATTTCGATTGGTCTGTTTGTTGGCTTGGGGTTGGTACCAATTGATTTTTAGCAGGTTCCTGTTGTGATGGATCCTTTGACCCGTTTTTTGCTGGCAATCTACTGTTAGGGTGCTTTGCCAGCCATGCGGCGGGTGGATTTACCATAAATGTATCAAGGCGTTCAGGAGCAGGGGTGCTTATTGGCGCTTGCGTATTTTCAGAAATAGTGTTTGCGCTTCTATTCAGATTTTCATAGTTTTTATAAGACCTGTTTCCGAGAGAATCAATGGTGCAAACTCTGAGATGTTGGGCCTTAACCCTTGAAATAGTAGCCAGATTAAAGGTTATTATCAATAATAAGATTATGTTTTTCATAGCGTAAATACCTTTAAATTTTTACCAGGTTATAATTATATAACCATTACCATTATACGGACCAGCTGATGAGTTACCCTGAGGTGTTACACCTGTTACAGTAAAAGACGGTGCGGCATAACTGCTGCCACCTGGGCCTCCTGCACCGCAGGCGCCGCTGCCACCATAATAACCGCCGCCACCACCACCACCACAACTGTAGCAACAAGTTGAATAAGCCCCGGAGTACATGCTGCTTAATCCTCCGTTACCTCCATCGCCGGGAGCGGGGGTTCCACCCGCTGTGCTTGGTGATCCTGCCACTGAACAATGCGTATCGCCTGAAGTAGGAGGGTAGGGAGTACTGTTGCTGCAGCCTGCCGTAGAAGATAAATAGTCGCTTCCTGTAACAGCGGCTCCGGCTGCTGTTGTTGTGCCCGGGTTACCTCCGTCAGAGGCTGCCTGATAGGTTGAACCTGCCTGACCTGCCAGGTTTGCCAAGCTTGTAGCTCCATTTCCGGTATTAGGTATCAGAAAATCTGCAAACCATAGTTCAGCATTACTACCATTGTTGCCACGACCGCCACCAATGTTACATGCCTGAACAATATCGGCATCACTGCCACCACCGCCACCGGCCACTGCAATAATATTGGCCCGCGCATTGCCTCCAACACGGAAGTCAGTAGCACCGCCACCGCCACCGCTTGATACACTGCAATCGCCTTCACCGGTAGCTGACGCTATTGCACTATTAGTATTTCGAAGGCCCGAACCCCCATTTTCATCTCCTGTTCCACCATTTCCGCCACCACCACCTCCTGATGATGTTCCCGTTTTACCACTACAACCAATATTTAAATTTAATACTGTACCACCCGCTGTAGATACAGTATAAGTTCCCTGAATTAATGCTCCGTAACCATCATTCTGGCCTGCAGTGTACCAATTTGTATTGCCTTCAACCAGACATCCGCCACCGCTTGCACCATATAAGGCAACAGTAACCGTGCTGAGCCCGGCCAGAGTAGTAAATGTACTTGTAGCTACTGCCGGACAAGAAGAATTGTGGAACGTGCATGAGCAAGTGGAGCTTATAACGGAATAAAGGTTAATAGTAGGACCGGTACAACCATTTTGAGTTTCACATACGGTTATTTCATTTGTGCCTGCACCCGTCCAGGTTATGGCAACAGAATTGGTGCCTACGCCAGATAAAGAAGATGTTCCTGAACCCGTAACACCAGTGCCATCTAAGGCTGTAATAGTACCATGAACCACAACCCAATTATAGGTTACACCCGGCGTACTGGTTACGTAATAGTCTAATGTTTGCCCCACAGCAATGCAACCGGCATCACAAGAGGCACCAACGTAGGAAGCATTCGTAAGGGGGTCGATCTGGAATATAGGGGCGGTTGGTGCACCGGGCACTGCGTAAACATCAACGGAAACAGTAGATACCTGCGAGCAGGTTCCTTCATCCACAGTAACGGTATATGTTCCGGCGGCGGCAGTAGTGGCGTTGGTAATAGTAGGGTTTTGATATGAACTGGTTGTGCCCGGACCAATGGAGTAACTATTGGGCCCCGTCCAGGTATAAGTTGCTCCTGCTCCTCCCGACGTACAGGTAAGGTTAATAGCTGAACCGGCACAAACAGGTGTGTTAACAACACCTGCAGTAACGGCAGTACCCGTGGCGACTGTTATAGTAACCGTAGAGGGCGTACTTGAACCGCACCCATTGGAAGCAGTAACGGTATATGTATAGTTGCCCGCAGTGCCGCTGGCGGTTAGCGTAGGGTTTTGAATATTTGAAGTAAATCCGCTTGGCCCTGTCCAGCTGTAACTGGAAGCCCCGCCGGTAGCAGTTAAATAAATAGTGGAGCCACTGCAAACGCTTGTACTTAAAGCTCCGGCAGTAACAGTTGGTGTTCCTGAGCAAAGGCACCAGAAGGGGTTCCATACACTGCCGCTGTATATTTCATAACACTGGGTAGTAGTATTAAATAGCAACAGGCCAGCCGGCGCGGCAGCCGATATATTGTTCATTTGGGTGGTAGTGAGGTTAGGCAGTAAAAAGCCTTCGGCTACGGCACCCGTCGCGGCGGTGGTAGGACCAGGGGTACCCGGAGGGCCTGGATTTTGAGATAAATCTACAGCAGTACCCGGAGAAGGAGTTACGGCGCTTGTAGAAGTGCTGATACTCATTGTTTGAGAATAAGCTACAGATGAAGTAAGAAGTAAAAAGATAACTATGAAAATTGGAAATGAGAAATAACCGACAACCGGAAATGGTTTCTTCATTTGCAATTTGTCCATTTTGCCTATTTTAATAGTTGTTTCCATTCCTTTATTATCAAATGATCAAATCACCAAAATCATTAGTTTATATATATTTTTTTAGTGTATACTCTTATACCATTGCTAATTGTTAAAAAATAAACCCCCTGTGCCACATTCGTGTATAGTGTGTATTCATTGTATCCATTGGCAACAGCTCTAGTTTCATTAATAACACGTTGCCCAAGCGCATTATAAAGGATAATAGTATAATCAGAACTTGAGCTTTCAGCGGAATTAATTTGTACATTAATATAATTGGTAGTATTAAAAGCATTTATTGTAGTACCATTAGCGCAGGGGCTGAATGTTACAGTGCCTATATTTTCAGTATGGCCATCCATATCGGTTTCCGACAGGCGATAGTAGGAGGTAACTGAGGGCGGGTTATCGTCAATAGCGGAATAATGATTTGTTGTGCTGCTATTACCCACTGCTTTTACCTGTCCTACCGGTTCATAATTTATACCATCTTCGGTTCTTTCAATCGTAAAATAATTGCTGTTCTGTTCAGTAGCCGTGCTCCAGTTTAATACCGCTGAGAAATTCTGGCATTGAACGGTAAAGTCTAAAAGCTTGACCGGCAATGGGTAAGTCATATTGGACAAGGTCCAGTCGCGGTAAAAATTAGCGGGTGTAACAGATCCTGTGGTAAGTACCGATGTATTACCTCCGGCCACATCGCTGGTAGGGTTAAAAACCGTCCAGGTATTTAGGGAAGAATTAAATGTCTGGGCTAAAAGCGAACCATCAGTAAGTACATTGGGAGAGTTAACTTCGCTTGTAGAATTGCTGGTTCCTAAGTAAGTAAAAGCAATTGAAGTAAATGAAGGTGGAGTACTGAATGTATATGAGCTGCTTGAATGTAAATGAGTAGTTAGATCATGGTAATCCATATCAATTACCCAAAAACGGTCTATAACCCGGTATGAGTTATCAGCATCGGTAGGTAATCCCCATCCTGTATACATGCTGTTCATATTATTGCAATCTTCAGGGAGGCCATCTATTGAATGGGTTCCGTTATAGTTATCGGCTTGGGTATGCCAGGTAGAGAATTCTATTGACCCATTCTGACCGGCAACACTATTGGTTCCGGCTGAAGATATTGTTACAGTTAATGGAATAGATGTAAGGTTATCTGCTACAAAGGGTAACGTGTATACACTTGCAGCAACGCTCGCGCCTATATTCCATTGTACCACATTAAATTCACCGCTCGGTAGTATGCCCGAACTGCCAGACGCACTTAAGGCAGTGCTGGCAGGATTATCAATTACTATATATGTTCTTGAAGAAGCGGTTCCGCCTCCGGCTACACCAATATTCAAATACCCGGATGTAATATTAATACGTGCCGATTGAGCCACACCCATTGCAGGTATGATCAAACCAAGTAGCACTATGTATATTACTTTTTTCATTTTTTCTTCAATCTCAATCTGAGTTTACCATGTTATTGTTACAACTCCGTTACCTGAATTAGCCCCCCCTGTTGAACTTGTAAGCGTAA
>Ga0210386_10002775_pt1 | contig 14867 bp, 11 predicted proteins | sample IncBWH32OmetaG_FD_160091 | JGI IMG/M metagenome (GOLD analysis project Ga0210386, IMG submission 160091) | Forest soil microbial communities from Barre Woods Harvard Forest LTER site, Petersham, Massachusetts, United States - Inc-BW-H-32-O ... | reverse complement strand
CGTGCTGGTCGATGCGCTCTCGGCGTTCAACGCGGGACGGGAGGCGCTGGCGGATCTCGAGGCAGCGCTGGCGGGAATCCTAGATTGCTTTCGGATCGGCCGCAGTACGCTGCTCAGCACCCTGTTCCGGCCGAGGATCGACCGGATATTGTTCGCCGCCGCCAAGGCCGATCATCTGCACCATTCGAGCCATGATCGCCTGGAGGCGGTGTTGCGGCGGGCCGTCGCCAAGGCCGTCGCCCACGCCGAGGATACCGGCGCGCAGATCGACGTCGTCGCCTTGGCCGCGGTTCGCGCCACCCGCGAGGCGACGGTCGCGCGCGGCCGCGAAAAATTGCCCTCCATCCTGGGCACGCCTGCCTCAGGCGAGATCGCCAACGGCGAGACCTTCGACGGCAACACCGAGGTCGCGACCTTTCCGGGCGATCTGCCGCTTGATCCCGAGCAACTGTTCACGGGCGACACCGCGTTTCGCGGCCTCTCCAGCGCTGCGGCCGACAAAGCCGATTTTCGCTTTCTGCGGTTTCGGCCGCCGCAGCTCGAGAACGAAGGGCCGGACGGCCCGGCGCTGCCTCACATCCGCCTTGACCGCGCCCTCCAGTTCCTGATCGGAGACAAACTGCAATGAGCGAGCGCTCCCAGCATCGGCGGCCGGCGACTTTCAAGCTCGACGATCCCGGCGTGATCGTGATGGATCCGGATGACGCCAGCAGTCCGCCCCGCGGCACGGTCCACATCACGCCGGAAACCGACCCTGCGCTGCTGCCGGTCCCGATCGAGGCGCCGGCCCTTCCCGTGCAACGGGGATTCCGCTGGGGCGCGGTGTTCTGGACCGCGATCTGCGGCCTGGTGCTGCTCGGTACCGGGCTTGGCGTAACTCATCTGATCGAGGATCTGTTTGCGCGCAGCGAGGGCCTCGGCCTGCTCGGACTGGCTTTCGCCTTTGTCGCCACGCTCGCGCTTGTCGTCGTCAGCGCGCGCGAAGCGCTCGGGTTGGCGCGCCTGGCGACCATCGAGAAGCTGCATCAGCGCGCGGCCGCGGTACTCTTGAGCGACGATCGTACCGAGAGCCGGGCGATCATGCAGGATCTCCTGAAGGTGGCGCACCAGAACCCGCAACTGGCGCGGGCCCGCGCCACGCTGATAGGTCATGCCGACGATATCATCGACGGCGCCGATTTGATTCGATTGGCTGAGCGCGAGTTGATGACCCCGCTCGATCAGGAGGCGCGCCGCCTGATCTCGTCGGCCGCGCAACGGGTCTCGATCGTCACCGCCGTCAGTCCGCGCGCCGTGATCGATGTTCTCTTTGTATTTGCCGCGTCGCTGCGTTTGATCCGGCAGTTGGCGCGGCTCTATGGCGGACGGCCGGGCGCGCTCGGCATGATCCGGCTGATGCGCCATGTCATCGCGCATGTCGCCATCACCGGCGGCATGGCCGCGAGCGACAGCCTGATCCAGCAAGTGCTCGGCCATGGCCTCGCGGCGAAATTGTCGCAACGGCTCGGCGAAGGCGTGCTCAACGGCCTGCTTACCGCGCGGCTCGGCCTTGCCGCCATCGACGTCACCCGCCCGCTGCCCTTTACCGCCTTGCCGCGGCCAGCCCTCGGCGATCTTGCCAAGGACCTGCTGCTCAAGCGCGACGCTAGCGAATGACTATTGAACCAAGGTGGCGATAACGAAGCCCCGGTCATCCCGCCACGTTCGGGGATCGCCCGCCAGCACGCGCCAGCTATAGAGCGGTGAATCCGGCGGCGGCGAAAGTTCTGGCGTCCAGCCGGTCAGTTTCTCCAGCGCATAGGTGTCCATGACGCTGCCGCGCCAGCTCCGCTCGACCCGTTCGAGCGGCTCCCTGATCGCCGTTATCGAAGCCCAGAACGAATTGGTGTTGCTGTTGTCGGGCTCGCGCCCGACATAAAGGCCGGTGTGACCCCTGATTAAATTCATGCCGGGATCGCGAAAGCCGAGATAGCGCCCGCGCTCGTTGATCTGGATCACCGGCACGCGATCCCCGAAAAACCAGCGCAACATGGCGTAGGTCCGGTAATCCGTGGTCGCGATCCAGGTCGCACCGGTTTTTTGCAGCTCGGCCTGCGCCCTGTCCACGATCTGCTCATAACCCGCTTCGCCGCCGCCCGGGTCGGCCCTGCCCATCAGGTTCCAGGGGGTCACAATATAATAGAAAAAAACCACGACCACGAAGGCGATACCGGACCCAATCGCCGCCAACGACCACGAGACCGCCGATTTGACCATCGCCGGCCGGCCTTCGCGTTGCAGCATCGTGATGTTGATGGCGGCGGCGGCAAATCCGATCGGCCACATGAACATCGGCCAGGTGTCGCCGACCCGCAGCGTCAGCGATCGCCAGAAGAAATAGCCGAATGGAACGATGACGCAGGTCGACAGCAGGATGGCGATCGCGTCAAACCGGCGATATCCCCGCCACGCCGTTGTCGCCAGCGCCGACAAAACCACCGGAAGCGAGATGAATCCGACCAGCCCGAATTGCAGGCCGATAAAATCGCCCACGGTGCGAAGCGACCATCCATGGATCGCGGTTGCGCGCACGAACTGGAATCGGAACGACGCCCAGTCATGCCCGGCATTCCAGATCAGGACCGGCAGGAACAGCGCGATCGCGATCAGCGCCGCAAGCCACGGATAGGGGCTGCGCAGCCAGCGCCCGCGCCAATCCGGCACCAGCATGAAGGCCAGCACGGCCGGGATCAACATCACGGCGGTGAATTTCGACAATAGCGCCAGCCCGCCGAACACGCCTGCGGCCAGCCACCAGCGCGCATCGCCGCTTTCCCAAAGCCGGATCAGCGCCCATACCATGGCGGTGGCAAACGGGATCAGCGCGACATCCGGCGAGACCTTGGCCATCAGCAGGCCGTAGTAGAGTGCGGCTTCCGGCAACAGCAGCACGATCACCACCGCGCGGAGGTCATGCGTCACGCGCCGGACGATATCGGCGAGCAGCAGTTGCGTGACCAGCATCGCCAGGATGCCGGCAAACCGGACCCCCAAATTGGTGTCGCCGAAGATCGCAGTGCCGAAACGAATGAACCAGGCGATCATCGGCGGGTGATCGAGGAAGGAGAGCACATTCTCCTTGGACCAGGTCCAGTAATAGGCCTCATCCGTGCGCAGATCGAGCAGGCTGGCGTAAGTCAGCCGCAACGCCGTCATGGCCGCGATCAGCGCGGCAACGGCAAGCCATTGCCGAAGAGCAGAACTGTCCGGTTTGGGGAGGCTGCGAGCGGGCGAAGCAATCGTCACGAGGCTTTTTCCTCGACTCGCCGGGAGGTGTCAACTTGAGACGATCTCAATCCTCGTCCCGGGCGAGGCCAGCAAAGATGCGCGCTCACGGAATTAAACCCCCATTATCGTGGTCTATTGTATTATTCGATGGAATCGCATGACCGAACCCAGCCGGACCCAGTTCGAAAAGTTCATTCGCGGCATCAGCGTCCGGCAGATCCGTATGGCCTGCGGGCTGGTGCTGTTCGCCTATCTGGTCAGCCATTTTCTCAACCACGCGCTCGGCAATATTTCGCTGGATGCCCTTGCCGTCGGTGTCCATTACCACATCCTGTTCTGGCAGTTTCTCCCGGTCGCGATCATCTTTTACGCCGCCGCGCTGGTCCACGCCGGTCTCGGGATCTGGGCGCTCTATCAGCGCCGGCAGTTTAGCTGGAAGGCCATGGAGCCGCTCCAGCTCCTGCTCGGATTGAGCATCCCGATGCTGATCATCTCCCACATTACCGGTGTTCGGCTCGGCCGTGCGCTTTTCGGGATAGATAAGCTCTACCCGCAGGTGTTCTACGCGGATTGGGTGGTCGCGCCGTCGAAGATGTGGATGCTGTTCGCCCTCCTGATCATCGCCTGGATCCATGGCTGTATCGGTCTTTATTTCTGGCTGCGGATGAAAGCGTTCTTCAAGCGCACTGCACCATTTCTGCTCGCCGCGGCGGTACTGGTTCCGACGCTGGCGATGCTCGGTCTCTATCAGGGCGGACGAAGCGTCATTCAGCAAGGTGCCAGCGCTGCATGGCGGGCGGAAAATTACTCGCAGCGCAATGCCGGCACGCCGGCGCAACAGGGCGTGCTGGGAAGCATCGTGGATTATTTCCTGATCGGCTATTTCGGCCTGATCGGATTTGCCGTCGCGGCACGGGGAGCGCGCGCCCTCCACGAACGCCGCGGCGGTATGATCTCGCTGTCCTACGGCAATGGCAGGACGATTCGGGTGCCGAAAGGCCTGAGCGTGCTCGAGGCGAGCCTGCGTTATCGGGTTCCGCATGCCAGCGTCTGCGGCGGACGCGCACGCTGCTCCACCTGCCGCATTCGGGTGATCGGAGACTGCACGTCGCTGCCGGCGCCATCCCAGCGGGAGGCCTTCGTGCTCGACCGCGTCGGGACCAACGCAGATCCGGCGATCCGCCTCGCCTGCCAGCTCAGGCCCGAGGCTGACCTGTCATTCTTCCAGATATTTCTGCCGCACACCACCGCCGCCGGCGCGACTTCAGCCCCAACGCACATCGGCGAGGAGCGCTATCTGGTCAGCATGTTCGTCGATATGCGCAGTTCGACCCAGCTTGCGGAAAACCGGTTGCCGTTCGATACGGTTTTCATCGTCAACCGATTTCTAAGCGCGGTATCGCAGGCCGTGATCGAATGCGGCGGTCAACCCAACCAGTTTCTCGGCGACGGGCAATTGGCCCTGTTCGGCCTTCGCACCAGCCGGCAAAATGCCTGCCGGCAGGCACTCGAGGCGGCGGCCATGATCGGCGCCAATGTCGCCGAGTTGAATCAATTTCTCAAACACGATCTGCGCGAGCCGATCCGCTTCGGCATCGGCATTCACGGCGGCGAAGTGATCGTCGGTGACATCGGTTACCGCGATCACATGGTGTTCACCGCGCTCGGCGACGCGGTCAATGTCGCGGCACGGCTGCAGGACATGACAAAGAGCGCCGGATGTGAGGCCGTCGTATCGGAAGAGGTTCGCACGACCGCTGGCTTGCCGGCCGATGCCTTGCCGCAACAGCAAATCGAAATCCGCGGCCGCGCCGAGCCGATGATTGTGCGCATCGTCGCGAGCACGAAGACGCTGTCTCCGCTGACCGACGCGGCTTAGAGCATTTTCGGATTCGCTCGAACCGTCACCACTGCTCCGGGGCCTCATGGTTCGAGACGCGCAAGGTGCGCTCCTTCATCGTGAGGGTCCGAGACCTAGCGGCACGCCATCGCGTGTGACCTGGAACACGTCTGAACAGCCATTCAGGAAATTGTCGCCGCATCGCGGGTGGTTTTCTCGAACCCGCATGCTCAGTGACACGACTGATGGGCGATGGGTGGGACTGTAACGATCAACCCGCGCCACCGAACACTCTCAAGGCGCACATTCGAGGAGAACGACCATGTTACGCAAATTGAGTCTCGCACTTGTTGCCGCGGCTTCCCTCAGCGCCATGGCGCTGGCTCCCTCCGCTGCTTCCGCCCATCCGGGCTGGGGCGGTGGATGGTTTCACGGCTTTCATCACCACTTCGGCGGCTTCGGTATCGGCTACGCCGGCTATGACGACGGCGGATGCTATGTGACGCGCCGCGTATTCACCCCGTTCGGCTATCGCCTGCGCACCATTGATGTCTGCGAGTGATCGAACCGCGGCTTGAATAAAAACTCCGGCCATCTTGCGGATGACCGGAGCTTTCTCACAAGCCGACGAACGAAACTGGTCAGCCAGTTATCGGCTAGTTAAAAGTATTGTCGTAGGCGGGACTGTCATAGTAGCCGTACGAATCGCCGTAGTAATAATCGGGGGCATCATAGTAACCATACGCCCCGCCCAGCACCGAGCCCGCGATCAAGCCGGCCGCGATCCCGGGTCCGATGCCTCCGCCACCGTAGCCACCGCCGCGGAAGCCTCCACCCGCGAAGTGAGCGCCGCCGCCGTGAAAGCCTCCGCCATGGAAACCTCCGCCGCCATGACCGCCTCGGGCGAGCGCCGGCGATGCCGCCGCGAGCGAAACTGCAAGACATATCGCGCCTAAAGTTTTGAATTTGGTCACGCTATTTCCTCCATCGATAAATTGAACACGGAGAGGAAACGGGGCGTTTGCCCGATTGTTCCGAACATCGCCCGGATGAGGAAGCTTTCATCTTCGCGCGCGCAAGCGAATCGAGCCCTCGACGGTCCGGAATTAACGATTGAGATGACGAATTAACGATTGAGATAACGATCGCAATGCTTCCTCGCATGGCTGCGTTGCCCCCGGGGCGTCGATGCCGTGGAACGTTAAGATTCGACCGCCCTCGTCATCGCAAAATTAACACTGATCGGTTGCGGTCACGCACTGCTCACGTAAAGTCTACTGGGGTCACAAGCGCGTATGCTTTATGGTATCGGCATTAGCGGAATTTGATTCCGGCGACATTTGCCGAAGTACGAACAACAGTCATGAATATTAACGCCAGTCCCGCGCAAGACGCGCGCGATGTGAGACTCGATCTGTTTCTTGGAATTGCGAACTGGTTCCTGTTTCTGGATCACATTCCTGATAACGTCGTGAGCTGGATCACAATCAGGAATTTTGGATTCAGCGGCGCTGCGGACGTTTTCGTCTTCATCATCGGCTATACCGCCTCGCTTACGTACGCCGGCATCATGCTGGAGCGCGGCACCCTCGTCGGCGTCACCAGGATATTCAAGCGCGCATGGCAACTCTATGCCGCCTATATCGTCCTGTTCGCGATCTACATTGTCACGATCGGCGATGTCGCGGCACGCTATGCCGCTCCCGAGATCTTCTACGTATTCAATATCGCCGGCCTGGTCGACCAGCCGATCCGGATCATCGGCCACGGGCTGTTCCTGCAATCCAGGGTGCTGAACCTCGACGTGTTGCAGCTCTGCGTCCTGTTGATGGGATGCTTTCCCGCGGTGTTATGGATGATGCTGTGCAAGCCAGGCTTTACGATGGCCGCATCCATCGTGCTGTATTTTGCTGCCCACACCTTCGAATGGAATTTGTCGTCCTATCCCGATGGTGTTTGGTATTTTAATCCATTCTGCTGGCAACTTCTTTTTGTGTTTGGCGCCTGGTGTGCGCTCGCCAGGAAGAGCTGGTCCTTTCTCAAATCGCCGACCCTGTTCTATCTCGGTATCACTTATTTGATCTTTGCGCTCGTGATGACGATGGCGGGGCGTTTCCCCGAATTCGGAACCATGTTCCCGAGCTGGTTGGTCGACGCCTTCAATCCCAACGACAAGATCAATCTGGCGCCATATCGCGTTTTGCATCTGGTCGTCATCGTGTTCCTCGCGGCGCGATTTCTGCCGAAGGACTGGCGCGGACTGCAATGGCCGATCTTTCAGCCTCTCATCATCTGTGGCCAGCAAGCGCTTTCGGTATTTTGTGTCGGTGTCTTCCTCGCTTTCGCCAGCCGTCTGGCCCTGATGACCAGTTCGGGCTCGCTGACCGCGCAGATTTCCGTCAGCGCTTTCGGCATGGCCATCATGACGCTGGTCGCCTGTTACATTTCCTGGTCGAAACGGCAGGATCATCCGCTTCCAGGCCGGGCACTTCGAAAGCCCTCGGTGAAAGTTGCTGACCGGACATTGTTGGCGAGCGATCCCGGATAAACGCGCGTTCACGCGGCCTGCGGTCCAGGATTTTGACTTAAATTGAACCGTATGGTCGCAATTCGCGGGCCTGCATGCGCCGAGCTTTCCCAAACCAAAGAACTTAAAATGCCGCCTTCAGAGGCGCTCATCAGGGCAAATGCTCGCCAAACACGAAAAAACGGCAAATGCGCCGCGATAATGATCGTTTTCCGCCAGAATCCCGATGTCGTTTGAGCTATCAAGCGCGCCCCATACCGCGTATCCTGCGCAGATCGGACATGCCGGTTTGCGGGGATCGGCAGTTCGTTTTTATTTTTGATCCCGCGGAGACGACGCGATGGCTAAAGGTACTGTGAAGTGGTTCAACGCGACCAAGGGTTTTGGTTTCATCCAGCCCTCGAGTGGCGGCAAAGATGTTTTTGTTCATATTTCGGCGGTCGAGAAAGCCGGGCTTTCGACGCTCAACGAAGGACAAACGGTCGAATACGAAGAAGTTGCCAATCGGGGCAAGACCTCGGCCGAGAACCTCAAGGTTTGATGCGCGAGCACGGTCGATAGCGGCGCACTCTCGGACGCAATCCGGGAGTGGGGTCCAACAAGATCTCAAAAAAACAAAGCTCAACTGGCAAGAGTGTGAACCGCTCTTGCATCTATTTGAATCGGCGCAGAATGCGCTGGTTCGGCCGCCCGGTCCCGTTGATCCATTTTACAACGGTCGTGACATCCGGCGGTGGTAACGCGCCGCGCGGCATGGTTTTGCATCCGGTCGCGGCTCTATATTTAAAGCGTTTTCTTCACGCGAACCGGTATCCACTTCGCTCGAAAACGCTCTTAAATTATCAAGAGCGCATGATCTCTCCGCCAAACCGGTGATACCCTTAAGGCCGCGGCCGGGCTTAAGCTTGGGCTGATCGTGCGCCAGGGCATGCCATGAAATCCGACCCCGCCTCCATTCCCTTGTTCACGGCGCCCTACGCGCCGGACGATGGCGCGATAGCGGCCCGGCTGCTCGCATCGGCATCGTTGAGCGCGACGCAGGACAAGCGCATCGACCGCACCGCCGCGCGCCTGATCGATGCTATTCGCGCCAATGACGACCGGCTCGGCGGCGTCGAAGACATGCTTCGCGAGTTCGCGCTTTCCACCAAGGAAGGCCTCGCGCTGATGGTGCTGGCGGAAGCGCTGTTGCGTGTACCTGATGCCAAAACGGCCGATCGGTTCATCGAAGACAGGCTCGGCGAAGGCGACTTCGTCCACCACGAGACCAAATCCAGCGCGTTCCTGGTCAATGCCTCGGCGTGGGCGCTCGGGATGTCGGCCCGCGTGATTCAGCCCGGCGAAACCCCGCAAGGGACGATCGGGCGGCTCGCAAAACGTTTGGGCGTGCCAGCGGTACGCGCCGCGACCAGGCAGGCGATGCGGCTGATGGGGAGCCATTTCGTGCTGGGCGAGACCATCGAAGCCGCGTTGGCGCGCGCGGAGCCGCATTCGAAGAGGACCGCGCGCTATTCCTTCGACATGCTCGGCGAAGGCGCGCGCACCGCCGCCGATGCGACGCGCTATTTCAACTCCTACGCCAGCGCGATCGACACCATCGGCCGCGCCGCCGATCAACGGCCCCTGCCCGACCGGCCCGGCATCTCGGTCAAGCTCTCCGCCCTGCATCCGCGTTTCGAGGCGCTGGGACGTCAACGGGTGATGACGGAACTGGTTCCGCGGCTGATCGATCTGGCCCGCCGGGCCCGGGCGCATGATCTGAATTTCACGGTTGATGCCGAGGAAGCGGACCGGCTGGAATTGTCGCTGGAGGTGATCGCTGCCGCGTTCAGCGACGCATCGCTCAAAGGCTGGGACGGTTTTGGATTGGCGATCCAAGCCTATCAGAAGCGTGCGGGTGATGTAATCGACTATATCGACGCGCTCGCGCGCGCGCAGAACCGGCGGATGATGGTGCGCCTTGTCAAAGGCGCCTATTGGGACACCGAGATCAAGCGCGCGCAGGAACGCGGCCTTGCCGGCTATCCGGTGTTCAGCCGCAAGGCGATGACCGACCTTAATTACGTCACCTGCGCGCAAAAGCTGCTGGCGCTGCGGCCTCATATTTTCCCGCAATTTGCGACCCACAATGCGCTGACGGTCGCGACGGTTCTCGAGTTAGCCGGCAGCGAGAGCGGATTCGAGTTTCAGCGCCTGCACGGCATGGGCGAGGCGCTCTATGCACAACTGAGCCAGGACCATCCGAAGCTCGCTCATCGAACCTATGCGCCGGTCGGCAGTCACCGCGATCTGCTCGCCTATCTGGTGCGGCGGCTCCTGGAGAACGGCGCCAACTCCTCCTTCGTGGCGCTGGCGGCCGATGACACCGTCTCGGTGGCGACCCTGCTGCGGCGCCCGGCCGACATCATCGGCAGCGCCGAAAACGCACGCCATCCGAACATCCGCGCACCTCGCGACCTCTACCAACCGCACCGGAAAAACTCGCGCGGTATCGAATTCGGCGAGCGCGCGGCATTGAACGAATTGCTTTCCACGATCGCGGCGGCAACTACCCCTGTTGCGGCCGCGCCGGTCATCAATGGCAAGTCCCGCGCCGGCGAGGCGCACGAGATCATCAGCCCGATCGACCAGGCCACATCAGTCGGAAGCGTCGTCGATGCGACGCCGGAGGATGTCAACGCGGCGATCAAGGCTGCGTGCGAAGGATTCAAGGACTGGAGCCGAATGCCCGCCGAGACGCGCGCGACAATCCTGGAGCAAGCCGCGGAGCTGCTGGAGCGCCGCGCCGCGCGTTTCATCGCGCTATTGCAACGCGAGGGCGGCAAAACCCTCGATGACGCGGTTTCGGAGGTGCGCGAGGCCGTCGATTTCTGCCGCTATTATGCCGCGCAAGGCCGCGAGCTGTTCGATGCGGACAAGACCATGCCGGGCCCGACCGGCGAAAGTAATGTGCTGCGGCTGCGCGGCCGCGGCGTGTTCATCGCGATATCGCCGTGGAATTTTCCGCTGGCGATTTTTACCGGGCAAGTCACGGCGGCGCTGATTTCCGGTAATGCGGTGGTGGCAAAACCCGCCGAACAGACGCCATTGATCGCGGCGGAGGTTATCGCGCTGCTGCATGAGGCCGGCGTGCCCGCGTCCGCGCTGCATCTCGTGCCCGGCGACGGCCGCGTCGGCGCGGCGTTGACAGCTCATCCAGATGTGGCGGGTGTCGTGTTCACCGGCTCGACCGAGGTCGCACGATCGATCAACCGCGCGCTGGCGGCCAAGGATGGCCCAATCGTGCCTCTGATCGCCGAGACCGGCGGCATCAATGCCATGATCGTCGATGCCACCGCGCTGCCCGAGCAGGTGGCCGACGACGTCGTGACCTCGGCGTTTCGCTCCGCCGGCCAGCGCTGCTCGGCGCTGCGTCTGCTGTTCGTTCAGGACGACGTCGCCGACCGCATGATCGAGATGATAGCGGGCGCCGCACGCGAACTCACGATTGGCGACCCGCGCGATCCCGCGGTTCAAATCGGGCCCGTGATCGACGCCGATGCGAAGCAACGGCTCGATGCGCATGTTGCGCGCATGAAGAGCGAAGCCCGCGTGCATTTCGCGGGCATCGCACCATCGGGCCATTACGTGGCGCCGCATATTTTCGAACTGTCTGACGCCGCTCAACTGACACAGGAAGTATTCGGGCCGATCCTGCATGTGGTGCGGTATCCTGCCGAGCAGCTCGATCGCGTGCTGCGATCGATCGAACGCTCCGGCTACGGACTGACGCTGGGCATCCACTCGCGGATCGACGACACCGTCGAGTCGGTGGCCGACCGGCTTTCGACCGGCAACATCTACGTCAACCGCAACATGATCGGCGCGGTGGTCGGCGTGCAGCCGTTCGGCGGCCATGGTCTGTCGGGCACCGGGCCGAAGGCCGGCGGCCCGCATTACCTCGCGCGCTTTGCGACCGAGCAGACCATCACCATCAACACCTCGGCCGCCGGCGGCAACGCGGCGCTGATGACGGACACGGGGTAGGACCTCATCCTGAGGGGCCGCGAAGCGGCGTCTCGAAGGATGGCAGCGAGTCCACCCGTGCGTCCATCCTTCGAGACGCGGCCAACAGGCCGCTCCTCAGGATGAGGATAGCCCCCGGCAGCACGCAACACTTGACCCATTGCGTCACGCCGCCAACATCGGTCAAATGCTAGCTAATCTGCCGCCGCGTGACGAGAATTCCGTGCCACGGAAGCAAAGCTTTAAAACACGGCCTGCAAGAAACAACCGACAACAAGACGGGAGCGACGCCACCATGGAAGAAGGCATCTTCGAAGGCCTCAAGGTTCTGGATTGCGCGAGTTTCATCGCCGCGCCCGCGGCCGCAACCGTGCTGTCGGATTTCGGCGCCGAGGTGATCAAGATCGAGCCGCCCGGGTCAGGCGATCCCTATCGCAACCTGCCGAATTTGCCGGGATATCCTTCAAGCCCGCATAATTTCGCATGGCTGCTGGAAGGCCGCAACAAGCGAAGTCTGGCGCTCGACCTCAGCAAGCCGGAGGGACAGGCGGTATTGCATCGCCTCGTCGCCGAGGCCGACGTCTTCATCACGAATTTTCCGCCCGCCGTGCGCGAGCGACTGGGGATGACGTACGCCGAACTCGCGCCGCTCAATGCGAGGCTGGTGTACGCATCGTTCACCGGCTACGGCGAAAAGGGCGAGGAAGCCAACAAGCCCGGCTTCGACAGCAACGCCTATTGGGCGCGCTCGGGCCTGATGGATCTGGTGCGCGCCGACGAGAACACCACGCCGGCACGCTCTATCGCGGGCATGGGCGATCACCCCTGCGCGATGGCGTTTTACGGCGCGATCGTCACCGCGCTCTACAAGCGCGAGCGCACCGGCAAGGGTTCGCATGTGAGCTCGAACCTGATGGCCAACGGCGTCTGGGCCGCTTCAGTGCTGGCGCAGGCCAAATTATGCGGCGCGAAATTCGGCGAGCGGCGCCCGCGCGAGCGCGCCTTGAATGCGGTTACCAACCACTACAAATGCAAGGACGGGCGCTGGCTCATTCTCTCGCTGCTCAACGAGGAACGGCAATGGCCGGCACTTGCGCGCTGCCTCGGGCGGGAGGATCTGATCGCCGATGCGAGATTCGCCACCAAGCCCGACCGCCATGCGCGGTCGCTGGAACTGATCAAAATCTTCGACGGGATTTTTGCCGGCAAGGACCTTGCCGAGTGGCGCAAGACACTCGACGGCAACGGACTGGTGTTCGGCGTGGTCGGCATTCTCGATGACATTCCCAACGACCAGCAGATGCTCGACAACGACGTGCTGGTGCCGTTCGAGGGCGACACCATGCTGACCGTCAACAGCCCGATCTGGGTCGACGGCAGCAAGAAGGTGCAGCCGCGGCATCCGCCGGGAATCGGCGAGCACAGCGATGAAATCCTGCGCGAAGCCGGTTACGACGAGGCCGCAATCCGGCAATTGCGCACCTCCGGCGCAGTGGCATAAAAATTACACTCATGGCTAGGATGGCGTCTTCGCGCGCCTCGAACCATGAAGCCACAAGGGCAGTGACGACGATTCGAGCGAAGCGGAAAACGCGCTAGCGGTTGTGCAGCAGCACCCAGCCGACGGCCGCGAGGCCGATGATTACGGCGACCGCGATCGCCCATACGCTGACGCGGATGTCGCCGATGGTTTGCCGCTCGCTCTCGTTTCTGGCGATCTCGCGATTGCGATCCTTGTTTTTGTCCGCGTCGCTCACCGTCTGATCCCCCATCATGGACGTCGACTGGCACGGTTCCAGTCAGTGCAGTCTAGCCTACAGCCCGGCCGGCGTCGACGGATGCAAGCCGGCCTCGAACGAGACCGGCCGATCGGAAGTGGCGTTGCCGCTTCCACCCATGCCCGCGAGCCGGCTCAGCGAAAATGCCGCCAGCGCCGCGCACAAGGCGGCGGCCGCGGCCGCCATGAACACCGCGCCGGTGCTCCATTTCAGGGTCATCAACGTGCCGCCGACCAGCGGTCCGACGATCGAGCCGACCCGGCCGATCCCAAGCGCCCAGCCAACGCCCGAGTCACTGACCGAAGCGCTGGCCTACCGGCTTCCAACGAAGCACATCCCCATGCGCGAAGCCTGGTCGATGACCTGACACGCAAGCCCCTCGGCGCAGGTCCACGGCCCGAAACTCCTGTCATTGTCTGCCGCGTTGGCGCGCTGGAGATAGCAATGCGCGCCCCAGCCGTCGTCATATTCGGTGCCGGCGAGTTCGCTGCTGCCGCGCAGTTGCGGCCGGCTGGAAAAGCCCCTTGAATAGTCCGGGCGTTCGCCGTCGCGCAACGAAGTGAGAATATCGCGGCGCCTGATCTGGTCGCCAAAGAAATGCGGCGAACCCGGCACCACGGTTGAATTCGAGGGATGGGCGGTCATCCAGTCGACGCCGGGGAAATGAAAGCCGCCGATGCCGCGCGTTTGATGGCACCCGGCGCAGGTGATGTCGTTGAGACGGCGCTCAAAGCCCGCGACCGATGCGATATTCTGCAGCGCGATGCCGCGCTCCGCCGCCTTTTTCAGGGCCGTGACGACATCACTTTCCGTGAAGACGGGGTCGGCCGCGCCATTTTCGCCCTGCACGAGGCCGAAGGCCGGCTGCAGATGTGAGGCCGAAAATCCGATCGGGGTCGGAGCAATCGCTGCCGTGGCCAGAAACTCCGATGGGATCAGAACCGTGCCGCGATCGAGCTCGCTGAAATGCACGGGGTCCAGCAGCCAGGCCTTGAAGTCGCGCCGGAGTTTGTCATTCGCCAGAATTCGCGCGCGATCGATCTGGTTTTCCAGCGGTGCTTCCTCAAAGGTCTGCGTCTGCGCGTTGTAGTCAAACACTTTCAGCAGATAGTCGGTGCGGAAATCGCGAGCCGGCGATTTCGGCGCATGCGCGATCTGAAGATTGGTTTCGATGCGGTCGATGTTGTCAGGCCCGATCAAACCGAGCGGACCATCCTTCCCGGATGTCAGTTTCTCCGCGAGGTCTGCGCCGGTCAGCGATAAATCGCCGGTCGCAAGCCACCGGCGTGCGATTTCGGCGCATGTGATGGCCGCGCCGCTTGCTGGTTTATCAACCTTCGCCTTCAGCACCAGGTTGAGCGTCATCGGCAGCCGCGGCGAGAGCGCATCGTCGCCAGCCTTCACATCCGTCCGCGTCAGACGATAGATCAGCCTGATTTCACCGCAATTC
>Ga0210386_10002770_pt1 | contig 14883 bp, 15 predicted proteins | sample IncBWH32OmetaG_FD_160091 | JGI IMG/M metagenome (GOLD analysis project Ga0210386, IMG submission 160091) | Forest soil microbial communities from Barre Woods Harvard Forest LTER site, Petersham, Massachusetts, United States - Inc-BW-H-32-O ... | reverse complement strand
ACAAGCCGGAGATACGGGCTTGGCTGAGGGCCCGCGCGAATTCCGCCGGGGCGGCTCCGCGCCCGCGATCCGAGAGCGCGGCGCAGATGATTGGCAGCCGTCTCGACGCTACGCGCGCATCGCTGCGCCGTCTCGCAGCCGCGATCCCGGACCTTCCGGCACAGCTTGGGATCGTCTGGGCTACCCTGACGAGCGAGTTGCGGCAGCACGGCGCGCTTGGCCTCGTCGGCGCGCTCGCCGGTCTTGCCGTGCTGGGCACTCTGGCCGATGCTTTATTCTGGCGCGGAACGGGTGGATTGCGCGACCGAATAACCGCCCTTCCCGTCGAAACGGCCGAAGATCGCCTGCGTGCAGTCGCTTGGCGCCTGCTTTACGGGACCGGCCACATTGGAGCGTTCGCCGCCGGCAGCGTCGGGGCTTTCTCGCGTTTGACTGGGCGCCGCTTCTTCAGGAAATCGTGCTCACTTATTTAATCGTTATCCTCGCGGTGCGGCTCACCTTGGTCGGTGGCCGCATCGTGCTCGCTCCCGGCGCCGAGCGCTTTCGCCTGCTGCCGATGTCGACCCCGACCGCGCGCTACTGGTTCCTCTGGTCGGCGGTGCTGGTCGGCGCCTTTTATTTCGCCAAGGGTACATTTCGACTCGTCCCGGCGCTCGGAGCCACGCCGGCCACCCGAACGCTGGTTGGCGTCGTCCTCAGCATCATCCTGCTCGGCCTGGCACTCGTCGCACTCTGGCGGCGCCCGACCCTCGACGGCCACAGGACCTCTCACCGCGCCTATGAGGGGAGCACCTGGTTGGTCAGCGCCTATTTCGTCGGGGTATGGTTGACTGCTTTCAGCAGCGAGACGGCGCCGTTCGACATCGGTCTCGTTCTCCTTCTCGTCGTCCTGGCGAGCTTCGGGTTGCGCCGCGTTGTCGAACACCTGTTGCGATCGTCGGGACGAGAGGCGGCCGACCCGACGATGCGCCCGCTCGCGGTCGTCGCCTTCCATCGCGGGCTTCGCGTTGCGGTGTTTGTCGGCGGCGCGCTCGTTGTCGCTTACATCCTCGACCTCGACCTGACCGCGCTCGCGGCAAACGACACGGCGGCCACGCGGCTCGCCCGAGCTGTTTTGGATGTCGTCATCATCCTGCTGATCGCAGACTTTGTCTGGCAGATGGCGCGCGTCGCGATCGACCGTCACCTGAGCGGGACGACGGTGGGCGCCATGACCGGCACGGACGCGGAGATCCGCCGCCGTCAGCGTCTGCGCACGCTTCTCCCGGTCCTGCGCAACCTCCTTTTGGTTGCCGTCGTGGCGGTTGCGGGTCTCATGGCGCTGTCGACGATCGGCGTCGACGTTGGACCGCTGGTGGCGGGTGCCGGCATTGTCGGGATCGCGATCGGCTTTGGCGCTCAGACGCTCGTCAAGGACGTCATCGCCGGGATGTTCTTTCTGTTCGACGACGCTTTCCGGGTCGGCGAGTATATCGAGAGCGGGCCGATCAAAGGGACCGTCGAAGCCTTTTCGTTGCGCTCGATCAAGTTGCGCCACCAGCGCGGCGCATTGCACACCGTTCCGTTCGGGGCGCTTACCACGATCACGAACCAATCGCGCGATTGGGTGATCGACAAGCTGTCGATCGGCGTGACTTACGACACCGATCTCGACGCCGTAAAACGCATCGTCAAAGAGATCGGCGGGGTTCTTCAGGAAGACCCGGAGTTCTCGCCGCACATTCTGGAGACGCTGAAGATGCAAGGGGTCGAGCAATTTGGCGATTTCGCCATCCAGGTTCGCCTCAAAATGCGGACGCGCCCGGGTGAGCAGTTCGTAATTCGACGGCGTGCCTATGCGCTGATCAAGCGTGCATTTGAAAAGCAGGGCATTCAATTCGCCTACCCAACGGTGACTGTCGCCGGCGACGCGGGCGGTGCCACGGCGGCCGCCGCGGCAAAGGCTGGCCTCGACCTCGCGCAGGCTTAAGCGATGCCGGAGAGCGGCGGGCGGAGGTACTTGTCCGCACAAAGTCTGTCTGGTCAGCGTAAGGAATTGAGCGATGGCGACGATGAAAGCAGCGGTAATCCACGAAGCCGGCGGCCCGGAGGTTCTCAAGCTCGAGGCCCGCCCGGTGCCGACGCCGAAGCGCGGCGAAGTCCTGATCCGCGTCAAGGCATTCGGCCTCAACCGGTCCGAGCTGTTTACCCGTCAGGGCCTCTCTCCGGGCGTCAAGTTCCCGCGGGTATTGGGCATTGAAGCGGTCGGCCTGGTAGAGCAGGCGCCGGGGGGCGAATTCCGCGCGGGCGAGGTCGTCGCAACCGCGATGGGTGGAATGGGGCGAGAGTTTGACGGCAGCTACGCCGAGTACACCTGTGTGCCGGCGGCGCAGGTGCAACCGGTCAAGACCCCGCTCGCCTGGGACGTGTTCGGCGCGGTGCCGGAAATGCTGCAGACGGCCTGGGGCTCGTTGTTCAAATCGCTTCGGCTCGAACCGGGCGAGCGTTTGCTGATCCGCGGCGGCACGACCTCTGTCGGCCTGGCGGCCGCCGCCATCGCCAAGCACCGCGGCGCCGTTGTCGCCGCAACGACGCGCCGACCCGATCGCGAGAAGCTGCTCCGCGCAAGCGGGGTGGATCAGGTGTTTATCGATACCGGGGCGATAGCCGAACAGGTCAGAGAAGTGAGCCCCGGCGGGTTCGACAAGGTGCTCGAACTGGTCGGCACGACGACGTTGATGGATTCGCTGCGCTGCGCCAAGCAACGCGGCATCGTGTGCATGACGGGAATGGTCGGCAACAAATGGTCGTTCGACAATTTCAGCCCGATGGACGCGATCCCGAGCGCCGTCAGCCTCACAACCTATGACGGCGGACCGGAGGACTTCATGCTGACGCCGCTCGATGAGCTGGCTCAACAAATCGCCGCGGGGGAGTTGCCGCTCCAGGTCGGCCAGACCTTCCTCCTGGACGCGATCGTCGAGGCCCATCGCTGCATGGAAGAGAACAGGGCTGGCGGAAAGATCGTGGTGCTGACCTAACCCCGTGGCCCAAGGGGCGCAGGCAGCCTCCAGCGAACGCGTCATTGTATCCGGATCCGGCGCGCCCTGGACGTATTGCGCGGTGCGTCCAATCTAAAGTCGAGGCGGCAGCGAACCCGTTCGCCGCGCTGCTGCGCCTCGGACGAAGCTTCAGCGCAGATTTCGACCAATTTGCCGCCGTGTCATTGCGACGAGCGCGGCGACGAAGCAATCTCAAATGGACGATCGCTCAGCGGCCCGGGATTGCTTCGCTTCGCTCGCAATGACGACACGGAAAGTAATGGTTCGATCAGATCGGAACCCGCTTTACCGCGGGAAGCCGCCATAGGCTCGGTTGTGTCAGATGGAACGGATGATTTAAAGGCACGGCGTCAGTTCGACCGGCCGTAGCGTCCGACGATCTTAGCCGTCGCCAGTGTGTTGGAACTCAACACGGAGCTGACCGCGCTACCCGATGCCGTGTTGTCCAGCGGCAATCGAGCGATTTTTACCGCGTACACGGTGATCTCATAATGGTGCGCGTGGTCGCCGACCGGCGGGCACGGGCCGCTGTATTGCGAAGACCCGAAATCGTTACGCCCCTGCCCCGCTCCCGTGGGTAAATCCCTTGAGCCTTCGCCGCCGGCGCCGGCCGCCAGGCTATGCACCGTCGCTGGGATATTGAACATCGTCCAATGCCACCAGCCGCCACCTGCCCGCGCATCGGGATCGTACATCGTCACCGCGAAGCTTTGCGTGCCGGTCGGCTCGCCCGACCAGGAGAGCGCCGGCGAGATGTTGTGCCCCTTGCACGCGGTGAAAACCTGAGCGATGCCCATCGGACTGCCGCTCTTGACGTCGGTCGAAGCCAGCATGAATTCCACGGCCAGCGCCGGCGCCGCCACGACAGACAATGCGGCTGCCAAAATCAGCACGCGCATCCCCTCCCCTCCTCCCTTCGTGTATCGGTCACCACTAGTACCTGAACCGACCGCGATCGGCACTCTCCTTGCGCCGCCGGGGCGGCTGCCCAGGACTGCTTGAGTGCTCGGAGGAGCGACGCGTCGGCATCAGCGTCCGCACACAGCGCTAAATAAAAGGGGTGCCAGAGATGGCACGCTAACTTCCAGGGTGGGATACGCTGCTTCGAATCGAGACCGCCATCAGCGTATTCTAGGGGTACACTTCTGACGCTTGGCACCCACAAACGCTACCTCCTCCGTCATGCCCGCGAAGGCGGGTATCCAGAGCTTGCCCCTGGCTGGAACAGGGGGCCGGCAGCGCGAGCACTTGCCCTTGGACCCCCGCTTTCGCGGGGGCGACGGACTGAGAGGGGGCGGGACTTATTTGTCAGGTTCGTACTACTGGGGCAGCTGAATATCTTCGCATCAAAAGGATACGCCAGATGCTGATCGTCGACGCGCAGATCCACCTCTGGGAAAAGGGCACGCCATCGCCGCCGCACCGCCAGGAGCCTTACTCGGCGGCGGAGGCGATCGCTGCAATGGACGAAGCCGGCGTCGACCGGGCGCTGATCCACCCGGTGCTGTGGGACCCGGATTCGAACGAGCTGGCGATCGAAGCGGTGCGGAAATATCCCGATCGCTTCCGCATCATGGGCTGGTTCTATCTCGACGACCCGAATGGAAGCGGCCTCGTCGCGCATTGGAAGGAGCGGCCGGGCATGGTCGGCCTGCGCTTTTATTTCAACGAGCGCCATAAGCGGGAGTGGATGACCGACGGGACGCTCGACTGGCTGTGGCCCGCGGCCGAGCAGGCCGGCGTGCCGGTGGCGCTTGCCGCCGCGTTGTTCCTGCCGACCGTCGGCGAGATCGCCGAGCGCCACCCCGGCCTCAAATTGATCGTCGACCACATGGCGGTGCCGCCGGGCAGCAAAGGCGCTGCCGCCTATCGGTTCCAGCCCGAGCTGCTGGCGCTCGCCAAATACCCGAACGTCGCGGTCAAGGCGACGGGTCAAGCGGGCTATGCGGAGGACGCCTATCCATTCCGCAGCTTTCACGAGCACCTGCACCGCTGCTTTGACGCGTTCGGGCCGACACGGATGTTCTGGGGCACCGACATCACCCGGATGCCGTGCTCGTGGCGGGAATGCGCGACGGTGTTCACCGAGGAATTGCCGTGGCTCAAGGGCCGCGATCTCGACCTGGTCATGGGCGAAGCCCTGTGCAACTGGGTCGGCTGGCGCCTCCCCGGCTGAGCGCTTCTATGGGAGGAGTGCCGCAGCACGAGATTGCCGCGTCGCCTTCGGCTCCTCGCAATGACAAGCCCGAATTGTCATTGCGAGCGCAGCGAAGCAATCTCGCGCCAGGGGAGCCAAATATGAAGATTTTCGCAGGGCCTCGTGACGCGTGGGGTAGATGGGTTTTGGTCGCCACCGGCCAGTCGTCGGTTTAGCGCTGAAACGGCCGCCGCGGAGGGTCACTCCTCGGGCAGGCCGGCTTTGCGCAGTCCCTCGGCAACACGGGCGGCGAGTTCTGGGACAACGCCCTTCGGCAAAGCGCGCATGATGCCGGCTATCGTCGGCTCGCAATGAAACTCGCCCACCCGGCTCAGACAAGCGCGCGCTTCCTCATGCCGACCCAAATAGCCGCACAGGCTGAGCTTGAGGCGAAGCGCCGGCATGCCGCCGTTTTCGCGCAACGCCGCTTCGGCCCACGAAAGCCCCGCCTCGTAACGACCTGCTGCCAGCTCCGCGCGCGCCAGTGCCTGGTAGAAAGAAAATATGGCAGGGTCGAGCGGGCTCAACCGGATCGCTTGGTGGGCCGAGCGGATAGCCTCGTCGGGCCGGTTGAGATATGACAGAACGACGGCGCGATGGCCGAACGCGAGGGCAAAGTTAGGGTTGAGCACGATCGCGCGGTCGAGCGCGCTGAGCGCGGCATCATTATCTCCGGCAAGCTGCGCCAGCGCCAAGCCGGCAAAATCCAGCACCCACGGATCATCCCCGGCGGCGGCGATCGCCTGCCGCGCCATCGCGATCCCTTCCTCGGCCTCCAGGCCGGAGGGTGGGATCCAGTTCCGTTGCCGCTGCATCCCTCGACTTAAGGCAATTCGCGACATGGCCGGGCCATAGGCGGGATCGAGTTCGAGGGCCAGACGCGCCAGCCGTATCGACTCCGCTAAGCTCTCGCGGGTTCTTTTGTACGCTTGCGCCTGGGCGCGCCAGTAGAGGTCGTAGGCATCAAGGCTCGCGGTCGGTTTGCGGACGGCGCGCTCGGCTTCGGCGCGGCGCAGCCGCGGCTCGATCGCGCCGACGACGCCGCTTGCCACCCGGTCCTGCAATTCGAAGATGTCGTCGAGGGTGCCTTCGAACCGGTCAACCCAGACATGCGCGCCCGTCGTCGAGTCGATCAGCTGGCCGGCGATGCGCACCCGGTTGCCGGCCTTCCTGACCGAGCCTTCGAGCACGTAGCGCACGCCGAGCTCCCGCGCCGTCTGGTTCACATCGATCGGCTTGCCCTTGTAGCGAAAGCTCGAATTTCGGGCGATGACGAACAGCCCGGGGCAGCGCGCGATCGCGGTGGTGATTTCCTCGACCATGCCGTCGGCGAAGTATTCCTGCTCGGGATCGCCGCTCATGTTCTGAAACGGCAACACGGCAATCGATGGTTTGTCGGGAAGCGCCCGGTCGGCGATTTCCGTGACTTCGCCGACGAAGCGGATGCCCTTGCGGGTGAAAGTACGGATCAGGCGTTGTGCCGAGCCGTCGTCCCCAAGCGCCCGGCGAACCGCGTTGAGCCGCGTAGTCAGCGCCGACTCCGAGACGATCCGCCCATGCCACACCGCCTGCAGCAGATCGTCCTTGCTGACCACGCGATTGCGATGCTGGACAAGGAAGGCGAGCAAATCGAAAGCCTTGGGTTCCAGTTCGATAAGCTCGGCACCGCAACGCAACTCGCGGCGTTCGATTTCGAGCCGGTATTGGCCGAACGCCAGACCCACGCGCCGTCTCCCCGGCCTAAATTTTGCCCGAAATCGTAAGCCTACCGTAAGGAGGAAAAAAGCCGGCGGTAAAGCTTTTTCTGCGCGCCCGGAACATCATAGGGCCAGCTCGGAGAGGACGCGATCAAGATGAACAAGTTCGGCAGAAAATTTATCGCGGCGATCATCGCGCTGGGCGCGATTGCCTCTTCGGCGTCTGCTTGGGCGCAGCAGCCACTCAAGGTCGCAGGTCAGGACGTCCCGCCTTGGGCTGTCCACGAAAAGAGCTCGAACGCGCTCTCCGGGGTCTTCGTCGACCTGACAAACGCCATTGCCAAAGATGCGGGCCTGCCGGTCCAGTATCAGCTCATGACATTCGCCGACCTGATCCCCGCGCTGACCAGCGGCAAGATCGACGTAATCGCCACTGAAATGGCGATCACGCCCGCACGCGCCCAGCAAGTCGACTTCAGCAACCCGGTCTACAACGCGCCGAGGGAAGCCGTCGTCGTCCTGGCGAGCGACACGACAGCTTACCAAAATCTGGCAGACCTTAAAAACCTCCCGGTGGGCGTGCAGAAGGGAAGCATCCAACTTGCGCTCCTGCAACGGACTGGCGGTTTCTCCGAAATAAAGATCTATGACACGGTAAAAGACGTCTGGTCGGCGGTCGCTTCAGGCCAGGTCAAGGCAGGGGTAACGGCCGGAGGGGACACAATATACACCGCCAAGCAAGGTGAACTCCCAAATCTCCGCGTTGTCAGCTCCTACCAGTCGCCATCGCCGATACCTCGGGTCGGGATTGCCGTGCGAAAAGGCAATAGCGAGCTGCTGGGGAAAATAAACACCTCTTTGGCCAAGCTCGAAGCAGACGGCACGGTCAAAACGATCTTCGTCAAGTACGGTGTCGACGATTGGGCGCCGCCGAAATAGCGCCGTCGTATAGGTAGAATGACGCGGGTGATCGATGCCGACAAACGTTGCCATGGCCGGTCTCGGTATTGCCGTCGCCCACACCTCTATCCGGAGGAGTACGAAGTGGTGCTAGTACCGGCACCGAATGCAACCAGGAGAAACGTTATGGCAGGCATGAACAGAAGGTCGGCGCTTACGCTGGCACTCGCTGCGGCGTCTGTCGCCGCCGCGCCCCGAGAGGCGGCCCGGGCGCAAGCCGCGACGGACGGCAAGGAGATTGCGTCCGGCGTGCGGCGCGTAAACCTCGGCAAGCGCGCGTCGATGATCCCGGCCTACAAGTCCGTCTCGATGTTCGACGTCGTCTATCAGCCGAAGGCCAAACTGGCGACGGGAGTGGCGATGGCGAACGACATGGTCTGCCATTGCCCGGAGGGTGAGCTTCGGGTCAGGCAGACTCCCGGGGGGGAGTTCGTCGCCAAGAAGGGCGACGTGTGGAGCTGCAACAAAGGGCTCTTGGAAGAGACCGAGAACATCGGCCCCGGAATCTCCGTCATGCGGGTAATCAATCTGTTGCCGAGCTAGTCGCGAGCACAACGGAGGCGAAGATGAAGCGCGGTCCGCTACGCCGGACTACTAAAGTCGTGTCCGGCGTCGTGCTTGCGATGATCTGGCTCCAATTCGCTGCAGGCCCGGTGGGCGCCGACGCGCCTGATCATACGATCCGGCAATATCTGAGGCTCCACGGCCTGAACAAGGACGACGTGGAGCTGGTCACGGTCCGCGGACCGCAACTCGACGAAACATTGCGCGATCGGAAGGCAGATGTGGTGGCCGTCGGCGCCTGGCAGAGCCCTATCACCGCCAAAATTGCCGCCGAGGGCGGTGCGAGGGTGCTGTTCACCGATTACGATGTTCTCGGCGACATCGTGCAAGCCAGCAAGCGTAGGGCGGAACAGCGAAGCGCATTCCGCCTCGACTTGTGGGTCGGCGCGCGCGGCTAATGGAGTGGCCGTGTCGCTCGGCCTGCCTCCGCCGCTTCGATTTCCACTGCGTTCGCCAGTCTATTGCGGCTCATCGCTGCCGCCCCTCCAGTCGGCGGGATAGATTTCGTCGGCGACGCACCGGCGAAATGACGAATGCGGCCAGTCCGCCGGGTGCGCCACGAGACCATGCTTGACCGGGTTGAAATGCGTATAGTCCATGTGAGCCGCAAAGTCGCGATCGTGTGCTCCCAGTAGCGCCGCTGCCAAATGCCACGTTCGCCGCGGCGCGTCATGGCCGGTGATCGCGGCTCGCCGATCGGCAGCGATTTCGCGAACCCGGTCTTGATCGCTCGCCACCGACCCGGAAAATCGGCATCGCCTTGCGGCAACAGCCTGCCCCGGCGAAGGCCGGGGTCCACAGACAGTGCATGTGGTCGGGGAGGACGACCCAGGCGTCGGTGTGAAAATGTGCGCGGGCGCGTACCCGGCGAACCGAATCGCGCAGAGCGTCGATATTCGCTACCAACAGATTCGAGCGCCGATCAAACAAGTTTACGGAAAAAAGAAGGTTCCGCCTGGAACCCGATTGCGGCGATAATCCGGCATCTGGAGAGTATGCATCGCCGCGCAGAGCGGCGGAATGCGCTGCGCTGTTCCGCCCTACACTTGCTGCTAATCTCGTTCGGGACACGCGAAATGCCAACACTCGATGCCACCCAGGCAGAGGAGGCAAGATGATGCTAGTCGATACGATCGACCCGGCGAAGACCGCCATGATCGTGGTGGACATGCAAAATGATTTTGTGGCTAGCGGGGCGCCGATAGAGGTGGCCGCTGCCCGCGCCATGGTGCCGAAGCTCGCGGAAGCACTCAAGGTATGCCGCGATGCCGGAATTCGAGTGATCTATACGGCTCATGTGCATCGTCGCGATGGCTGCGATATGGGTCTGTTCGACGACTTGCATCCGGTGATCGCCAGTCGCGATGCTCTAGTGGACGGCACGCCGGGGGTGGATATTTACTCCGAGCTCGCTCCGGCGCCTGGTGAACATGTGATCAAGAAGCATCGCTACAGCGCCTTCTTCGGCACCGATCTCGATATCATCCTGCGGGAATGGGGTGTCGATACAGTCATTATTTCAGGAACGACGACCGAGAATTGCTGTCATGCGACGGCACGCGATGCGATGTTTCGCAACTATCGCGTCGTGTTTCTCTCGGACGCGACGGCAACATTCGACTATCCGGATTGCGGCTTCGGCTCGATGCCGAATGCAGAGGTTCATCATGCGACCCTCGTCATACTCGCGATGTCGACGGCGCATGTAATGCCGGTAGCAGATTTGGTTGCCCGAGTGGCGAGTTCCCACCCCTTAGGGGAGGTTTCCTCGCGCGCGGCCTGAGCGGCTCGCTTCGTTTAACGCGCGAACTGCGACGTAGCCGTGGGGCGGAAATGAAGCCTTATGTGATCTGCCACATGAATTCGAGCGTCGACGGCCGCATTCTCGGCAGCCGCTGGCGGCCCGCCGAGAACCGCATGGCGGGGCTGTTCGAGCGGATACACGAAAAGCTCGGCGGCGGCTCCTGGCTGATCGGCCGGGTGACCGGCAGCGAATACGCCAAGGCGGCCGCCTACCCGGCCCACACGGACCGGACCTATCCGCGGGAGCTCTGGTTCGCGCGGCGCGATGCGACAGCCTACGGCATCGCGCTCGACGCCCAGGGCAAGATCGCCTGGGGGCGGTCCGACATCGGCGGCGACCCGGTCGTCGCGGTATTGACCGAGGAGGTCTCCGACGCGCATCTGGCGGGGCTGCGCCAGGACGGCGTCTCCTACATCTTCGCCGGCGAGCGGGAGCTCGACCTCGGGTTGGCGCTGGAGATTTTGAACCGCGAGCTGGGGATCGATCGCCTGCTGCTCGAAGGCGGGGGCGGCTCGAACGGGGCCTTTCTGCGGGCCGGCCTGATCGACGAGATCAGCCTCGCGATCTGCCCCGCAATCGATGGCGCGAAGGGCGCGCCCAGCGTCTTCGACTCCAGCGAGACGGATGCCGGCGTATCGGCGCCGATCACCTCGATGACATTGGCGAGCAGCCAGGTGCTGGAGGGGGGCGCCGTTTGGCTCCGCTATCGGCTCCAAAACGGCTAATATATGGCGGCGGACACCGGTTAACGCTGTCATCGCGAGGAGCCCGCAGGGCGCCGCGGCAATCTCGTGCCATGGAGCCCCCGCGGCACGAGATTGCTTCGTCGCTGCGCTCTCGCAATGACAACCCGAAGATCAGGCCGGCATGCGATGAACCGCGACCACCTTGTTGCCGTCGGGATCGCGAAGATAAGCGAGGTACATCTGGCCGGCCGCCCCTTGGCGCACTCCGGGCGGGTCCTCGATCGACGTGCCGCCATTCGCGACCCCGGCTTTGTGCCAGGCGTCAACCTGTTCGCTACTGCTCATCGAGAAGCCGATCGTGCCGCCATTGGCATGGCTGGCCGGCTTGTCGTCGATCGGTTTGGACACCATGAAGCGCCCGCCATTATGCGTGTAAGCCAACCGGCCTCTAGCATCCGGAGTGGCGGGCTGAGCGCCCATCGCGACAAACAGGGCATCGTAGAATTTTTTCGATCGGGCGATGTCGTTGCTCCCGACCATGACATGACTGAACATTCCGTTCTCTCCTCTTAAATGTCACATGTTGCACGCCGCCTCCGCCCCACAAGCAGTACACGTTTTATCGGCTCGGGTCAGCATGAGCGGCGACGATGGCAAGAAGAGAGGAATCCCTCTCCCATTGCATGCCCCGGCCGCCTGTGACAGCTAGACCATGCCATGCCGTATCAGGGGAAATGCCGACCGAGGCGGCGCCCGGCCGCGAAACCGGTTGCGGGGTGCGCGGTTTGGGGTTAACCCGGTTTGATTGCGGGAGAGGGGGCGGCATCGATTTCTCGGATGGCGGGCAATCTCGTTCAGGGTGCGGTCTTTACGGTTATGGTGGTGCGCGCGGGATTGCTGCGCGACCCCGCATTCGAGGCGGAATTGGCCGAGCAGATCAGCCGCAGCCCGCGCTTTTTTTTGAACGCGCCGGTTGTGCTCGACCTCAAGGACGCCGCCGAATTCACCGCGCCGGCCGAGTTTGCCGACGCCAAGGACGTCCTGCGGCGCCATACCTTGACCTTGGTCGGCGTGCAGAACGCGCTGCCGGCGCAGGCCGAGGCCGCGGCACTCGCCGGCCTCGCCGGCTTTGCCCCGAATTCGACACAGCCGCGCCGGCAGCCCGCCGCCGAACCGCCGGCGCCGCGGCCGGAGCCGGCCCGCCAATCCGCCCCCGCGGCAGCCGCAAAAGCGCTTCTCGTCACCCAGCCGGTGCGTTCGGGGACGCAGATCTACGCGCGCGGCGCCGATCTCGTGGTGACGGCGGCGGTCAGCCCCGGCGCCGAGCTGATGGCGGACGGCAACATTCATGTCTACGGGCCGTTGCGCGGCCGCGCCCTCGCCGGCGCCTCGGGCGATGTCGACGCGCGAATCTTTTGCAGCCGGTTCGAGGCCGAGCTCGTCAGCATCGCCGGGCATTACCTCGTCAGCGAGCAAATGCCGCAGGAACAGCGCGGATTGCCGGTGCAGATCGCGCTCGTCGATGACCGGTTGACCATCACCCGCAATTGACGCTCATCTTTAGGCGGGCATCATTGGGCGAGCGGCACTCGTCGAGCGCTGCTCGCAACGCCGCTTAGCACCGGATCGATCCCGGGCCGCCGCGGGGAAGGGGGAGGCCTTTTTGCCAGCGAAAGTCATCGTGCTCACCTCGGGCAAGGGCGGCGTCGGCAAGACCACTAGCGCCGCCGCCGTCGCCGCCGGCTTGGCGCTGCGCGGCAACCGCACCGTCGTCATCGATTTCGACGTAGGGTTGCGCAACCTCGATCTGATCATGGGCTGCGAGCGCCGCGTCGTCTTTGATTTCATCAATGTCATCAACGGCGACGCCAAGCTCAACCAGGCGCTGATCAAGGACCGGCGCAACGACAACCTTTTTATCTTCCCGACCTCGCAGACCCGCGACAAGGACGCGCTGAAGCGCGACGGGGTCGAGCGGGTGCTCGACGAGATGCGGGAAAATTTCGACTACATCATCTGCGACAGCCCGGCGGGGATCGAGCATGGCGCCATCACCGCGCTCTATTTCGCCGACGTGGCGATCATCGTCACCAACCCCGAGGTGTCGTCGGTGCGCGACAGCGACCGCATCATCGGCATCCTCGCCTCGAAATCGCGGCGCGCCGAAAACAACATGGACCCGGTCGAGGTCCATCTGCTGCTGACCCGCTATTCGCCCGAGCGGGTCGACAAGGGCGAGATGCTGGCGATCGCCGACGTCAAGGAAATCCTGTCGATCCCGCTGCTCGGCGTGATCCCGGAATCGGAATCGGTGTTGCGCGCCTCGAACACCGGGACCCCGGTGGTGTTCGACGACGGCAGCCCGGCGGGCCAGGCCTATCTCGACGCCGTCGCACGCCTCCTCGGCGAGGAGCGCGAAATGCGGTTCTTGAAGCCCGAGCGCCGCAGCTTTTTCCGCAGCCTTTTTGGTAGGGCGTGATGGGGCTCCTCGATTTTCTGTTTCCGGAGCGCCGGAACACCGCCGCCGTCGCGCGCGACCGGCTGAAGATCGTGCTCGCCCACGAGCGCGCGAGCCGCGAGGCGCCGGATTTCCTGCCGGCGCTTCAAAAGGATCTGCTCGACGTGGTCGAGCGCTATGTCGAGATCCGGGGCGACATGCTGCACGTCAATGTCGGCCATTCGGGGGATACCTCGATGCTCGAAATCAACGTCGAGCTCGACGGCGCCACGATCAAACCGATCAGGAACGGTGCGGCCGCGGCGCGGCGGGCGCCGGTCCCGATCGCGGTGCCAAAGCCCGACCCGGGCTCGCACCCCCCCTGGGTCAAACCGGGCTAGCAGTGAGGTTTGTAATCGGGTTGCATAATTGGGCACCGCCCCCCTCACCCCTCCCTCTCCCCCCTCAGGGGGGAGAGGGCTGCGTAGAGTTGGCCAGGCGTAGCTGAGCCCTACTCGCACCGGGTGAGGGGGCGGTCCCACCTGATCGGATCATGCGCTAGTGGGTCGGGGGCGGCGCCGCGCGGCTAGGCCGGGTCCACCGGTGTTAAAATCGACCAAGGAGAATGACATGGCGACATATGTGCTGATCCACGGGGCCTATCAGGGCGGCTGGATTTGGCAGCCGACGGCGGCGCGCCTCAGGGCAGCGGGGCATCTCGTCCATGCGCCCTCGCTCGACGGCTGCGCCGAGCGGCGGCATGCGCTGCGGCCGGGGATCACCGTCGAGACCCAGGCCGCCGAGATCGCCGAGCTGCTGTTTTACGAGGATCTGAACGATGTCGTGCTGGCCGGCACCAGCTCCGGCGGGATGGTGCTGTGCCGGGCGGCGGAACTCGCGCGCGAGCGGATTGGCCGGCTGGTCTTTGTCGATGCGCTGGCGCTCCTCGACGGCGAACGGGTCTCGCAGATCGTCAACCGGCCGACCCCGCGGGTCACCACCGCGCTCTCGGTCGGGCCGTCGCGCGAGGATGCCGAAAATCGCAGCTTCGCCGGCCTCGACCCGGCGGCGCGCGCCTTCGCGCTGGCCCGCTATACGCCGCATCCGATCGCCGCGATGGAAGACGCCGTGTCGTTGAAGAGCTTCTGGTCGCAGCCGTGGAAGGCGATCGTGATCCGCTGCCGCCGCGCCCCCAACCCGGGGGAGGCGCACCAGCGCCGCACCGCCGAAACGCTCGGCGCCAAATATCTCGATATCGACACCGGCCATTACCCGATGCTGTCCGATCCGGAGGTGCTGGCGCCGCTTCTGCTGCGGGAATGACAGTGCGACCGCGACGGCGGGATGGCGGCAGCATCGGCGAGGGCTCTGCAACCGGCGCTGATCCAGCAAGCGCCCAGGATTTCAGCCCATGCCGGAAACCGACAGCGGCTCGATCTCGTACATGATGCGCACTTCGCCCGGCTGGCGGAACGGATACTTGTCCTTGTCGAGATA
>Ga0210386_10002764_pt1 | contig 14904 bp, 22 predicted proteins | sample IncBWH32OmetaG_FD_160091 | JGI IMG/M metagenome (GOLD analysis project Ga0210386, IMG submission 160091) | Forest soil microbial communities from Barre Woods Harvard Forest LTER site, Petersham, Massachusetts, United States - Inc-BW-H-32-O ... | reverse complement strand
TGCGCCGTCAACTCGGAGCCTGGAAGTAGCCGAACACAGTATTGTCAGTTGACCCGCACACCGAACGGAGATGCGCCGCATTCGAAAGTGTCCTAAACTAGAGTGGTTGCAGCTGTGGGCGTGTAGCTCAGCTGGGAGAGCACCTGCTTTGCAAGCGCGTTCGCGCCTTCCAAACACTCCACCCTTTGCTCTGCGTTTTTAATGTTTCCAACAATTTCGGGGAATCTGCTTCTCGCTCGAAGTAACTCCCGAAACTACAATTACATAGGGTTATGGAACGGTATTGGAACGTTCGCATTCACTGATTTTCACCGTTTCAGCGCACCTGCTTTTGCAGCAGCTTGGCCGCCATGGCATTAATTGGCACAGGAGGGCCCAGCTTGGTTCGCAGTCGACGGAACTGCGCTTCGACCTAGTTGTTGCTTAACCGTAAGAGAGCCTCGGTCAATCGCTTCTCGAAATATGGCGCGGACCTAGCGTGGGAAGCCGGTTGCAGAATAATTGTGGCAAGGCGCGATGCGTGTATCTCAGCGGATAGAGCAGCGCAGCGAGCTCAAAAACTGTGATCGGACACTTCAAACAAACGAGATAGCCGAAAACTTAGGAGTTTAGCTACCCTTTACAACCCATCATTGCCCATCATTCCCGATCCTGCAACGCAAAAAGAACGCAACTGAATTCGCAGTTGTTTCTCCTCGATTTCTGGGAAATCAGTCGTTTTTACTTGTCCGATTACCGCGTTAATCAGGCGCTGGCTCCCTAATGGGACCATCAGCGTGGAGCGAGAACACGATAGACTCCATGCCCATGACCGTGTCTTGCCGTTCGGCATGAAACCCGAGTTTCTCCAGAACTCTAATCGAAGCGACATTTTTAGGATGAACAAATGCCGCCAACTGATGGATGCGATACTCGTCGAACCCCGCACGGACCCACGCCGACGCTGCTTCTGTAGCCAGACCCTGCCCCCAATGTGGCTGTGCGAGGCGGAAACCTAGGTCAATCCATCCGCATTCTGGCAATACGAGCAGCCCGGAATCACCGATTGCGACTCCCGAGGTTTTATTCAAGACGACCCATTTGCTGAACCCATGTTCCTGCTGATGGTTCTCGAAATAACTCAGCCTTTTTCTTGTTTCCTCGATAGATTTATCGGGACCAGTGGGGGTAAACCGCATGACAACCGGGTCGCCAAACCATGCGAACGCCGCCTCAGTGTCCGCTGGCTCGAATGGACGAAGGATAAGGCGGCGAGTTTCAATCCTAGTTCGCATCCGCTTTTTCACTCTGGTTCGGGTCCCTTGTAATAATACTCGTGGCGTGGTCACCGTAGAAACTCGTGTTCAAGTGCCCGGCACGGGTTACCGGACAAGTTCCGTACCATTACCCACATGTCCGGTTAGGGCGTTAATCAGGAGTTGGCTTCCATCAGAAGAGCGGCACCCGCGAAGAGAGACACTCAGTTGCAGAACCGTTGTCTGAATAAAATAGTGTGCCGGACTCATCAGTGCAAAAGGCCCGCACTCCCGTCAGGCCAAGGGCAATCGGAGCCGCTGTTATTTGGTAGCGGATAACGATTCCTTTTTCCGTCGGGGTGCATCCAGCAAGGACAAACTTGTAGCCGCTCCGCTCTCCTGACAACAGAGTCGTAGTAGGGTCGTAGTCAGTGGTCACGTCCTCCACTGGCCGAAGCCGCTGGAGCTGGCAAGCGAAACCTTCATTGGGATGCGCGGCTGCATATTTGCTTTCTAGGTCGTGAATGGTGCGAAGGCTCCCTACCGCCGCCGACTCATTTTGACGGACGCCCGCATGCGAGTCGTGGAAATGAGGAGAGAAGGCAAATACAAGCAAGAATGACAGCAAAAACGCTGCGACGAGTCCTATGATGGCTTTTCGCGTGGGTGATAGCACGATTGAATTGTTACATGAAATCCCTTGCACCATTTCAAGTCCTGGTTAGTCGGCTAATCGGAAAAGTGGCTCATAGTACCAAGAGGCGAACCTCGCTGGAGCGCCAGTTTTTGATATTGCCCTGCGCTGCCAATCGACCATCATCGACAAGAGCTTCAATACGTCGGGAAATTTCCTCGTAGCCTTCATCTCCGGGTGGCAGGTCGTGGCCCATAGCGTTTACAACTCTGAGGATCACCATGGCAACCTTTGTCCAGTGTTCTCCAACTACTGAAAGAATAACTGAGTCAATTTGCGACGTGTTCATGTGGGTTTTGCCTAGTCCGTATTTAGTTTGCCAGAAGTAGCGCACGCGACGAGATATGGGACAAGAAAATGACCTTCAAGTCCTGGTAAGTCGGCAAACCGGACAAGTTCGTTTTAGTACCCACATGGACGGTAAGGGCGTTTATCAGGCGCTTCGCGTCAATATCACCCACGGTCCAAGCATGGGATGCGGAAACTCAACGTAACAGAGAATCTGGTTGGCCTCCCTCCAGGAGAAACCTTGAATCTCCAAGTGCGAACCGTTTCCACTGCTGGTTTATCGAGGAGTTCATCGAGAGGCTTCGTAATTTGGACATCTGAGACTCTTCCGTCTGGATTCACAACAATGGACAGGTAAAGCTGTCCTCTACGCCGATCGGCTCTGGCTGCCTCAGGATACGGAGGTCGAGGTTGGGCTACCTCGCCAAGAATTTTCAGGTCGCCTTCATGCTCTTCGGTCGGCACTATTGTCGCGACGATGTCGCCTTGGTCCATCCCTTTTCCCTCAGGGCACGCCTTCGTCAAGCTGTACGTCATTTCAATTTGCGTGTGCGCGGGTGCTTTTGGAGGCGGTTCAAACTCCCATTGGCGTGCGGCATTCATGGATATTTGCAAGAGCTGCTCTGGCCCGCTAATCGGACTGACATCTGTCACCTTACCGTGTCCATCGACTGTCAAACACAGAACTACTGTCCCTTCGGCATTCTTCCTTGTAGCTTCTTCGGTGTAGGTCCCCGAAACTGACTTTTTCATCTTTAGGTTTTCACTTACCGCACAATCGTTTCGGTGGGCTTGGTCATTCTGACAGAGAGCACTTCGGGGATTAGCCATGCCCAAAACAAACATCGTCATGGCAAGAGTCGGAGCACGCATAATCCGTGTTTCCATGGCCTCCACTCTACACTGACTCCTAACTCCTGGTTAGTCGGCAAACCGGACAAGTCCGTTCCAGTACCCACATGGACGGTTAGGGCGTTAATCAGGCTTTACTATGCTTATCGTGGAGTGGTCCTTCGTAACAAACTGCATCGAATGACTCCGAACCATTAAGGGCCAACGTCGAAGTCCACGCTCATCTTCGGTCAAGCGCTCGCAGGGCGGATAAGTGCGCGTCTGAAGCAAGAAAGGAAAATGGGGGGCAACCCATTGATCGCAATCCGCGACACTGCCTATGTCCCCGGTAAAGTCTACGTCTCCCTCGTAGAACAATTGATAAGAGTGTTTTTTGCCTGCATCCCTTCTAGTCACGATTGCGGAAAATCTATTGCTTAGAATTTCTCCCTCCGCAGGAACTCCGTCTACCTCAATCCTTAAACGTCTTTCCAAAGTGAAATACGCAACTCTGCGGGAAAGGACGAGCCAACCAATTGCGGACACAATCACAAGAATCGTCAGGGCAAAGAGCAAGAACCATCTGTTTGTCATGGTGAATATTGGACGCTGGCGCTGGATAAATTGTTTCTCGGCTAGGTCAACTCCTGATTAGTCGGCTTACCGGTAAAGTGGCTCATAGTACCGAAGCAACGATACGGAATGATAGTATCCGTTTTATGAAGGGCCGTCGTGACCGCCGCACCGTTCAAGTGCTCGTCCTGTCTCTCGTCGTGGGGGTGCTCTGCTTTTTATTTTCGTTCTTCATCCTCGTTGTTGTTGGAATCTACTCGGGCTTCCTCGACTTGATTCTCTTTGGTCCTCCCCCACGTCCGCAATATTGGTGGGTTGTGGTTTGGGTTGGCAGCGTCGGCACCTGCGTTTTCTCATCGCGGGCGTTCTTCTGGTACGCTTCGAGAGAATTTATTCCTGCGAAGTAACTCAACTCCCGGTTAGTCGGCAAACCGGAGAAGTGGAGGCTAGTACCCACATGGACGGTTACCGCGTTAATCAGGACTTAGCGCCGTTTGACACTGCGCGAATCCCTGCCGGGTCGGATTTTTGATTGCGCCTTGTGGTAACCTCGACGAAGAATACGGACGATGGAAATGGGCGGGGCCCTTCTTTCGACTGATGGGAGGAGTCCGATGACTGCCTCAGTGAGGAAAGCGTTTCTATTCGGTCTGGGCGCAGGAATGGCCTTTATTCTTGTATTGCTGCAGGCGTGGGGCAGCTATTGGGAACGTTCCATTAACGAAGAGGCTCAGCCTCGAATACTTCATCCTTTCACACATGCCCACCCGAAACCTTCCCTTCGTGCGTCCGAGAATTTCCCGCATCCTTGGCTTCCTCAAGCAGTGGACAGCGATGCAGGGAGTTGGAAACTTACTCCACTTGAAGGCACACCAGTCACGCTTGCCCAATTCAAAGGCAAGATTCTGTTTTTGAATTTTTGGGGCACGAGTTGCGTTCCGTGCATTGAAGAGATGCCCGGAATTGCCAAGCTTTATAAATCACTCAAAGACGAGCGAATGGCCTTTGTTGCTGTCACTGGAGAAGGACGGGCTCAAGTTACCAGCTTCTTAAAGGAAAATGACGTTGGAGTGCCTATCTATCTTAGTGATGAAGAACCGCCCAGACAACTTCCAGTGCCAGGCGTCCCAACTACTTTCATAATGGATGGGAATGGCACTGTGGTGTTCATGCACGCTGGCCCACTGAACTGGGATGACGACAGTGCAAGGACATACCTCCGCAGTATCGCGGCGCGTACACCAACTCCAAACTAAAAGCCTGGTCCTGGTAAGTCGGCAAACCGGACAAGTTCGTTCCAGTACCCACTTTGGCGATTACCGCGTTTATCAGGACTTGACCCTAGACTTTGCTGAGTCTACCCGAATAGTGACCTTTCCGAAGGGCTTGTCTTCGGGTAGATACACCCGTTGTCTCCAACGGCTAAGCATCGAGGTCGAGTCGCTGGGAACTGCAACGACATCGTAATCACCAGGCCGGAGGTTCACGATGCGGAACTCGCCGTTTTGGCCTGTTGTGGCATATCGAACCGCCCCAATTTGTGGCCGGTTGTGTTCTCTGACGTAGACTCTTGCATACGGAAGTGGGTGGCTGTAGGAATCGATGACCGTACCCGTGATTACACCCGGCTCACCGGGGTCGTTTGGCACCTGCGTACCTGCGAATGAAATCACGCAGCAAAGGATCAGCAGAAGAGCGAGGCAGAGTAGTCGCATACACAGAATCCTATGGCAGTTCAGACGTTCACAATCTTACTCCCGTGTGCTAAGTCGCGAAACCGGACATGCCCGGCCGAGTACCCACATGTCCGGTTTGGGCGTTAATCAGGACCTGACAACTCTTGGAAGAAGCAGCAAAATCGGCGTGCGGATTGGCGATAATGTTAAACGCAAGCGAGTGCTGGAGATTTCCGACAGATGATAATGATGGTTCTGGGTATAGCGCTCATAGTTGTCGGCTCAATGCTAGATTTCATGTTCCGCAGTCGCATGGCGAGCATTGGGTACAAATGGGCGCTCTTTCAAGGCGGTGCGTTTGACTACAGTCGCTATCACAAGGTTCGTAAAGAGAACGGCTGGGCTGCATGGCCAGTCTATGTCATGTGGGGTGCAATCGTCTGTGGTCTCGTGCTGCTTATCGCGGGCTTCTTTTCTTACTTCGGCACGAGTCCACGGAGCCGGGGCTAGTACCCACTTTTCCGGTAAGGGCGTTAATCAGGAGCTGGCAATCCGGTCCAGCCCTCGCAACCTCCCGAATAACAAGGGTGGGGCCCCGAACTTGTTGCCTGTTTTCTGTCCGGGTATAAGAACTAGAAAGAGAAATATGACCAGGTTTAGCAAGGGGACGAACATTACCAGGACGAACCATCCAGACCGGCCAATGTCGTGAAATCGGGACACTCCGGCCCTCAAAATAATGACCGCGACGACCAACACAACTGGGGTGACTACCCTTCGTACGGCTGCGTCATCGCTTTGGAGATTTATTACTCCAATGCTAAGCCCTATAAGTTCAGCGAGGACGGAGCCGACAACAATCGGTACGCTACACCAAAGAAGAAATTCGAGCCTGCCAATACGGTTGGATATCATGTTTGTTTCAATTTAAGTTTAGGGGCCGTACTCTTGCGGAGAAACTGTCCTGCGGTCCAGGTATGTCTCAACAATTACTTTGACAGTCTTGGACGTACCGGAACCCATTTGTCCGGTTAGGGCGTTAATCAGGACCTTATCCCTGATTAACCCCGCATTGTTTTGTGAAATTGACGCTGGCCTGGTTTGATATCATACGGCACGCTAGGAGACCAAACCTGAAACTGCAAATTGATATCGAAGTACAGGGAGGGTTACTGTTGGTAACAGCCAGAGGCAACCTTGCCTTCGATGCAGCCTTGCGGCTCCTCAAGCAAGTGTTTGATACAGCCAAAGAGAAAGAAGTAAACAAAATTTTGATGAACTGCCTTGGGCTGAACGGAAAGCTTTCCACGTCTGAGAGGTACAATCTCGGAGCAGAGCTAGCGACATACCTTCGGCAGGGCGGGATAGAACCTAGGTTGGCGTTTGTTGGCAAACCACCGACAATAGACGGATTCGGCGTGCGCGTCGGCCAAAATCGAGGCGTAATCACCGAGGTGTTTTCGAGCCAGCAAGAAGCAGTGAACTGGCTTGCAATTTGGCCACGCTGAGCCACTTGCGAGCATTTGGAAAAGGGCAAACACAAGGCACAAAAGCGCAGCGACAGGAGAAAAACAACCAGGGCAAGCATACCAACAAGGCCGCTTGGTGCCTACAAACTGCGCGACAACCCCGACCAAGTCCCGGTAAGTTTGAATGTATAGGTCGAAGGAGGAGCGCTTGGTGTAGAAAAGCTGAACTCAGCTGCACGCTGATTCAGAACACCAAGGAGGCTTCCCCATGGAACCTATGTATTACATCGGGCTGGATGTTCACAAGCGGAAGATCAGTTACTGCGTGAAGGACAGCAGTGGCCAGGTCTGCGCCGAAGGATCACTCCCCGCGACACGCTTTGACCTGGACCGCTGGATGAAAGCGCTGCCACAGCCGTGGAGTGCGGCGATGGAAGCGACGATGTTCACCGGCTGGATCTACGATCACCTCAAACCGCATGCAGCCGCCCTGAAGGTGGCCCACCCGCTGATGCTGCGGGCCATTGCGGCAGCGAAAAAGAAGAACGACCGCATCGATGCCAACAAGATTTGCGATTGCCTGCGATGCGATTTCCCGCCGGAGTGCTACATGGCCTCCACCGCCATTCGCGAGCGGCGGCGCACGCTGCGGTACCGCAACCTGCTGGTTCGGCAGATGGTGCAGATGAAGAACAAGACCAGCATGCTGCTGATGGAAGCAGGCGTGAGTTACAACAAGCAGCGGCTGCACAAGGCCGGCTACTTCCGCGAACTGTTGGCGACGAACCCGAATATTGATGAAGGGCTAGTTCCGCTGCTGCGACTATGCCGCGAGACGGTGGTGCGCCTACAGAGAACCGAAAGTGCGCTGGTGCGCTCACTCGAACGCGATTCGTTGCTGATGGATCGTGTGGAGAGGTTGATGACCATTCCTGCCGTGGGGCCGATCACGGCGTTGACCTGGGCGCTCGAAGTGGGTGACGTGCAGCGATTTTCCTCCATCAAGAAGGCCATCAGCTACTGCGGGCTGTGCGGCGCCGAGAAGAGTTCGGCGAACACGGTGCAACGCACGCCGCTTTCGAAACAGCGGAACAAACATTTACAGACCACGTTGATCGAGGCGGCAAAGATGGCGCCGCGCATCAGCCCGGAGCTGGCTATGCTCTACGACAAGGAAAAACAGAAAGGCAACGCCAATCGCGCGACGCTCGCGGTAGCGCGCAAGCTGGTGGCCTACCTCATAGCGGTCGACCGGAGGCAGCGAGATTTTCAGATGGTGGAAGCAAGTAGCGGCATCGCTGCGTAAAGCGCGGCGGTGAACAAGGAGGATTTCTTCGGCGCGTCGCCTGCCAGGTCTTGCCGTTAAGCCGACTGGGCGAAGGAGCGCAAGCTCTGGATGCTCCCGTCGATAAGTTTCGAGACTGGCAGGAGATCACAAACTCAATCTTCTGTTCAAGACCACTCGCTGGCCTGAGACAGCAAATGGAAGTCTGGTTCTATCTGAACGAGGAACCACAGCTGAGAAGCCAACACACGCGGCGAAGAATCAGAAAGAATTTACACCCGCGCTCCTCCCGAGCGCGCCGGGAGAGCTTTTGCCCTCTTGACAAAGACCTATCATGGAAGTCGGCTAACCGGAAAAGTGGCTACTAGTACCCAGGTCTCAGCTTTGGATTCGAGAATTGTGTTGAATTATTTTGAGTGGTTCAATTGTCGCCGCAGAATCTCCACCACGAGACCGACGAGAGCATACGTGGCGACATTTGCAGCAAGAACTGAATAGAGGCTAACCGGGTAATGCGAGCCGAGAATCGCAACCGGACAGGTTAGCCGGGCAAGAATGGACACAATCGTTTCTATCGGACGATCCTTGCTGGCCACTAAGAAATAAACCGCCCACCCACTCGCGACGAGAAAGCCAGCAGCCGCCCATATTGCGATTCGGAATTTCATGCTGCACCTCCCGCTTTCTTGGTGGAATAGTCTCACAAAGTCCTGCATCTGTCAGGGCAACTCCTGATTTGTCGGCAAACCGGACATGTGGAGGCTAGTACCCACTTCTCCGGTAAGGGCGTTAATCAGGACCTACTCTCGGTCATTGTCCTATAGTCTTGGGGAACATGAACAAACGACTTCGAAGAGTCATGGCCTGGACCTTCGGAATGGCAAGCGTGGGAGCTTTCCTAGGTATGCCCGTCGGTTACCCTGACTCATTGTATCGAGCTGTGGTCAATGACCCAGCTCCCGTCCTTTGGGGCGCTGGTGCAGGCCTGACACTTGGATTGATTTTCTCAATGCTGGTAGAGCTGTTAAGAGGCTCGAAGTAAGCCTTGCTTCCACTTCTCCGGTAAGGGCGTTAATCAGGACCCAGCCCACGAAATTGCAGGTCTCGAATACCTTCCAAAGCGAGCCCGGCAACAATCAGAACTGTTCCCATGATCGCGGGTAAATCGTTGATCGTCATTGCTTCCTCCCCGCTTCCGCCACTGGCTTGGATACTGAGCTATACGGGGAGACCAACGAAAAAGACTCATGGGGGCCGCGTTCCTCTCTGGCCGACCTGTCGATTTCGGGTCAACTCCGGGAAGTCGCCAAACCGGAAGAGTTCCGGCTAGTACTTAACCTTACCGATTGGGGCGTTAATCAGGAGTTGACGTTCATGCCAGTCTTGCAGAGACTTGGCTTTATGAGCCGCGGAGAAAACCTTTGACTCTAAATGAGCTTGATGAGGCGCTGCCGAATGGATTCCATGACGCAGAGATATTTTCATTTCAACTGGACTATGTAGCGGCAATTGCGAAATTCCGAATGAATTTATTGGTTGGCTGGTCCGACGACCCAGAACCGGAACGCCAGGCATACCAAGAGGCTACGTTGGTTGTGAGCGGCCTGTGTTTTTTCTCCATTGACCCGCCCTCTCCCACTTATCCCTTCCTTCCCGATGGAAAACCAATTTGTGTGAGTGGCGACCCTGCGAAGCCGGATAATCTGCCATCCCTTCCAGGTCTAGCCGCAAAACTCCCCCATGGCACGTGGTGTTATCGGTTCTTTGTTCATGATTGGAACGCATTTATCCACATTGCTGGACGGGAAGCCGTTGTGACCTGGCTCGGTGAGAAACCAAAACACGCAGTCTAGAGAATTGGTTTCGTGTTCTCGTGCTATAACGGACTTCTCCAGTAAGCGCGTTAATCAGGAGTTGTCGTAATTCCTGACAGTCGCAGTAGAATAACCCGCAGCAAAAACAAGCAAAGGACCATCAACAGGCATGCAAGTTCTCACTTCCGTGGAAGTCGCTGAGTGGTTCAAAGGATTCGACGATTTCAAACCAGAATCTGACTACGTTCACGCCGATGAGGACGGGCTTTTCTTCACAAATCCAGAGGCATCGTGTATTGACCTTGAATATCCGGCGAAGCTAGAACGATTCCCCTTTTTTGCCCGTTGCATCGCCACTATTGGATATGAAGAGCAACATTTCGACGGCGCTCTGCTTTGGTTGCACCACTGGGGCGTTTGGACTCTTTTTAACGAGGGGATTGGTTGCCGCATTGTTGAGAGAATGAATGCCGGAGCAGGTCAACCGAAATCGTTTGAAGTCGCTCGCGGACATCGATTTCGAGCAGATGAACTACCCGATGCAATCGGGATGCTAATGCAGCCGATGATTTTCGCGTGGGACAGCTTTTATCTGCCGATTTGGTCATACGGGACCGGCGACTTCTTCCTGCACATAAGCCATCATTCGATCGTGAGCGTCGTAACTCGGACCAGCGCTTTTCACGGCCGAGTGTTTCGGCAGCTCCAAGAACTCGATTTGAATCCAAGATTAGCAAATGATGACCGAGTGAAGCGTTTTTGCCATCCGAAGGCCGCTAGCTCCTGATTTGTCGGCTAACCGGAGAAGCGGAGGCTAGTACCCACATGGACGGTTACGGCGTTTACCAGGACTTGAGGCAGAGAGACCAGTCGCGACGTGAGGAGTTCCGAGGTATTACTGGGTAATCTTGCGCCCGTTGGACCAAATGGATTTGGCGTCGTCGTAGCACGAGCCGCAAAGCAACTTGATCTCAAGCTTCTTCTCAACTTCGGGAGTCCAGTCGTCGCCTCCCGCCTCAAGCCGGAGCCTTTCACAGGCCGAGCACCATGCATCAGGACGGGAGTCAGTTTGCTCAGACGACCAGAAAAACCCAACTGGAATGCCAGTGCGCAGGGATTCCGCAATGTGCTGGCAGACGAACGTCTGATCTTGCCAACCGTGGACACCGCAACTGATTTTCCGCGAATCGCTCACGGAGGAACTATAACCTCAAAAAGACTCACTTGTACGGTTACCGCGTTTATCAGGAGTTGTGGGGGTGTATCATACCCAAACGGTCGGCATGAGTTTCTTTACTCGATTAACGAAAAACATGGAGAACTACGCGGCGGTGGAAGGGCCGCGCCTACGGAGGATATTTCCACGCAAGCTCGGCCTTATCGGTATAGCCGTTGGTATTCTCGTTGTCATCCTTCTTGCCCGTTGGATGGACCGTCGCCCATAGACTCGTGGCCGAACTCTCGATGGCGTACTGATACCCACATCTCCGGTAAGGGCGTTTACCGGGACCTAATGGAAAAACCCTTTGTCGAGCAGTAACATCTGAGCCAAGCATGCGCACCCGACTATTCATTGCTCTGTACCTTTTGTCCTGCGGAAGCTCAACATGCTGCTTCGCGCAATCTCAATCTGGCTTGCATGTCTGGACCGAGATGCAGGGCTCGGTGCCCCCCGTTAATTCTTGGTTCGATTGTGTCAGGGAACTGAACGATAAGCCCTACGATAAAACGAAAACTCAACAATGCTTGGACTCGATTCTCTCCCATCCTGAAATTGGAAAAGGGTCGTTCTCGCTAGATCCAAAGAATGATTTGCTGACATTCCGGTTCGATGCGCCCACGCTGATTGTTACCGACCTCGATTTGGATGTCCCTACCGGGGAACTCGCAAGATTCCATGAGTTGTTCAATGCGAACGAAGCTGTAAATGGCGAGGCGTTGCAGATAGGCAAGCCATATACGACGCAACGCGAGACACAGGTATGGTTTGGAATGGATTTGTTCTTACGGTCAGAAGGTCGACGAACTGGAGTGAGTCGAACCCTGCGTTTCGACTATTCCAAAAAGACAGTCCAAGTAGCTTATCGACTTTGGGACGCCCCACGCCAAGAACCGCAGCCTCTCGCCCCGCCATTTGGCCCGCGGTGTACAGTCTTGAATGCGAATTTCCCATGCTTCGACGTAGGGGACGACCTCACTCCTGTCCAATATATCCGACAGCAAATGAAAACGAAACCGATGGGATGCTTTTCCGAGAACGACATACGGGATGACGAGGAACTGCTCAAGAAAATGTCATTCTTGCAGGAGTCGAAAATCGCGGTTAGCGGATCTGGTGGTTCAAGGAGTATTTGCCTGCACTTTCGCAGTAACCCAATTCCAATCGCTAAGGTAACGGTGCACGGTTACGGACTCCTTGATGGTTTAACCGATACCGACATTCCACCGCTTGCGGTCCACGCCGGAGACACATACAGCTCATCGCGAACCAACCAACAAGCTCAGTCGCTCAAGCACGCTTTTGAAAAACCGGACCAGCAGCTCAAGGTGTTCGTGGACTTTGGGGTCACTCCAAAGGGCGAAGCCAGACTGGATTTCAGTCTCTTGGCGTATCCAGACGACGTCGTCGATATTGACGGCAAGCCATACGATGTCACATCCAAATGGAAAGGGCCTTACATATCTGATTAGGTCCTGGTAAGTCGGCTAACCGGAGAAGTGGAGGCTAGTACCCACATGGATGGTTACCGCGTTTATCAGGACTTGACCGCTTGATTTGTGACTTTCAGAATTGTTTCCGGGTTGCCAACGATTCGGTCACAATCCGTAGGCCTACGGTGTCCTCTCGCTCCTCGTGTAAGGGCGCTGTGTAAGCTGGGATTTCAAAAGCGGGAAGTGGGGTGCCTTTCTCCGGCCAGCGTTAGACGTATTACGCTAACGGTTGAATAGATCCTTCAGTGCGGCGAGGTCGTCGCGACTGGTGTCCGCGACCACACAGAAGCGCAGTCCGCTATGCTTCCAGGAAATCCAATGATAGCCGTTCATCGCGCCTGCATATTGCTCCATGTCCTGGGTCACATCGGGCCAAAGAAAAACACTGATGAAATGTTTGCGGCGGCCGTATACCAAAGCGGCGACTGTGCGTCCCTCGAAAACGTCGAGCCTACCGCCGACTAGCAGAAAATCTTGCGCGCCCAAATCAGGAACGGGCGGAGAGAAAGCGGTTTTCCCGTCAAACCACGGTTTGACGGTATGCTGGTCTGTAGAAGTGACGTCGGTCAAGTGGCCGGGCTGGAGCCCGCGAATGTGCGCGTCGACAAGCTCGGCGGCGGCTGCATCCCCCGCCGAAGAAGAAGGCTCAGCACTTCCGCGATTTTTTGCGCGACTTTCCAGGAAGCGCCACCGGCAAAAAAAGTATGGCGACGAACCCGCATAACGCCGCTGCTGAGTAACCTAATGGCATGATTGACCCCCGAATCGAAACTTCAACGCAAGTCCCCAGACGTGACGGTTGCGTTCACGGTAAAGCGCGCAATTTCAAGGCGCGTCCTAGATGTTGGCCCAACGGCTTTAGACACCCGCGTACAACCACAACGCGAACCGAATCGACCGAATCCTGCTTAGTCGGTAGGCTCGCAGAATGCGGTACCAATCAATGATTGGTTTTGGTTTCATCGAATCCCCAACCCAAGGATTCGATCTATGCCTTTGTCCGTAACACCTGTAGGTCTCAATCATCGGAGGGCCTCCTTCTGTAAATAAAGGGCGCAAGCCTCCGGGATTCTGGATAAGGTAAAGCCCTGAATCTTCCGTCGGATTATTATGGAGGAGGAGTACGGGTGGGTATTGCTGCGGTGAATTTGAGCAACAATGACACGTAGGGCCACATCGCACACTCAGCTTCACGGGCTTGCACTTCTTCTAGTGCTATTTCTAGCGGTTCCACTCAACGCTTACGACGATACCCCAACCTCGGAAAACTCAATCCGGGACGCCTATTTTTTGGGCACGCGCCAGGGGAGCCTGACACCGGAGTTCCTGGCCCGGTACGCACATTGGATTCCGGAACTCAAAGATGGAACCATCTGCACTTCGCAAGCTAGGCTCGAAACTCCGTTTCTTCAGGTAGCCGACTATGCGAGCACCGCGCCAAATTTTAGCTCGCAGGACGCCGTGAAGCAGTTCTATGGCAAGCAAATGTTTTTTCGCGTTTATCTGGACATCTGCTACAAACCAAATGCTCTGCTGAACGCCATCAAAGTCAAAGTTATTCAGAATAAGAAAGAGATCACTCCCTTGTCTGCTGAGAGCAATCCCTACGTTCCGAGGGTGGACGAACTCGCAACCCTTCCTGCTAATGGAGAGCGAGTGCGACTGGAATTCAAATTCAACCAGATCGATTCTTCCACGCTAATCATTCTCATCGACACGCCCGACAAAGAGCACGCCGAGGTAAATTTCGACCTGCAAACCCTACGCTAAGAGGCCATGAAATAGCTGACTTCTGGGAGTCACCCGCTTTCACTGTCCGCTACTGACCCAAGCGTGCCCCAATAATTTGTGTAAGCTTGGGGGTTCACCCCAACTCCAGGGTCCAACTGGGGTCCAAAACCTGGCCTTTTTGCGCCGATTTAGGGGGCCTCATTGTTGTAAGGGCAACCGAATCAATGGGACTTAGAGAGTGATCGTCTCATAACCCGAAGGTCGTCAGTTCAAATCTGACCCCCGCAACCATTTCGTGAAATAAAAGGCCGGAATCCAGGATTCCGGCCTTTTTCTTGCGCCTACAGGTGGAATATTCGTTAATTCGCAACTTCCCACAAGCGCGTTTCGCGTTACCTATCTGGTGACACTTCCCACAACCGGACTTCTGGACCAAAGTAATTTCCGGTTGGCCCGTGACTCGGTCACAATCACCAAGGTGCCAGAAACGACCGCATGCAGGGTCTTGCCGAATGCCCGCGGCAAGGTAAAATTGCCCGCAGCAGAGGCCGGCCACCACCATGACTAAAGATGACATTCGGCTTCTCTACGAATAC
>Ga0210386_10002762_pt1 | contig 14905 bp, 19 predicted proteins | sample IncBWH32OmetaG_FD_160091 | JGI IMG/M metagenome (GOLD analysis project Ga0210386, IMG submission 160091) | Forest soil microbial communities from Barre Woods Harvard Forest LTER site, Petersham, Massachusetts, United States - Inc-BW-H-32-O ... | reverse complement strand
CCCGAAGTAGGGCCGATCCATGTAGTCCTTCTGCTCGCCGACCCTGCCGGTGGCGGTGACCGGGAGGGTGGTGCCCTTGATCGTGAGCTCGCCCGCGATCTCGAGCTCCTCGCCCGAGGGGCGAATCGAGGTCGAGGTGAAGGCGATCTCGGGCGTGCGCTCGGCGTCGAAGAAGTCAGGCGCCTGCAGGTGCGCGGAGAGGTTCTCGTCCTGGACCTTCACGCCGCTCACCGAGGCGGAGCCGGTGAGCTTGGCCTCGCCGTCCTCGCCGACTTCGAGCCGGGCCTGCACGGGGGCGAAGCTGCCGCGGAAGGTGCCGACGTGGTAGGCGACGGCGAAGCCGACCTGGGAGTGGACGGGATCGACGGTCCACGTGCCGGCTGGCAGTATCTGGGGGGCAACGGTGGCGCTCATCTTGAACCTCCTGAAGGGGATATACTTGAGTAATCAACAATCTAGCAGAGGATCCGTGAGTAATCAACTATTGAGTGCGCAAGAGTCTCGTGCGGTGGACGCCTGGGTGAGGCTGCTGCGCGGCCACGCCGGCATGCGCCGCGCGGTCAGTGCCCAGCTGCAGAGCGACCATGGCTTGACGGTCAACGAGTACGAGGCGTTGCTGCTGCTCTCACGCGCGCAGGACAACCACATGCGCAGGGTGGACCTCGCCGACAGCCTGCAGCTCACGCCCTCCGGCGTGACGCGCCTGCTCGACGGCCTGCGCGAGCGGGGCTTCGTGGACAAGGCCGCCTGCCCGGGCGACGCGCGCGTCACCTTCGCCGTGCTCGCCGATGCCGGCCAGGAGAAGCTGAGGGAGGCGTCCTGCTCGCACATGGCCGCCATCAAGGCGCTGTTCGAGGAGCGCTACAGCCCACCCGAGATCGAGACGCTGATCGAGCTGCTCGGCCGCCTCCCCGGAGCCGGCGGCGGCTGCGATGAGCCGAGCTGCACCCCTCTCTAGGAGCACCGTCGGCTCACCGCAAAGGAGCCGACTAGAGACCGCTCGAGGATCGATCTAAACGTTCGGGTCCTAAGCCAATGCCCGTTGAGGCGTGTCAGGCCTCGCGCTCGAGCTTCATCTCACACATATCGACCGAAGCGCGGGCACCTGGAGTCTCGGAGGGGTCCATCGCGCTGAACACTTGGGCGCCTGCGCTCATGTCCTCCGCTGTCGCAAAGCGCTGGAGGACCACTGCTGTGCCCTGCGCCTCGTCGAACAGCACCTTCAAGCCCGTCGCTGGCACGCCGGGAGGCGGCCCGCCGGACTCCTCGATGCGCGCCAGCAGCCCCTGCATCCGCTCAGCACTCACGTCGGTGAACCTCACGACACGTACATACATGGGGGAACCTCCTCGCGTTGTGGGAACCAAACATACACCCAGCAACGCCGGGGATCGAGTCAGACCGCCTCGATCCCCCAGGAACGCTCTTCGGGCATTTGTTGTTCCACTCGGCGCATGCGCCGAGTGGTCGGGCCGCACATGTGCGGCCCGAACCGGACCGTGCATGCACGGTCCGCCGGCAGGTACATGTACCTGCCGGGAAAGCGCCGCATGCGGCGCTTTCCCCCTCATCATGCTTTCCCCCTCATCATGGATTCTCGCGTGCACACGTATTAGGCGGCCGCGCGGGGATTTCGGCCGCTACACGTAGAATTGCCGCCTATGACCATCGACTACGAGCAGATCCTCACCGAGACGAGCGACGGCGTGCTCACGATTACGCTCAACCGGCCCGAGCGGCTGAACGCGTGGACGGCACGGATGGGCCAGGAGCTGCGGACGGCCTTCGATCGCGCCGACGCCGACGACGAGGTGCGCGCGATCGTCGTTACCGGCGCCGGGCGTGGCTTCTGCGCCGGCGCCGACCTCGCGAGTGGCGCTGACACTTTCGACTACCGCAAGCACGAGAGCACCGGCCCGGCGCGCGACAACGGCGGCGAGTTCACGCTGCGGGTGTTCGAATCGACCAAGCCGGTGATCGCCGCGATCAACGGGCCCGCCGTCGGCGTCGGCGCGACGATGACGCTGCCGATGGATGTGCGTCTCGCCGCCGAGGACGCTCGCATCGGCTTCGTGTTCGCGCGGCGCGGCATCATCCCCGAGGCATGCTCGAGCTGGTTCCTGCCGCGCGTCGTAGGCATCAGCCGCGCGATGGAATGGGTCTCGACGGGGCGGGTCTTCTCGGCCCAAGAGGCGCTCGACGGCGGGCTCGTGCGCAGCCTGCACCCCAAAGACGAGCTGCTCGACGCCGCCAGGGCGCTCGCACGCGAGATCGCCGAGAACGCCGCTCCCGTCTCCGTCGCGCTCGCCCGCCGGCTGATGTGGAGGATGCTCGGTGCCGAGCATCCCATGCTGGCCCACCGCGCCGACTCGCGCGGGATGGTCGCGCGAGGCCAGTCCGCGGACGCCGTCGAGGGCATCACCGCGTTCCTGGAGAAGCGCCCCGCAAGCTTCCCCGATCGCGTCAGCAAGGGGTTGCCCGACGTCATGCCCGGCTGGAGCGCCCCGGAGTTCGAGTAGCACAGGTCGGAGGGGTCAAAGGCACGGGCCGTAGCACCCCGCCTTTCCAACCCACGATGATGAGAAGCGATGTCGTATGTCGCTGCGACCGGCTGGCCGCAGCGATCGGCTACAGATCATGAAAGTGAGCAAGCTGCCGCGAGGCAGGCCGTCCTGGTACGTCGAGTCCGCGAATATGTTCCGCAGATACCTGCGTAATGGTCCGTAAAGGCGCGCGGGGGCGGGACCGAAACCAGTACCAGCGACCGCCCTGTCGCCCAATTAGTCCCAGTACGAGCTGGGGTCCGATCGCGCTCGAAGTCCTGTCGGTTCATGCGGCATCGACGGCTCTTGGCGAACCGCTCAGCGCGATCTCATAGCGGACGATCTCATCTCCGCCTGGCAGCTGCTTGACGTCCGCGGTGAGCTGATAGCCACACCCTTCGTAGAGCCGGCGGGCGCGCTCGTTGCTGGCACGAGTCCACAAAGAGGCTGCGTTGTAGCCGCGCTCGCGCATCGCGCGGTGGAGTGCGTCAAGCAGCTCGCGACCGATCCCACAGCCCCAGCGCCCGGGAGCAACGAACACCATCGAGACGTGGCCACGATCAGGCGTGACCGGCCCGGAACCATGCTGAGCGCGATAGGGCTCAGCAAGCGCCATCCCGACCGCCCCTTCGTCATCGCAGGCCAGCACGAGATACGCCGTCGGCTCAGCAAGCTTCTGTTCGACGCGCGCGATCCGCGCTGATGTCGGCGCCAAGCCTCGGGCTTCGTTCGCCGACCGCCACACCTCGAGTGCATCAGATCGCTCTCGTGGCGACCCAACTCTTACTGTCCGCACTGCGCACAAGCTACGCAAGGGCCCGCCTTCTCGCCGTTACGGCACTCTCTCGACCAGGCTGCCGCTGAGGACCGACGCCGAAAGCAGCACCACGAGGGCGGACGTTCCTCTCGTCCGAGGCAGGCGTCTGCGGCGGTTGATCGAGACGGTTGCTCTTCGAGGAAGCGGAAGCGATAAGGCCAGTCGTCGTTCAGGCGGCGACCCAGTTCTTGGCCTCATCCAGCTGATCCAGCCCGTAGACCTTGACTTCGCCGGGGGTCATCCAGGCGAACATCCGGTACGCCTTCCCGACCCAGTCCACATCAGTAACGATCGCTGAGCGCTTCCATGCGGAGTGGTGGCCGATGCCGAGCCCGAGCCCGGTCTTGACGTCGTCGAACCATGCAGCGGGCTCGAGCCCCTCAAACGCAGTGAGCGAGAAGAGCATCCGGATCTCCCCGGACTCCGCGGCTTCACGCAGGACGGGCTCCAGGACATTGCGATAGTCATCGCGGGTGAACTTGCCTTTGGCGCGGAAGCCGATCGTACCTGCCGGCATATCGTCGATTTGTTCGATCATCGTGATTCCTTTCTAGTCGATCTGGACGGGTGTGCCGGGTAATTGGTTGGGCCGATCGTACGACGAGCCAGTCGATTACGGTGTTTGCGAGGCGCAGCCTCCGGCCAGTCATGCTGTTTCATCCTTGCCCAGGCTTAGAGCGGCGCATCTGTTTGATGCGGCTGCGAGTGAACCCAGGCCACGTTCGGGGGCTTCGAGCCAGGGCCAGCACCAGTGGCAAGGAATCGAAGTAGGTGAACCGCTCGGTGGCGAGCCCGTCCTCGTTGAGGACGAAGCGGTCGACCGACTCCCAAGAAATGGGTGCTCCGCTTGCTGTACCACGAACCGTGAACTCGATAAGAACGCCATCGCAGGTGGCGCCCCAGCGGTGGACTTCGGCGGTCATGTCAGGCATTAGCTCGAAGAGGTCGGCGAAGGTGCGCTTGCCCGCCTGCAGTCCGTACGTGGTCGAGACCATCGGTGCAGAGAGGCGGGCGTCGGGTGCCAGCACTGTGTCGAGGTGCTCGACCAAAGGCGCCTGCCAGAACTCCGCGAAGCGCCTAACGAAGTCTGCCGCCCGATCCTGGTCCATTCCCGCACCTTACCCGGAGGCCAGTCCTGTGAGTCCACGATCGCAAGAGGGCGGCTCGCGCCCACAATCCCCGCTGAAGATGCAGGCTTGCTTCGCGCAATGCGGCAGGCGCTCGCCTCGTCGCGCCAGAGACCCGTCCCGAGCACATAAGCACGGAGCACACAGACCCGCGGTCGCGGGTACTCGTTCGGGGAGGTGTGTGGTTTCAGTAGATAGGCGACATGTGTGTCAGGACATAGGAGACATTTATGAAGGGGTTTTCCTGTGGATATGGCGCGGTATCTGGTCGAGGCGCATGTGTTGGAGGGTCGTCCCGTGAGCGAGCTGGCGGCGGCTCATGGGGTTCATCGCAGCTGGATCTACAAGCTGATCGCTCGTTACCAGGCCGGGGGCTACGAGGCCCTAGAACCACGTTCCAGGCGGCCGCGATCCTGCAAACACCAAACACCCATAGAGATCGTGGAGGCGGTCCTCAGGCTCCGGGTGAGCCTGCAAAAGGAAGGCCACGATGCTGGCGCGGCCACGATTGCCTACCACCTCGCCTCAGAGATCGACGACGGAACAGGAGCGCCGTCTGTCTCGACGATCTGGCGGATCCTCAAGCGCGAAGGCTTGGTCGTCCCGCAACCCCAGAAGCGGCCACACAGCAGCCTGACCCGCTTCGAAGCAGACCTACCGAACGAGATGTGGCAGACCGACATCACCCACTGGCAGCTCGCCCACACGGTGAGCACGTCGAGATCATGAACATGATCGATGACCACTCCGCCTGTTCCTCGCATCCCAAGCGTTCACGACCACCAAAGCCCAAGACGTCGTGGACGTCTTCCACGAGACCACCGAGCTGCACCGCCTGCCAGCAGCGCTCCTGAGCGACAACGGCGCCGTGTTCACCGCCACCCCACGCAAGGGCAAGGTGCTCCTGCAAACAGAACTCGAGCGGCTCGGCATCGCCTCCAAGAACTCACGGCCATACCACCCCCAGACCTGCGGAAAGATCGAGCGCTTGCACCAAACACTCAAGCGCTACCTCGCGCGCCAAAAGCCCGCCAGAACCCTCGGAGAGCTACAAGCCCAGCTCGACACATTCGTCCACTACTACAACCACATTCGCCCACACCGGACGCTCAACGGCCGCACACCCCTACAGGCCTACAACGTCAGGATCAAGGCCAGGCCCACAAGCGCCACAGCACTCCCAACAACCCACTTCCGCGTCCGTCAAGACAAGCAGTCGGATCTGCGAACCGCTCTGCAATAGTCTGCACACCCATGAGCCCGTTCTTGCAGACCACGCTCGGCGCTGCGGTGTCGGTCGTCCTCTTTCTCATCGGATATAGACAAACCGTCGGTGCACGCAAGGAACGAGCCAGAGCGGCTGCGACGGAGCTACAACGAACCGTTCTCAAGAGGGTCTTGCTCGAGGACTATGACCCGGAGCCAACAGATCTTGCGCGAATCATCGAGGCGAAGGCACACGAGCACAGTGTGCGATCCACGGATCTGCCGTCAGTAACAGAGCTACTGACGGATGTCCAAGGCCGGGTTCTTGATGATGACTTCATCACAGCCGAGTCTCGCATCACCGTACTCAAACGGATAGCTGGCACAATCGGTCGAGCAGAGCAACGTGACGCCGTTGACTCCGTAGGATTGGCGCTTGAATACGAACCATCAGACCGACACGAGACGTCGAGGCGACTACTGATAGTTACCGTAGCGTTGACGTCTATGATCGGGGCAGCAGTTTCTCTGATCCCGACAGCAAGCAAAAGTGCAAGTGCTTTCCTTCTCGCCTTGGCGGCAAGTGCCCTATTTGTTACCGTCGCCGCAGTCTTCCTTCGGCTTCGCGAGACCCAGGAGGAAGAGCGGCCCGTGTCGTCCGTTCAGAGAGCCGCAGCTCTTGAGAGAGATGTCGCAGATCTGCTGCGTAAGGCTGGAGCGAAGCCAGTAAGCACAGAAGGCGATCCCGGCGTCGACTTTCTCGCGGAAGTTGGCGGACGGTGTATCGCGGTCGAGGTCAAGGCTTGGTCGACATCGACTCCTCGCAACGCCACCCGTATAGCAATATCGCGCGCACTAAAGGCTGGAAAGGCCCTTGGCGCCGATGAGCTCCTAGTCGTCACCAACGAGACTCCCATGTGGGCCGAACAACTTGAAGACGACGACACAGTCCGCATCATGTCGAAGCGCGACCTCAGACGATATTTGACGAGCCTCAAGACAAGAGCTTCGTAGCCAACGAAGGTGTGATCGTGACCTCGCCAAACATAGCACGGCGATCCGTCGCCGAAAGCCGTCGGACATCCTCGCTTCACCGGAGGTATCTCGTCTCATAACGAGCTTTAGGTTACCGCTGGACGGGTCGCCCCCGGCTACCCGCTCCAAGCGATGCTCCTCAAACGGTGGCCGCACATCCGTCGAGCGCGTGCGCCTTCACATTGACCTCACGGTCCGGCACAATTGTCGTCTGCGCTCGGCCAATCAAGAGCCGCTCGCCCGCGCGAGTGGCCTCGCCGTCCGGCGCGCAGGATCGTGGGCTGTCGATGGCCACGACCTTCGGTCGATGCTTATCGACCACCTTAAGGACAGCCTCGCGACTCAGCCGTCACTGAAGATCTAGAAGCCGCTGATCGCTGACCAGCGCAATATCGAAGCCCTGCGCTTCCCGCCTACATCGACACCGAGCCAGCATTCCACATGCCGAAGCATGCCGGACAACAACGCTTGCCGCTCGGCCGGGAATGACGCGCGAGCCCTTTCGCGGCCCAAACGGAACCCTATTGGAACCTTGGCTCTCCCGACGACCGGCCCGTCCTACAAAAAACCCCGCCTGAGCGGGGCTTTTCAAGTTGACCTCAGAGAGCAGGAAGTCATCAGTCCAAGGGAATCGGTTCCCGGCAAAGCGCTCGAGTGCAAGGCTTTGTGGTTCGTTTCGAGCAAGACCTGGCTGAGTAGTTGCTGTGACCAGAAGCCGAAGGTCGAAATCTCAAGGTCAACCTCGACACTGTTGATATTTGCTGCTCGGCGAGCTCGGCGATATAGCCGCGAAGGGTGCGATTGAAGGTGAGCACCAGCACCCGGACGGGTGCCTCGAGCCCGAGATCGGCACGTCTCTCTCGCCAATAGCGCACGAGAAACTTCAGCCGCAATAGTGCGGTGGTCGTCTTGCCCGAACCCGCGGCTCCTCGAATAAGCCAGAAGTCCGGCGATGAGTTGTCGATCACCGTGAGCTGCTCGGATGTGGGTGTGACGTTGCCGAGGGTCTTCATGCGTACAGATCTCCGAGCAGGTATGGGGTCGGGGCGCGAGAGGATAGCCCAGAATTTGACTTAAGGTCGAGCGATGGAACTTCCGTGGACGGGTGAGGAAGCTGGCGAGAAGCCAATGTGAATTGGACGTCTGTCTCTTCCGTCCGCTGGATCAGCCAATGTCACTGGTCGTGGCTCGTACGAACACCGGGTCTTTGCACAGTCGAGCTTTGGCGGATGGCACGCGCGTCTTCCGGCTGCGTTTCAATGCAGATGGCCGGCGGCAGATCCTGAGCCTGCACGAGCGCCAAGGTTGTACGTGTGGCTGTGGCGGTGGCTGGATGCATCAGAGGCTCGGCGCGAGCTGGCCGACATGCTTGCGAAGGTCAGGCTGGGGATCTGGCGGCGCCCCACCGGGCGATGCGCGCGAGGCGAGCGGGATCGAGCACGAGCTTTGATAGCTACGCCCGGCGGTAGCTCGATGCAAAGGCCGAAGGTGCGTATGGAGAGATCCGGGCAGGCACGGCAGCGGGCTACCATTGCTACGTCGAGCGCCACCTGCTGCCGGTATTCGAAGACCGCCTGGTCGAGGAGATCGATCGCGCGCGGTGTTTGCGCTTGAAGGCAACATTGATCGCCGACGCCCGCGAGCTGCGTGAGGCGATCGCGGCCGGTCGCGACTTGCGAGACGAGCGGGGACGGCGTCGCAAACCGCTGGGGCGGCGTCGATCCGCAGTGTGCTGCATATACTCGCGGCGATCCTCGATGAGGCCGTAGAAGACGAACTGCTAGAGAGCAACTCCGCGCGAGGCAAGCGAATGCGTGTGCGGGTACCGAAGCCCAACCGGACGTTCCTGGAGACGGACGAGCTCGCGGCACTGCTACGAGCCGCCGGTGAACAGGACGAACCCGAGGCTGCGCCTCACCCTAGGCTGGGCGCGAGAACGTTGCAGGTTCAGCGCCTGCTGAACAAGGGCTACCGGCCGCGACAGATCGCGAAGCGCCTCGGTGTGGCGCAAGGGACGGTGAGCTTTCACCTGCGCCGCCTCGGCGTGAGTGTCGGTCATGGTTATTGCGGGCGGCGGGTGATGGTTGAGATCCTTGGGCACTCGGGCGTGCGCGTCAGTGAGCTGTGTGACCTGCGGATCGGTCAGGTGCGTCTGCACGGTGGCGATGGCGGGCGCTTTCAGGTCCTTGACTCGAAGACCGAGGCCGGGATTCGAGAGGTGCAGATGACCCCGGATCTCGCCGCGGCGGTCAGCGAGCACATCGCGCGGCTGCGTCTCCTTGGTGCGCAGCAGCGAGCCAAGCGCGAACACGGTGCATCCTTCGACCGGCTCATCCGCGAGGCCAGGGTCGCCCTGTACGGCGAGGACACGCCGACAGGATCCGCATCCTCAAGATGCTCAAGCGAAAAGAGGCCACGGTCCAGGAACTCACCGATGATCTCGCAACGACCCACCAGAACGTCTCGAAGCATCTTGGGATCCTGTACCAGTCCGGTATCGTCAGTCGCCGCAAGGACGGCACAAAGGTTTGGTACGCCCTCGCTGACTTCACCGCTTGTCAGCTCATAGATCAGGCCACACGCAGTAGCGCCGGATATATATGGAGGAGCTGGCCGCGATCGCCCGACTGCCCGGCTACACCTAAATCAGCCCGCCGGTGGCTTCCGTTCCGACAGGATGGGCGTGCATATCCATTTCACTTTGCTTCTTAGGTTCATTTATTGTCGATGTGGCGTGCGCCCGATGTGACGCAACATGAAACGAGGCGTCCGGCCGGAGAGCACGAACGCCTCGTTTCTATAGATTCCTATAACTATGGTCTTTCTTCACCGTATTCGTTTAGATCAATTACTTCGAAGACAGTTTCTCCCCAAACTTCACATATCCATTGGGCGGTCTGTGGTTCTTTTTCAACGAAGGGTCCGTGGCATTCGATCCTGGTGACTTTTTGATGGAAACGGTTTTCAAAGTCTACCTTGGCGTGTTCGTAGGCCCCCCATTTACCTCCACATGATAAATAACACAACTGCGGAGTGACAGTATGCGCACCGGTGAACGCACTGGCCGTCGGAACCATTACGGCAAGAGGCAGGACAACACATGCAAGCGTGCCGACTAGCCTCGCTAGGCGCTTTCTCATGGTACTCCCCCTTCATCATCGTTTCTTAAGTTGGGCTTTTACCCTCCCGGATCAAGCTGGGAACGTAAATCCCATTAGGCCACTAGAACCTATCCTGTTTCCGCAACGATGTCAATAGCTAGAACTATTGTTGTCTCTGTGTTTAGCGTTATCTAGCATTTGCTCTAGACCCACGTCGTATGGCTGTCCTCATCGCAGGAGTCGACCAGGTCGCGCCTGACACTGTCCTGGTTGACCGCGCGTGGTCGAGCGACTCTGCCCGCACTAACGAGTGCGCTCGGCGCCGCCGCTGACGCTAACCCGTTCCTGTGCCTCCACATAACTAGATGCATCATCGCTCGTTGAGTTCCCATCTATGCGCATTCGTTTCTATTCCTCTGCAACTTCTCGGTTGTGAAGTTAAGCATCTATGTTCTAGTTAATTCGTAGTCAATTTCACTGTCGCTATTTACAGTCGGCCTATGACTAATTCTCGTAGGTAAAAGACCGGTGGAGCCTAGCCAGATTGCACGCGACCGCAAGGGGCGGTGCGGTCTCTAGCACGTCTCGCGGGACGTGTCCTGCTTTGGGGTGCCTGTTGCTGTTGCTCGTGCGTGGCGCACTCTCGATGCTCAACACGCAGTCTCGCGTGCCCACCACTGCAAGCGGTGTTGACGGTGACTGTGACACAGCCCGCTGGCACCGGAACGTCTAGTGAGCGAGGGCGAAGGTCTCATCGGGAAGAAGCCGATCACGAAGGGCACGCACGACGTTCGTCGAGTTCGCCGAGACCTTCCAGCGGCCATAGCGCTGTCCGACCTGCTTCTCGCACAAACGCTGCTTGTCCGAGTTGAGAACGAGAAGCGGCGCGTCGCCGAACAGAATCGCGGCGTCGGTCGCATGCGTGTTCGCCCACGCAATAGTTTCCTCGATGCCGGTAGTCCAGCCAGCGGCGGTGATCGTGCCATCCGGGTCGGCTGCGACAACGCCTGTCTCATTTGCGGTCGTCGCGTCCGTCCAAGCGAGGTCTATGCCAGAGTTCTCAATTCGTGCCTCTCATGAGTCCTCATTTTGGCAATCGCCGAACTACCAGACGGTAGACCGGCTTCGGTGGAGCAAACCACGCCTGCGGTTCGCGGACGAGCGCGATACGAGGCCACCGAGGCAAGGGACCGGCGCTCCGCGATTCAGTGCGACCGTGTCGAGTGTCGCGCGAGTTCGTCCTTGAGATGGACTCGCTGATCGGGCCGCATCCGCTTGAAAGCCTCGTTGCGCGTCTCCGTTGGGATCAACGTCAGCATCTCCGCGTCGATCGTGCCGAGGCTCATGCCAGCCAGAAGATCACGAATCGCCCCAGGCTCGGGAGCCTTGACCTGTAGTGAGACCAGCATCCCGATGGTGATGACCTCATGAACCTCTGCCGGCGCATCGCGGAAAAGCTCCTGAGCAGCGTCGAATATCGCAATGCCCTTGCTCCCAGTAGATGAGCGCATCAGCGGTAGCAGCATGGGGAGCCAGAGAAGTAGAGTGCGAACAAGCAGCCGGACAAGCTCGTATTCCTCCTCACCAGCAGAAGCAACGATTGCGCGTATGTACTCGGCAGAGAGATGCGGGAGCAATCGGCCGATCTTCGTGTTCAGCGGCGAGAGATGAGCAAGGCCGTCGTTATGGCCACTGCGCAAGCCGATCATCCGCTCCAGCAGTTGGGCGTCTTCCTTGCGGCGCTCCAGCTCTATTTGATCGCCAGAAGCAAGTGCGAGCATGTAGCCGTATGCCCGCGCGCGCTCGTCGCTGCGCATCCTGACGACCCTCGGATAGGGCGCTCTGCCACGCATCGACGCGAGCTTTTTTGCCAACACCTCGATGGTCGCTGATCGGTCCTTTGGCGACCCCAACTCGCGTTGAAAAGTGGACGAAGCCGTGTCCACAAGCGATCCAAGCGCTTGACGGACGCTGTCGAGCTTGATGGGGAATCCCTCAACCCACAGAGCAACGCGCACGGCATCGAGCGTCCTGGCTCTTTCGCGCCAGTACAGCAGACGGAGCAACTGCCGGTCAGTCCCGGGGGGATAGAGCCAGACGGCTCGACCTTTTGGCTGACGCTGCGGTCTCGGCAACAAGCCCCTGTAGCGCCAGAGCTCCAGGGAGCGCGGAGTCAGTTCGTATCGGTGATCGGCCGCGACCCGAATGAGCCCGCCACCGTCGATCCATTCATCGCCCATAACTCCCACCGTAGCATCATCTAACCCGCAAACTCGCCTGTGATCCCAAACCGCTCCGCCCTATCTAGCAAGTTCGGCAAGCCCACTGTTTGAGCGGTCTGTACGTGATATCTATGCTCCCATGACTCGGCATCAAATGGTTGTACTACTCCCAATGTCGCAGTAGGATCGACCTCGAATACCTACGAAAGGAGGTATGCGTATGAGCCCAAGATCCCAATGGCTACTGAAGGTGGTCCTATCGATCCTCGGCCTGATGAGGCTGCTCTACACGGGCGCCCAGCGTGGCTGGATCGGCTAACACGGCGCGTCATGCCCTCGCTGGGAGCCGTCCCGTGTGGGAGGGTTGACACGAGCACTGGCGGCGGACCCTGCGGGGGCGGCGCCGGACTGCGGACATACGAATCACGCGATGTCTGTCTCACGCGAAGATTGAGTTGAGCGACTCCTTCGCAGGCCAGCGCTGCGCAGCCGACGACACGTACAGACCGAGCGTGTATGCGATCGGGGCCATGCAGACCGCCGGTTGCCTGTCGCTGCGCGGCTCCATGTCAATCACTTCGCCGTCAGGCGTCTGTTGGATGACGGACTGGAGACCCAACAGGTGGGCGTGCGTCGGGGCGCTCGTGAAGCGGTAGACGACTTGATAGAGACCGAGGAACGAGCCCCACTCGTTGCCGGGATGCAGAACGCCCGGGAGTCGCGTCCTCCAGTGCTCGTCAGCCTGCTTGGCGCATGTGCGCAGGTCGGGAAACGCGCCCTCGACCGTCTGGAGGATGCCGTCGAAGTAGGCGTGCATCTGCTGGTTGAGGAGGTCGGGCATTCCCTCTGGCATGTCTCCGTGCATCGCGAGTCGCCGCTTGCTGTCGTACTTCAGCCAGCGCCCGATCCGCTCATTCGTAGGCTCGGCCGAGAGCCACGCGAACACGATCATGTGCTCAAGTAGAACGCGAAGAAGCACTCCTGCGTCGGCTCGGCGTTCCAGCGCCGCCAAGCTGCCTATGGCCTCGAGCGTACCGGCGCCCCGCACAAGGAGCGCGGGGCCGATGAGGCGCATAGGCTCCTCGGCAGCACCCTCGACCTTGAGCGGGAGTCGGCCACTTACGAGCGCGAGTAGCTTGTCGATCGCCTCAATGGCTCCCGGTACGGTCAAGAAGCCCGAGCGGTCAGCCTCGCCGATGTTTGCACTTGCGTTCACACCCAGACCTCTGATGCCTCGCTAGACATCAAGCCGGACAGCGAAAAGGCCCGGAATCCGGGCCTTTTCTGGAGTAGCGGGGGCAGGATTCGAACCTGCGACCTTCGGGTTATGAGCCCGACGAGCTACCAGACTGCTCCACCCCGCGTCGCACCCCATGTTCTAGCAAAGAAAGCGCCTCTCCAGAAGCTGTGGGCGGCCAGGGCCGCAGCGCGGTCTGGCCCGCGGTCTCGTGACCCACGCGCGCACGGACACGCGGGACAGCCCAGCGCCCTCGCCTACGGGTCCAACCTTGCGCATGCGCGCGCGAATCATCCCCCAGCGCACAACCACCACGCCCACCCTCTACGATCCCCGCCGATGCGCACCGCGGTCGTTGATATCGGCACCAACTCCACCCGCCTGCTTGTGGCAGACGTGGACAGGCAGAGCGGCGTCGTCGAGGAGCTACACCGCGAGTCGCAGGTGACGCGACTCGGCGACAAGGTCGACGCGGGCGGCAAGCTCTCCGAGGAGGCTATCGAGCGCGTCTCGAGCACCCTCCGGGACTATCGAGCCACGATCGACCGATACGGGTGCGAAGCGAACCTTGCGGTGCTCACCTCAGCGGTTCGCGATGCCTCCAACGGCGCCGAGTTCACAGAGCGCGTGCGTTCCGAATTCGGCTTGGACGCGCGTGTGCTCTCCGGCGACGAAGAGGCACAGCTGACGTTCCTCGGCGCGATGAGCGACCGCGACGAAGACTCGTCGGAGCCAACCGTCGTGATCGACATCGGCGGGGGGTCTACCGAGTTCATCGTCGGCGCCGACCACACCGCCAGCTTCCATGTGTCCGTGCAAGCCGGCGTCTTGCGCATGAGCGAGCGCCACATCCACAGCGACCCTCCCGCGCCCACCGAGCTGCAGGAGCTGGCCGCGGACACGCGCGCGATCTTCCTAGCCGGCCTGCCTGCCGAGCGGCGCAGCACGGTCAAGCGCGCAATCGCGGTGGCCGGCACAGCCACGTCGGCCGCGGCAATCGACCAGGAGCTGGACCCGTATGACCCCGAGCGCGTGCACGGCTATCCGCTGCTGCTCGCCACAGTCGAACTGTTGATCGCGCGCCTGGCCGACCTGACGGAAGCCAAGCGTCGTGAGGTCGTCGGCTTGCACCCCGATCGCGCGCCGACGATCGTCGCGGGAATGATCCTGCTCGACGAGGCGATGCGCGCGTTCGGACTCGATCAGGTCGAGGTCTCCGAGCACGACATCCTGCGCGGCGGCACCTTGCGCCTCGCGGGGCTCTGCTGAGCGCACGTTCGAATCCGAGCCGAGCCGCCTCCGTCGATCTGTACGCGGCGAGTCGGCGCCATCGGAGAAGAGCCACGTCTCGCCATGGCCCAATCGCGGGGAGCTACGCCTGGACGATCGTTTGAACGTGCACGCATCCAATTAATCCGCTCGTCCGCTTCGGCCGAAGAGGAGTCATCGGCAGTGGAGGTATGGGGTTCTGCCGCGTCCCTTCACGGCCGGTCCATAGGCCCGAGCAAGTCGAGCGATCGACGATCACGCTGCGGCCAACCTACCCCGGCTTCGAGGCTCGCACCCCTGCCTTTGTCTCGAGGCCAAGCCCCTGAGGAAGCCGCCCGCCGTGGGCGG
>Ga0210386_10002761_pt1 | contig 14906 bp, 11 predicted proteins | sample IncBWH32OmetaG_FD_160091 | JGI IMG/M metagenome (GOLD analysis project Ga0210386, IMG submission 160091) | Forest soil microbial communities from Barre Woods Harvard Forest LTER site, Petersham, Massachusetts, United States - Inc-BW-H-32-O ... | reverse complement strand
GTAGCGATTATCCACAGTCCTTTGATCAGGCCCTCATTGATTGCCTGTACAATCTCGTCGTAAGCCATGGCAGGCTGTTGCGGGATAACCGATTCATGGAAACCAAGAATGGATGCAATTTTAGCCCGGTCTTCTTTGCAGGTGGCATCGTGGCCGCCGATCAAACTCGTGATATTAGCAAATAGGCGCGAACCCATGGCGTTGCATTGCCCGGTAATGGAGTTGGCGCCGGTGCCAGGCCGTCCGATGTTTCCCGTCATCAAGGCGAGATTAATAATGGCCTGCGCGGTGCGCGTTGATTCGTGTCCTTGGTTGACCCCCATCGTCCACCACAAGGAAACGCGTTTCCCTGACGCAATGGTGTCCGCCAAACGATCGAGCTGTTGAGCGCCAATCCCGGTAGCGTGAGTAACGACTTCGGGAGAATAATCCTCCACAAAGCGCGCGAATTCAGGGAACCCGGTCGTATGGGCGAGGACGAAATCCCGGTTAACCGCCCCACGCTGGATGAGCAAGTTTGCTAGTCCATAGAGCAGAACGAGGTCGGATTTCGGCTGGATTGAATAGTGCTGAGTTGCCGCCATCGCCGTCTCGGTTCTCCGCGGATCGACTACCACAATCTCCGGGTGATGAGGATTGCGCATAACCCGTTGCCACATAATGGGATGGGCAATGCAAGGATTGGAGCCAATGAAAATGAGGACGTCCGATTCCTCGAAATCGGCGTAAGTGAACGGCGGCGCATCAAAGCCAAAAGATTGCTTATAGGCGACGTGGGCGGTGGCCATGCATTGGCGGGTATTGCTATCGCAATGAATAAAGCCCATGCCGAACTTGAATAACGCCCCCAGAAAAGCCATCTCCTCGGTGGTTATTTGGCCTGTGCTAAGAAAGGCTACGGATTCATTCCCACGCCGGGCTTTAATCTCCTTGAAACGCTCGCAAAAAAGAAACAGCGCCCGTTCCCAGTCCACCGGTTCCAGTTTCCCTTCGCGATTTCTTAAGAGCGGCGTGGTGGCGCGATCCGGAGCATCCAGAGGGGTTAACGCCTCCCAGCCTTTGGGGCATGCCATGCCCAAGTTGACCGGATATTCCGAATCGGGGCTTAGATTGATGGCCTGACCATCTTTCATATGGATGCTCAAACCACAACCGGTGGAACAAAAGCCGCACACCATGGTTGTCGTCGCGTCAGGGGCAAGCCGGGCCGGAGTCTGTCCCAGCCCGAACCGTCCTGGTTCCCGGACTAGATCTTCCGTCAGCGGTCCAGTCCGGACGCGCAGGAAAGACCTTGGCGGTAGAGCCTGGTTCTCTAGTCGCGGTGGCTCTGGTGCCGCCATCAAATTCCTCCAGGCATGCGCAACGGGACTACCGCTGTAAAAAAGACAAATCGTTCAATGAACTGTGAGGCTAGCAATGCAACGAAAGCCACACTGGCCCAGGCGGCCGATTGGCCCAGGTAATCAAAGCAGTTTGCCAACAGCAGCAGAGCGGCCAGCAGAAAGAGGCTGATGCGTACAGGCACAAACCAAGGCAGAAGCCGGGCGACCGTCATCGCGGATTGGTAATTAGGACAGTTACGATTACGAAGATCGCGGTGATAGCCCGACATCTCCCAGAAAAAGAGGGCCGCTTGTACTACCAAAGCCGCGATGCCCATGGTCCGGTCCAACGAATTCGCACCTAACCAGGCTCCGAACGTTGCCGTCCCGGCGGTACCTAGTAACAGCATCGTCCCATAAAACTTTCCCAACACCAGTTGCGGATGCCAAAACTGTCGCCGGGTATCCACGTAAATCATGGCGGAGGTAAAAATTGCGACCAATCCGGTTAAGGATGCTGCAGCCATCAATGGCGGCCCGCCAGGGGAAGCCGGGACTAACCAGGCAACCACCGTTGCCAGGAAGGACAGCCCTGCACAGAGTCCAAAGGCTAGGATCTCCCGGCTCATCCAGGAGGTTCTCAATCCAAGAAAAAACCGCCAAGCGCCCAATGGCCGGCCAAGATGAAGCACCGCAGCCGCCAAGCCTAGATTCAGGAGACCGAAGCCGAAAGCGGCTATCGGCAGCTTGATTCGGGGAACGAGTTCGATGTTGAACAGCTCAATCCCGGTGAGTGCCGTATAGCTTCCGACTGCCGCTTGGGTTAACACCAGCATTACCAGCAACGGCCAGTGTGCGGGCTGCAGCGTCAATGCGTGGGCATTCGCCGCTTCAGCGTTGGGCGGAATCGCTTTTTTTGAGACGAAGCGAGTAGCCGGTTTTGTGTAGCTCGAATCAAAGGCCCCGGGTAACATCCGGGCGTTGGCGGTAGCCTGCCGCGAGATTTCTTCCTGATCGACAATGCGGATCCGAATGGCTTCATGTGGGCACGCCTGCACACAGGCCGGAGCTTCCCCGGCCACAAGCCGGTCGTGACACAGATCGCACTTACGCACGATGCCTAGACGTTCAGAGTACTTCGGCACGTCGTAAGGACATTTCATCGTGCAGTATTGGCAGCCGATACATTGGTCATCGAGATGCCGGACGATGCCGGTCTCGCTCTCCTTTTGATAGGCCATTACCGGGCAGCCTTCCAGGCAGCCAGGATCCAGACAGTGGTGACAGGCCGTGGTCACATTTTGCTGGTAGGCTTGCCCCTCCAACTCGCCAACGATTAAGCCAACATCCCGCCAAGTCTCATTCTCCTCCAAGCCGTTCAACGAGTGGCAAGCGCTCACACAGGCTTTGCAACCTGTGCAGCGGTCTAAGTCCACCTCGAAAGAATACTGCTGACCTTTGCCCGGCCTGGTTAACGGAATGAGATCGCGGTAATATTCCGCCTGAAGCGGCAAATTGGTTTGTTCGTGTTTCTGCGCAAATCGCTCGACCGCGGAAAGGTATTGCTGCTCCGCGATGAGCCGATCGATCAGATCAAATCGAGTTTCCCCAATCATTTCCCTCATGTTCTGCTCCCTCAGTTCTTGTCCCGTAGGGACCGAGTGATCGTAGCCTGGCAGTTTACTGCCAGGGATGCCGCACGAAAAAGGTCCGTCCCGTAGGGAACGGTATGAACGGTTGCTCCTTGCGATATTGAATAAAGATTTTTTACTGGGCCACCCAAGCGCATCCGCCAAATGTTGAGCCAGCGGTAGCAGCCATCACACCGTACCCTCCGGGACGGGTCTTCGCGGGCGCCATTCCTGGCAGTAAACTGCCAGGCTACTCGGTCCCTACGGGACAAAAACCACTGATCACTTATCCACATTTCCGACTCCACATCAGGCGGCTGCGGGTTGAGCCGCCGCCTCTTTCATGGTCGTTGACAACAGGGTGTAAGTTTTGATCCAAGCGTTACGAGTATCGTCCGTGAATGCACCTCCAAGCCCGCGCTCCAAGGTCCACAAAAGTGCGGTAGCGACCGTGTCATAATGGTCATCAGTCACGCCGTATCCTGAGTGTCTCTTCCCAAGTGCACGAACCGCGGGAATAATCTCATCGAGACGATTTAGACCGTTGACCGCGACGGTGATCATTCCCATTAGCTTTCTGCCTTGCTCGGTCATATCCGAGGTGAAGAGCGCTCTCAGCGACAAATTCAGCTCAAATAGGCGGTTATAAAAATGCTCCGCCGCTTTATCCGAGATGGGTATTACTTTGGCCCAGGAATCACGAACGAGTTGTTTATCGTCTTCTGTCATTGGTCTTATTGGTTGGCTGGTTTGTTTGTGGACATCACAGTTTCTTGTTAGATACAGGCCCCGCTTAACGCGCCCCAGGTAGTACGCCAACGCGCCTTGACGATGAACAAACCGCCTACCGCTGTTGCACAAAGAGAGGCGAAAATCAGGAGGCCGGCGGTAAAGTTACCGGTCAGCTGTTTAGAGTTACCCAGCATCAGCGCAAGCAAGAAACCGCCGATACCACCACCGCAACCAACCAGTCCGGTCATGATGCCGATTTCACGGCCGAACCGTTGAGGTAGCAATTGAAAGACCGAACCGTTGGCCATGCCAAACATGGCCGACGCTAGTGCCAGGCAGAAGAAATTAACTGCCAGCGAAGCGGTGAAAAATGCAGCACCGACAAGTGCCAGACCGGCTAACGAATAAAAGAAACTGAGTGAGCGGATTCCGCCCAACCGATCGGCCACTGCACCGCCAACGGGCCGCAACATGGCTCCCATAGCGGTACAAATGGCAGCCAGATCACCCGCTTCAACGGGCCCCAGACCGAATTGCGACGTAAAATATAAGACATAGGACGTCCCCAATCCGACGAACCCGCCAAAGCTGACTGTGTAGTAAAAACAAAACCAATGAGCATCCCGTTGTTTAAACAGTTCAAAGAAATCGATCAGCTTCTTTGGTTTTACCTGCGTGGATGCGTCACGCGCGCACAGTACATAAACGACAAAAACTAACAGAGCTGGAAGCAGAACGAGTCCAAAGACGTTGCGCCAACCGTAGACGGCGGCTAGCCGCGGAGCCAAGAGGTTATCCAACACGACTCCAATGTTGCCGGCTCCTGCTAATCCCATGACGAGACCTTGCATGTTGGGAGGATACCAACGGCCAGCTTGAGGAAGCGCCACTGCGAAACTGGCGCCGGCAAATCCAAGAATTAGCCCGAGCACTAAAGTAAAGGCGTAGGAAGGTAGCCCGAAAGACCAGGCAGTTAACAGACCTGCCATCACGACGAGTTGCGCCAGGATCCCCGTCCTCTTGGCTCCGATTCGATCCACGGCGAACCCCAGGACGATTCGCAGAAAAGCGCCAGCCAGGGTCGGTACCGCCACCATGTTGAATTTCTCCACCGGCGTCATGTGCAGAGTGGCGCCGATCTGCGCGCCTAAAGGGCCGAGGAGCGTCCAGGCCATGAAACTCACGTCAAAATAGAGAAAAGCCGAAACGAGAGTGGGTAAATGGCCGGATGTTTTTAAATCAGAGAGTTTCATTAACCGTGTAGCTGAATTGAAAATGGTGCGTTAGTCCTTGAATGCCTCGAGACAGTGTCTGCGTTGTGACGGATCCAGCGGCAACGCTTTGGTTTGCGTCAAGCTATTGAGAATCCAGACAGCCCGTTCCCGTGAGGCCCGGTTGCCGTCACCAGCATGAAATCTTATCAAAGGCCCTTGGATTGAATGAGGAAGGACACCCGTCTGAGACAGGTTCGACAGACAATTGGCCAATGTCTCTTTCGAGACAGATACAAAGAGCCGTTCATGCAACAAATCGACCAGTTCCGACCGATTCTCGGCCGATTCGCAGTATTGGCATCCGGCAAGAATTGCTTTTCGTAGAGTCGCGTATTCTTCGGGGAAATTGCCGGCCATTTCCTGGGTACAGATAAGAATTTTTTCCGGATGATTAGGGGCTAGTGAAGCACTCGTTGCCACAATCCAACCATCACCGCCTAGCGCTGCAACGGAGTTCCATGGCTCGCCCGCGCAGAATCCATCGATGTGGCCTTGCCGCATGTGTTCCACCACCAAAGGAGGAGGCAGGATCACGATAGACACCTCGGTCTCGGGACTGATACCTGTTTTTCGCAGCCATTGATGCAGCAAGAACAGGTGGCTGGAGTATTGAGAAACGACAGCAAATCTCGGTTTCCGGGGCGATTCGCTTCGGATCATCATCCGAAAGGAATCACCATCGGTAACGCCTTTCTGCCAGAGACGCCGCGAGAGGGTGATGGCATTCCCCTGCAGGTTAATAACCAGATCTGTATCCACGGACCGTGCGGGAGCGTGGATTCCAAGAAGAATCGAAAAGAGCAATCCGCCTGGAGCATGGGCAGCATCCAACTCACCGTAAACGATCTTATCCCGAATAGATCCCCACCCCAGCTCCTCTTCTAAATTGACCCGGAGGCCGGCTCGCTCGAAGTAGCCAAGAGCGTCCGCCGCGATTAGCGGCGCTGCGTCCATCAGAGGGACATATCCTATCCGAACCGTTGCTGGACGGCGGCCAGACGTGCGTTCACGGCTTGGTTGTTTCCCGATCTTACCCTGTATGACAACCGACATTCGGCCTTGGCATAAGCAGCGAAGATGCCAACTCTTGCCTTTGGTGACGTGAATTCCATGATTGTTTTAGATGCAAATGATGAATACCGTTCATACATGCTGGAAAACATCGATTTAAAGCTCCTTCGCATGTTTTCGGTTGTGGCTCGAGTCGGCAGTTTTACTCGGTCGGCAATGCTAATCGATGTCACCCAATCGGCTGTAAGCCATGGGATCAAGCGACTTGAGAGCCAGCTCGGGTGTTCTCTTTTTTTTAAAAAGGGAAAATCGACACATTTGACTCCTGAAGGCCGCTTCTTCCTAGGGCACGTCCAGCGGCTCTTGGATCTGTACGATCGCACCATCGAATCCGTCGGAAAACGGTTTCAGGAGGGGCGGCGCAACTTAAATGTTACTTTTGCCGGCTCCGTGGCCTATTTCATCCTCGCGCCGGTGCTGAGGGAATTTCGAGAATCCTATCCCGACGTATCGGTCATCGTTCGCCTGGAAGATGCTCCGCTAGCCCTGAAGGCCGTGGAAGAAGGCAATACAGATTTGGCGATTGTGGTTGAAGACCGCTTACCCAAGTCACTGAAAGCACATGAACTTTTTCAGGATCGGCTTCAATTCATCGTATCACCACGCCATTCCTGGGCTGAGAGACAGCGGATTACCGCGCGCGATATCTCAGCCCAACATTTCCTGCTTTACGGGCGCAACACGGTCACCTTTCGCCAAATTGAGGACTTCCTTTTGAAAATGGGGGTAAAACTGAGCTCGTACGTCGAGATTCCCAGCTTCGAAATCATGAAGCAACTGGCCCAGTTAGGATTAGGAGTTGCCATCATGGCCCCTTGGGTCGCCGCGCGCGAATTACAGGAGGGGTCACTCGTGGCTAGACCATTGCCAAAGGTTCTCATCCGGCGCAGTTGGTCGGTCGTACATCAGGCTGGGCGTGAACTGAGCCTGGCTGAACAGACGTTTCTGGGCCTCTGCCGTTTGGCGGCCAAAACTAAAATCCCGTCGGACCTAGGAAGGGTTGTTCCGCGTCCGGCGGCTTTGGTGTCGGAGGCGCAGAAGCCGCGGTATGTCGGCCCCTGAGAAAATCGGGACGCCGTCCGGATGCGTTTTTGGAGCTTTCGTGCTAAGCGACTTTTTTTGGTGGGCGAGGCTCCGTAACGGCGATAAAAACCTGGAGGGGAGCCGCTTTGGTCCGTGACCCAAGAGCCCCGCGAGATTTTCGTCGCAGTACGCGTGCGGTTGCAAAACGTATTAAACAGGCGGCTCCCGCGAGCGACCCAGAGCGTGGCAGGTCTATCCGCTATGCGCGACTCAATGATCTTTACGCACGGAGGCGCCGGCAAAAAAACGTTGTGCTGCGTAATTCCCGGGAGCCGCCTGTCTAAGATCTCTTTTGGCGGCAACCGCGCTGTGAAGAAAGTTGCAAGGTCTTTATGCCACGCGCAAAAGCGGCTCCCCTCCAGGGTTTATCACCTAGGGAGCCTCCACCAAAAGCTCGGTCGATCCTGCGCACAGCGTGGTCCGTTTCCTCTACGGCTTAAGCTCTTGATTGGTCTGCGCGTCAAGCAAAACGAACTTCTCGTGATGGAACGTCGGATCGGTGCGGAAGGTCAGACGACCGGAATACTTTCGCTCGATGTCCACCAAAAGCTCTTCGTCCTCAGTCTTGAGGCGGTTCAACACTTCGGGATTAACGATAACGCGGATATCGTGGATATCCGGTTTTTTACGAAGAACCGCGTGCAGGGTGCGCTGAATCTCGACACTCATCGTCATCGGACTCTTTACTACCGCGCGGCCATTGCAGTAGGGGCAAACCATGAACATCGAGCCGGTGAGACTTTCCTGGGCTCGTTGCCGGGTCATCTCCATTAGGCCAAGGGGGGAGATGGGGAGCACGTGGGTCTTGGCTTTATCCCGTTTCAACCGCTCCTTCATCCGGTTGTAGACCATTTGCTGATCCTTCCGGTTCTTCATATCGATGAAGTCGCCGATAATTAGGCCGCCGATATTCCGGAGCCTCAATTGACGGGAAATTTCATCTGCAGCCTCAAGATTCGTTTGCAGGATGGTGCGTTCGACGTCTTTGGTGCCTTTGTTGCGTCCGGTATTAACGTCGATGGCGATCATCGCTTCGGTCTCGTCGATGACGATGTAGCCACCGCATTTAAGCCACACTTGCCGATGGAAGGCGTCGTCGATTTGTTTTTGTACCCCGAATCGCTCAAAGATTGGGCTTGAATCGTTGTAATAAACGACTCGCCGCTTTGAACGGCTGGAAATCTGTCCTACCAGGTCTTGCATCCGCTGCACGGCGATTTCGTCATCGCAATAGACCGCATCAATTTCGTCGGTGAGAAAATCCCGCACGGTACGATCGATCAAGTCTGGCTCCTGGAAGAGGACGGCCGGCGCCGGCCTTGATTTGAAGGTGGCCTCGATTTGGCGCCATTGCTCCAGGAGGAGGCTCAAGTCGCGCACGAAATAACGGGCGCGCTGTCCTTCACCGATGGTCCGAATGATTACGCCCATGCCCTCTGGAATATCCAGTTTCTGCAGGATCTGCCTAAGACGTTCTCGCTCTTTAGGATCCTCGATCTTTCGAGAGATACCGCTCTGATCATTGTGCGGCATCAAAACCAAGTAGCGGCCGGCTAAGCTGATATTGGTCGTAATTCTAGGCCCTTTGTTGCTGATCGGGCCTTTAGTGACCTGAACCATCACATCCGACCCGATCGGATAAATATCGGGCACATCTTTGGCTGTGATTTTCTTCCGGTGCTTGCGCTCGCCAGCCCGGTTGACCTCCTCTACGCCGCTATCCAGGCCGGGTAGTGCGTCCCAAAAATGAAGGAAGGCGTTCTTCTCGAAGCCGATATCGACGAACATGGCCTTAAGACCATGCTCGATATTCTTAACTTTCCCTTTGAAGATGCTGCCTACGATGTTGCGGTCGGTGTCGCGCTCGATGTTATATTCTTCCAGCGTGCCGTCCTCGAGCAGAGCGACCCGGCGTTCTAATTTTTCGCAACTGATAATGAGTTGATTTCCGACCTTCTTCGGATTCATCCCCAGCAATTGCTTCACTTTTTCTAACATTGTCGCAACAAAAATGGTTAAAGGCGCCGCTCGCTCAACTGAGCACGAACGGTCGCCAGCTAAAAGAATAAGAAGTGCTTCTTCTTTTCCGGGCTTGGTCCGGGTTGCGGGGTCCCGTTGCTCTTTCGCCGGAAGAAATCGAAGAAGCTCTTCGGTTTACTAGCCTGTGGGGTTGGAGTTGCCCTACCTGTCCGGTGATCATCGGCCTCCGGCCGAATATCCGGTTCGTTTCCCTCGTGTCTGGAGACCTTGGTTTGGTTCTCCTCTGCCGCCGGCTCGTTATCGGAAGTTTCTTCGTCATTACCTGTCAACTCCGCAGGGACATTATTGTCTTTGAAGTCGATGGTTTCGACGAATTTGAAATTGCCGACAGCCGGGTCCAGGGGTTTCAGCCCTGGGTCATACCCTTTGTCTAAAGCCAGGATCTCCTCGATCAATTTAGCGGCAATGGGCGCTGGAACTTGACCTCCCGCTTTGGCGCCCTGCACCAGTACAGCCAGTGCAATCTTAGGATTGTCATAGGGGGCAAAGGCAACGAACCAGGTATGATTGTCCTTCTGGCCGTCACGCCAGAACTGAGCCGTCCCAGTCTTACCAGCGACGACGATGCCGGGAGTTTTTGCTCGAGATCCGGTCCCGCCCGGGTCATTTACCACCCGCCACATTCCTCGCCGGACAAGTTCGATATCTTCCTTGCTCAGATTATTATCTTTTCTCAGATCGCCTCGAATCTTTTCCGGCTTTCGGATCATGGTCCCGTCTGCCTCTTGGACTTTGTAGATGAGGCTGGGCCGATAAACCGTGCCACCGTTGGCGACCGTTGCGGCGATCATGGCCATCTGCAGCGGGCTAGCCAAGACGTAGCCTTGACCGATCGAGGTATTCGCCGTTTGCCCCTGACTCCATTTCTCATTCTTGGTCACTCGAAGCCATTCGGGCGAAGGCAGTAGTCCCGGATCTTCTCCGCTGAGCTCCACTCCGGAGGTCTGGCCGAGGCCGAGCGTATTCCCGACTTTGTCAATTGCGTCGATTCCCGCCGCATTCCCGTACTGATAGAAATACGCATTGCATGAGTTTTTGATTGCCTCCGTAAGGGTCTGGGTGCCATGCGCGCCGCCCTTATCGGCAATCCAGCATTTCATATAAGTGTTGCCATAAGTGACCCCACCGGTGCAGGTAAACTGGGCTTTAGCCAATCCTCTGGTAAGTCCTGCCAGCGAAGTGGCGATTTTGTAAGTTGAACCGGGAGCAAAAGCGCTAATGGCCCGGTTTGTCAGGGGATCGGCATCCGCGTCTTTTATCGCCGCCCAATCCCGAGCGGAAATCGAGGGGATAAATTTATTAGGATCGTACGACGGAACGGAAGCCATGGCCAGGATCTGGCCGTTGTTTGGATCGACAACCACGCACGAAGCCCGGCCGACGGATCGGAGCGTTCGTTCGACGATGTATTGGATCCGGGCGTCGATCGTGAGGTAGACATTTGCTCCAGGGGTGGGCTGAATCAGCTCTTTTTCACCCTCGATATGGTTTTTGGCGTCTTTCTTTAGAATTCGCCGGCCCGGTTTGCCGCGAAGCTCGTCGTCCAGAAAATATTCGATGTTGGTCCGCCCCTGAACGTCAGGTTGATAAAAGTTAAAGTCCTTAATATCGGGGAGCTTATTGATGTCCTTTGGTGCACCGACGTAGCCAAGGATCTGGGCGGCCAGGGAATTGTAGACGTATTTACGGACCGGACGGATGTTGACTTGTACGCCGGGTAGACCGAGGTCTTTTTCGGCAAACTTAGAGATGGTCGAAAAATCTAAATCTTCCCGATAGATAAAAGGGACCAACGTGTTGTTGCGATAATGAGTACGCAAACGTTGGGAGTTATATGGCTCAGCGACTTTCAACTGCTCCAGTCTGGGAATGATCGTCTGATCAACCATCTGGACGATATCTTCTTCTTTGGTTTCCCTCAGCATCCCGTCGGCGCTCTTGCGAAGGTAATCGACCATCGGCGGGGCCCCGTACTGTTTACGGTAACCGCTGACTAGTTCCGGCAGATAGAAGTCAACCTCGTAACTCTGGCGATTAGTTACCAACACCAAGCCGTTTCGATCCCGAATTTCCCCACGAACGGAAGGAACCCGGACGGTTACTTCTGACGATCCCTGAATTTTTCCTTTGTAATGAGCGTAAAGTTTAACTTGAACCCACCAAAGACGTACGCCGATAACAATCAGAGCCAGGAGGATAAGTGCGGCTACAGTCAGGATCCGAAAATCCAGAGTCGCAGATTGTTTAGTGCGTGCCATAACTGTCAGCCTTGCCTCGGTCGATCAAGTTGCGGCTCGTACCGAAGAAGATCCGAGAGATAGGCAAGAACCAGGAATACACACGGGCTAATCACAATTGCAATCACTCCAGGACCCAAAATTCGCCACATTATTACGTCGTTGTAGAAAAACGCTCGTCTTTCGAAGCTTATAATACCGTATTGGCCCAGCAAAAGGAAAGGAGTCAAAACAGCCGCCAGCTCCGCCAATAGCAAATTTGTGCCCCATCGCCCTCGTAGGAAGGTCGAGCTGAAGCCGTGCATGATGAGTGCGGGGATGAGCAAAAGTACGATCGAAGTGCCAATGGAGTAGTCGCTCTGCTGACCGAATGGGACTGTTAAAAGGTCGTTAATCAGGCCGGTAAAAAATGTCAGCCCCATGACGGCAGGGAATGGCAGGGTCAAACAGCCGTAGAAGAGCAGGGCTGGGGCGAGCAGAATAGCAGATTCTTTCAGCCAGATAATCGGTGGAATATAACGTTGGACGATAGACGCTAGGAAAATCAGCAGGGCTAAGAGCAATGAAAAGCGTATCATCGGGCCCCAGTGATTACAAAGACGTCTTCGACGCGGGTTAAGTCGACGGCGGGCTCGACCGTGGCTACACCTTCAAGCTCCTTGATGGCGAAACCTTTCACGGTGCCAACCAGCACCCCGGAAGGGAATACCCCGCCAGTGCCGGAAGTAAACACCTTCATGCCAGGCTTTATCTCAGCGGTCTTGCTGATGAACCCGATCCGCAAATCGGGCACATAATTTGAAGAGGCCCGGGTACCGCTGATGATACCTTGCTCCTGAGTTCCTTCGATACTGACGGAAACTTTAAGCCCTTCGTCCGAAACCAGGAGCACGATAGCGGCGTTTTTCGACACGTTGACGATTTTACCGACCAAGCCGGCCTCGGTGACGACTGCCATGTCGATGCCCACGCCGTCTGCTGATCCCCGGTCGATCGTGCAGCTGTTCCACCAGGCGGCGTTCTCTCTACTGATGACGTGGGCCGGCAAGAGTTTGAACGGAGAGCGCTCCCGGTAGCCGAGGGCCCGATTCAATCGGTTTACCTCGGACTCTAAGTTTTTTAAGAGGGAGTTTGACGTCCGCAGTTCGGCGTTTTCTTCTCTGAGATCACGGTTTTCTTTCTCGAGTTCATCGAGCTTTTTGAACCCGCCGCTGACGCCGCCGAGGCCCTGGGTCACAGCGGAGGATGCATGGAAGATCGGAGAAACGGTGTTCAGAAATGCCGCTTGCCACTGCTGTTTGCATCCCGCCGGCACGATCAGTACAAAGACGACCAGAACCACAAACGTGATCAACGCTGCGATCGATGTGCCCCTCATGAAAAGCGGCTTACTCGGGGTTAACGGATGGGCTTATCGGACGAGGCAACTTGCCGGAGGAACTTGATCTCGCTTAAGGCGCGTCCGGTTCCTTCCGCAACGGCGCTGAGCGGGTCCTCTGCAACATGAACGGGGAGGCCGGTCTCTTCTTGCAGCAGCTTATCCAGTCCTCTAAGCAGCGCGCCGCCACCGGCCAGAACCAATCCACGGTCTACCAGGTCCGCCGATAGCTCCGGCGGGCAGCGTTCAAGGGTCACCCGGACAGATTCCACGATCGTAGAGATTGGTTCCAACAACGCTTCACGTACCTCCTGAGAAGTAATCGTTAAAGTCTTGGGCAACCCGGCAACCAGGTCGCGACCCTTAACCTCCATGCTGGTCTCTTTGTCCATTGGATAGGCGCTACCGATCTTGATTTTGATTTCTTCGGCGGTTCGCTCGCCGATCATCAGATTGTAGGCCCTCTTCATGTAGCCAGCCACAGCCTCGTCGAGCTCATCGCCCGCCACCCGGACGCTGCGGCTGAATACGATTCCAGACAAAGAAATCAGAGCGACTTCGGTGGTGCCGCCTCCGATATCGATAATCATGTTCCCGGCGGCATCTTGAACCGGTAATCCGACGCCGATAGCGGCTGCCATCGGTTCTTCTATCAGATACACTTCCCGGGCTCCTGCGTGTGCGGCTGATTCTTTCACGGCGCGTTTCTCCACTTCGGTTATTCCAGAGGGTACGGCGATTACTACCCGAGGCCGGACCCATTTGCTGCTGTGGACCTTCGTAATGAAATGGCGAAGCATCGCCTCGGTCATCTCGAAGTCGGCGATTACACCATCTTTCAACGGCCGCACGGCCACGATATTACCTGGAGTACGGCCCAGCATCCGCTTGGCTTCATCGCCAACAGCTAGGACGTGGCTGCTTCCGGCTCGTACAGCGACGACCGACGGTTCGCGCAGAACGATACCCTGGTCCTTGACGTATACGAGCGTGTTAGCCGTTCCGAGATCTATACCGATATCGTTCGAAAATAACCCGAAAACACCATTAAACATTAAAAGTCGACCTTCTATTCTTGCTTGCGGTTACATCAACGTTCCAACTGGTTAAGCACTCCCTTGTGGTTAGGGCCAGTCTTCACGAGTGTAGGTGAGCCACAGTATCTAATTAAATCCAGAACCAATTTTATGATCGCTTGCCTGTATCTAGGTAGGGCGGAACAGATCGTCAAGGAAACAATCTGACAAGGAAAAAAGTGAGGGAGCAAACTAAGTTGTGTCGTTGGGATTGAGTAAAGCAGTGCGGAATCTATCCACGTTTTTACACCAAGTATATCTATTGGAAGTAGTTGGTGGGGCAGCAGTTACGTGTCTTGGATGGGTTTCCTGTTACTTGACCGGCAGCCCTTGGCTGCGGTCAGCCCCGCTTTGGTTAGGCGGCTATTTGTTGGTATATAATTTAGATAGACTCCACTACGACCCGGCCGATCAGGTGAATACTCCGATCCGTTTCCTGTATCGAGAATCGCTGCGATCGAAACGATTGTTGTTGATCTGGCTCAGCGCCGTGACCCTAGTCGCGTGGCCGGCGATTACGGGCCGGTGGTGGCTCATTCCACCGATCGTGCTGGCAATCGCGGTGCTACAATTTTACTCCCGGCCAATGCCCTTGATTCGAAAGCGGCTTAAAGACCTGCCGGTGTTAAAAACGTTTATTGCACCATTTCTGATCGGCGCGGTTTTGGTGTTGTGGCCGGTGTTGGAGATCAGAGGAAGTCTAGGGGTGAGAGAGATGCTGGTGTTTTTCTGGTGCTTCATCGTTTTGAGTGTGAACAGTATCAGCTTCGATCTTCGAGATATTCAAGGGGATGTCCGAAACGGTACTAGGACGCTGCCCGTCTTGCTGGGCGCGAACTGGAGCACCGTGCTTGTTGGGGCGCTCGCGCTGTTGGCGACTCTGATCAGTCCCCTGCTAGGTTTGCGAGGGGCGGCCAATGTCCTGTTGCCGTGCAGCCTGTTGCTAGGGGCCGTCTCGATTCTGGTGGCTCTGTTTTCGCATGTTCAGCCGATCACGTTGAGTTTTGTGGCTGATCTGTTCTTTTGTCTGCCGGCCGTTCCGTTGTGGCTGGGGGGGGGTGG
>Ga0210386_10002760_pt1 | contig 14906 bp, 14 predicted proteins | sample IncBWH32OmetaG_FD_160091 | JGI IMG/M metagenome (GOLD analysis project Ga0210386, IMG submission 160091) | Forest soil microbial communities from Barre Woods Harvard Forest LTER site, Petersham, Massachusetts, United States - Inc-BW-H-32-O ... | reverse complement strand
ACGATAAGTTATCATATTTATCAGGATGAATACTGGTGTTATATAAAGTATAGCCACTGGTTTGCTATGACAACCACTTCAACAGCTATACCGAAACCCCAGGATGAAGAGGGTATTGAAAAAGCAGTATGGGCAAAACCATCGCAGTTGAAGAACTATATGGAGGATATGTATCCTTCAATTAAAGATGTATTGAAAGAATTTGTAAAGACTTAATTTATTTGTTTTCTGCTGTAGAAGGGAAAAAAGGCGCGAGCTTATCAATAACTTCCTGAGGTATTGTAATTGGCCTTCCTCCATCAACTTTTACAAAAACGTGTGTGGTTTCACCTTTATTCAGGCAAACTCCTTTATCGTTCCATACTTCATATTCAAATGCAAGGCGGGTTCCGCTGGGTAATTCTTTCAATGTGGTTTTAACGGTAAGGAAATCATCAAAAAATGCCGGCTTGAAATATTTTATCGAATACGAAAGTACGGGTAGCATAATGCCTTTGTCTTCCATTTCTTTATAACTGAGCCCTAATGCTCTTAATGCTTCAACCCTGCCTGTTTCGTAATACGCAGCGTAATTACCGTAGTAAACGTATCCCATGCGGTCAGTTTCGGCATAGCGTACGCGTATAGTTGTTTCGCAGGTGTACATAGTATAATAAAAAGCACAAATATATAATAAGCTATGCTTGAATGGCTATTTGCTAAGCAAAGAGGTGGAAGAAGGTATTTAGTTAAGATATATCTTTGCGCAATAAATACTGGCCCCTATGTTTTCACCGATCAATGCCCCTGAAGAGTTAATTAAAATAAAACAAAAGCATGCACAGGCAGTTTATTTAATTAATCAGCAAATTAGTGAGGCTGTAAAAAAGGGAATGTCTGCCGATGAATTTTTATTGAAGCGGTTACGTGTTGCAGCTAAGCCGGGTAAATGGAATGAGCAGCTTGATAAAAATAAAGTGTTTTCGGTTGACGATATAAAAAGTTTTTGTGTGCAATTCCGCATGCGGTTTATTGATTATAACGAGTTCAACCCTGGTAACATGCCTGGCGATTCTATAGTTGGAATTAAGGATATTGAAAGGGAACTGGGCAGAGATGTATCGGCAGTTAAGGTGGTAACGTCTGCAAAATATGTAAACGCTAATACTATAGCCAACCAAATACTTGTGTTTGCGAAACTTGATGAAGTTAACTACTATTTGATTTATCAATCGGGGCAGGCAATGGCATGGTATAAAAAATGGTTAGCGTATCCACTCCGGAGCATTTGGACTTTATTGGTTACCTTGATAGTTGTAGGCCTGCCTTTAATGTTCATTATTCCCGCGGTTATATTCCGTAAACCTGAAGATGTGCAATATTACCAGATGTTATACCTGGCAGGTTTTACTATTTATACCTTTTTTACAATGGTATTTGGTGGTTTTACATTTTATAAGAAATTCAGCATGGTGTGTTGGAATAAGTCATATTTCAACTGAATAGCGCCCACTGTTTAACACTTTTTAACTCTGAAATACCTTTCAAAGCCTTAAGGCATAGTATATTTGCATTACGGATTCAGAGCGATATGAAAACTAAAGCACATTTAATTATTGTTGTCTTGGCAATGTTTATGGCGGGGTGTTCATTTTCAGCCCTTGCACAAGATCAGGCAATTGGTAAGGGTAATACCAGCGACCCTAAGGTTCACATAAGTGTGCATAAGCAGACAGATGCTAACGGTAATGTAATAAGTTACGATTCAACTTATACGTACATATATTCCGGTAAATGCCATTCTGATGCGTATGTAGATTCCATGATGAGGAAATATGGCTTGAATATGAATACACTTATGTTATCCATGCCACTTAATACGCCTGATCTAAGTAATTATCCGTTTATTCAACAGTATGGTGCAATGGATCTTGACAAAATGCAGCAAATGATGCAAAACCAGATGAACGAGATGATGCAAATATATGGCATGCCGCCTTGTAACGGTTTTTTCTGTCAACCTCCCCCTGCACAGCAGTGCTGTCCTAAAGATTCAACGCAAAATCATTCTCAACAACCGGACAAAAAAAACTGCCCGAAGCATAATAAAACAAAAGGCGGGGTTCAGATTTAAAAAATTTTCTTTTCTTTGTTGCAGAAATTTCCTGTAACAAACACTTTTAGCCGGTAGCCATGAAATATTTACATCGTGTTTTTAAAGCCAAAAAAGGTACCCGCGTAATGGTACAAATCAGTGAGCCTACAAAGGTTATGCTCATTGGCGATTATAATTACAGGCAGTATAAAGAACATAAAACATTCAGCTATAATGGCGGAATGATCGAGGATAGCTCATGTGAGTTTACCATACCAAACGATGGACTTTGGCACGTAGTTATAGAAAAAGGTAGTTATTATAACCCAAAGCCAATAACTGCTTCGGTTGAAATACACCCGAAATAAGGGCAAACATTCTCAAGTACAAATATTATTTAACCCAAACCTGTATATAGGTTATTACTGCTTAACCGGGGCTGAAGCAGCAATGAGAAAATATTGGGAAAACTCTTTCTTTATACTTTCTATTGCCACCTGAGTAGGGAATTTATTGAGTTGCGATGTAATTTGAAGCATGTTTTCGGCAAGATCAGTAGCTGTAGCGGTAGCTGAGAGTTTTGAGGCGCATATATTTATGAGCCTTATGGTTTCTTCAGTAGCTGTTGTTACCAATGACCATGCATTAGCCGACACATACACTTGCTGAGACATATTATGGTCATACTCACTGCGAATGGCCGAAATAAGTTCACTTTGAAACAGCCTTGCGCTTGAATTTGTTTTTAATATCCTCCGTATAAGGCTTTCCGGCGTTGATCTTTCAAGAAAAAGAACAATTCGTTCATATGCTTGCATCCGAGCAGGTAAAATTATTTCCTGCCTTGATTTTTCAATGTCTAATTTGCTCTTGTTTGCTTCATATTTCAGGTATCCATTCATTAGTAGGTAAGCCATAATACCCACAACAATAGCAGGAAATATTATTTCAATGGCTAAAGCGAAATTTTCCATAAAACCAGTTTTTAGAATTATAAAAGTAATAATATTAATAAATGCCGATAATGCCCTTTAGTTAGGCAGTAGTCAAAACAAAACTATTTTTGCGTGTGATTTAGCATATAATGAATAATTCAGGGAAGATTTTCGGCGCCATATTAGGGTACTTGTTTGCAAGGTTTGATGGTGCTATAGCCGGATTTATTCTTGGGTGGTTTATCGACAGCCTGTTCCTGAATCCTCCAAAAGAAGGGAAGGCAGATCCATTTCGGGGCGGTACAGAAAATATGCAAGGGGGTGATTTTCATATGAGCTTACTTGCTCTTTCAGCAGCAGTTATGCAAAGTGATGGTGCCACAACGCGGTCGGAGCTCGATTATGTGAAGGTGTTTTTTGTACGGCAATTTGGGGTTGAACGGACTAAGCAATATATGCTAATGCTCAGAGACATGTTAAAGAGGCAAATTCCTTTGGAGAAAGTGTGCTTCCCCATGCGGCAGGTTACAACTTATGAAACAAGGTTGCAACTATTGCATTATTTGTATGGAGTAGCACACGCTGACGGCCAGTTTTCTGATGAAGAAAGACAGGTTATTTATCGTATAGCTGTTTTGCTGGGTATTTCTACTTTAGATATGAGGTCGATTGGAGCCATGTTTACAAGGGGTGGGGCAGGAGTAAATAAAAGTGTTGCATATGAAATACTTGGAATAGGGGCTAATGCTACAGATGATGAAGTGAAGAAAGCATACAGGCGAATGGCGCTTGAAAGCCATCCTGATAAAGTTACCCACCTGGGTGAAGACCTGCGAAAAGCTGCTGAGGAAAAATTCAAAAAAATACAGGAAGCATACGAGCAAATAAAGAGCAGCCGCGGTTTTTCGTGAACAAAGGCTAATAATTTTAGTTCGTAATGTAGAATCTGTTTTTATATTTGCACCCTGTTTTTTTAGCAGCGTTCTTTAAAATGCCCGGATGGCGAAATTGGTAGACGCACCACTTTGAGGGGGTGGCGCCAGTAATGGTGTGCGAGTTCGAGTCTCGCTTCGGGCACTATTCAGAAAGTTGAATTTTAAATTTTGAATGCTTAATGGCATTAATTCAACATTAATAGTTCAGCATTCAAAATTAATTAAACGCCCGGTTGGCGAAATTGGCAAACGTTGCGGTCTCAGAAGCCGTTGGAGTTACATCCTTGAGAGTTCGAGTCTCTCACCGGGCACTTTATTCAAAAGATTCTTTTTTAGCAATTTTCAATGTTTTTTTGGCATAATTAACACTTTGTTAATAAAAAATGCCATTATTTACGTAAAAATACCTACATTTGCGGGGATGAAGAAAGTCTATCTCTACTACAGTATCGTTTTAGGTATTTTTTTGTTACCGCTATCAGGAAGGGCTCAATATTTTTATAATCGTTTTGGTGCTCATAACGAATGGGTTTTTGGAGCTGGTCCATCTCAGGCATTAACTGATATTGGTGGCTCATCAACGGTAGGCACTCACTTTTTGAAAGATTTTAATTTTGACGCCATTAGATACGGTGCGTTTGTAGGATACCGTGATTTTATTAATTCCGTTTTGGCAGTGCGCGGCACTTTAACTGGAGGGATGATTTCGGGTAATGATGCTTACAGTAGTGAGGAATACAGGAATAACCGTAATATTAATTTCAGATCTCCTATTGTCGAACTATCAGCTCAGGCAGAGTATTATTTTTATCAAAGTAGTCATATTGGTCACCGCTATCACATTAAACATGCCCGTGGTTTCAAGCGTTTTAATATAGATGGATATGTTTTTCTGGGTATTGGCGGAACATATTTTAACCCGCAAGGACAATATATTGACGGTACATGGTATAACTTAAGGCCATTGCACACAGAGGGAGAGGGAATGCCGGGCGGGCCAAAGGAATACTCTCAGTTTGCATTTACAACGCCTGCAGGTATTGGTTTTAAATATAATGTTACACCACAATTTACGATTGGCCTTGAAGTGTCTGACAGGCTATGGACTAGTACCGATTATTTAGACGATGCTCACGGAACATACTATGACAATAACGCAATTTTGCAGAAATATGGTCCAATTGCAGCATATTTTGCAGATCCTTCCCTTCACCAGGTAAATCAGGAAATTCCACCCGATAGGACTGGTGAAGAACGTGCGGATGCTAAACATAATGATGCATATATGTTTACGTTCATTACCATGACATATTCACCTTCTCCATTTCACAGAAGGACTCGTTCTAAATTCTAATCCTGTAAGCTATATATAAGTAGACCGCTTTCAAGCTTGGGTTCAATCCATGTTGATTTTGGCGGCATTTCTCTACCAGTATCGGCTACAGCTTTTAATTCAGAAAAAGAAATCGGGTAGAGGCAAAAGGCGGCTTTCATCTTCCCGCTGTCGACAATAGAACAAGTGTCTTCAATACTTTTAACACCAGGTATAAATGCTATCCTTTTATCGTTTCGTAAATCGGTTATGTTAAGCACGGGGCCGAGTATGAAATTAGACAAAATGCTAACATCAAGACTATCCACCGCATCGGCATTCACATTTACTCCGTCTTTTAATTGTAACAGATACCATTGTTTTTCAATATAAACACTAATTTCTTTAGGTGAAGAAGGAGTGCAGATATTATGCCGATAAGGTATTACTTTGAAATGTTTTTCTATAGCACTGAAAAAAGATTCTGTTGTGTGGCCATTCAGGCTGTTTACCATCCTGTTGAAATTGAAAATAGTAAGTTCATTTTCCGCAAAAATTGCTGCCATGAAATAATTGTAGGCTTCCAATCCGGTATGAGCAGGGTTACGTTTTTTCTTCGATTCTGCAAGCAGGGTTGATGAAGCAGCACGGTGATGCCCGTCAGCTATGTAAAGTTCAGGGATGGATTTAAATAATTCTGATATTGTTTCTATATCATTCTTATCTGATAATTTCCAGATAGTATGATGTATGGTGTCATATGAAAAGTTATATAATGAAGTACCTTTTGTTTTCGAGTAAAGAAAATCGTGCAATTTTTCATTGAACGGATGTGTAAGGCAAACCGGTTCAGCATTAAAGTCGCAGACCGTCAAATATTCTTTTAGTTTTTCTTCACGCTCAGCCAGCGTTTGTTCGTGTATCTTAATAATTCCTTTTTTATATTCTTCAACCGAAGCAAGCGCCATCAGGCCAATATGCGAACGGCCATCTTTTACCTGCTTGTATACATAAAAGCAGGGCTCAGTGTCTTTTTTTAATATTTGGTTGGTACGGAATTCATCAAACCTGTTTTTTATTGAATGTAATTGCTCGGTATAAGTAACCTTTTGTGTCCTTGCTGCATAAATAACCTGCAAAAACGAAAATGGATTATTGGCGAGAATATGTTGTATGGTAGCTGCGGAATACCTTTCTACAGCATGTGATACAACATGTTCTACTTTATCTGCGGCGGGCCTTATGGCCCTGAAAGGTTTTACGGTTGACATAAGCAGTACAAAAATACTTCAATTATTCTATCCAGCTAAATGTGCGCTTCCAATTCATTCTTTTTATGAAAAATTGATCCTTTGGTTTAGGGCGTACGGAAAATGCAATTAGTGAAGCCTTGCCAATTATATGGTCTTCGGGAACAAAACCCCAGTAACGTGAATCTTCTGAGTTGTCTCTGTTATCACCCATCATAAAATAATAATTCTGCTTAAACGTGTACTCAATAGTATAGTGGCCGTCAATAAATATTGAATCACCTATTAGTTTCAATGAATGGCCTTCGTAATGACTTATTATATTTTCGTAAAGAGCCAGGCTATCAATAGTAAGGTGTATAGTAGTGTTTTTTTTGGGAACAACTATAGGTCCATAATTATCCTTGTTCCATAAAAAATGGCTTTCCTCCGGAAAAATATTGATCTGGAATTCGTTTGAAATGATCTGCTTGATATTTTTTACAAAGGGCATTTTACGAATTGAATCAGCCTCGGTGTTAGTTAACATAAATATGTATTGCTTGCTGTTTGTAGAAACTTCTGTTTCTTCTATTTTCATTGTCCTGTTAACAAAGGCTGCAAGTGTATCTATTGAAGCATCAATCAGGTATGCATGTAAATAATCAGGAAGGTCTCCAATTACCTGTTTGTTAATGCTAACTGTTTTATCAATAATTTGAAGCGTATCGCCGGGAAGCCCGATACATCTCTTAACAAAGTTGGTACGTTTATCAATTTTCCTTTCAAATTCAAGGGGGAAGTTAAAAGCTACCACATCGTTGCGCTTTATATGCGTATATCCTGGCAGTCTGAATGTAGTCATGGGAATTCTGGGGCCATAAGCTATTTTATTTACCCATACAAAATCGCCGGGTTTAAGTTCTTCTTCCATTGAAAAAGAAGGTATGTAGTAAAAAGAACCGACAAAGTAAAAAAGCACAAAAACTATGATGAACACCCATAAAAGAAGAGTGAACATTTCCCGTATAAATGATTTTTGTTTCAACTTAAATACCGTTAATCAAGCATTATGCAATTGTAAGCGATATACTATATCTTGATTCCTAACTTAAAAGATAAGGTGTTTAATGTGAACTGTATGTAATTTGAACCTATTGCCTCGTTGCCTAAATACGTAAGGGGAGATAAGCCATATTTATATTCTATTTCAAAAAACCATCCATTACCGGTTCTTAACCCATTATGCTGGTATCCCAGGCTTGCTTCAAACATTCCACTGCCAGTTGGGCCGAAGAGCTTAAAGACGCTGTTTATGTCGTTTTGCCCTTCCCAAACAAAACCGTCTGTATTGCCTACAGTTATAAGTGAATTATTGTAAAAAACATCTCTGTAAACCCAGCCAATAGTAGCAAAAAACTCCTTTGCGCTCCTGGTTTCAGGGTTAAAATTTATCTTGTATTCAATCGGTATTTGTAATTCATCCATTTCTATAGCATGGTCGTATGGTTCGTGACCTGTATACAAAACAGAGTAACCCGGTGCAAAGTAAAAGGAATAGAAATCGAAATTTTCGCTTACAAAATCTGCCCCTACAAGAATGTTGGCATTTTGCAATACGGGTATGTCAAGTTTCAGGCCAATGGTATATGGTGCTCCATCGTTTTCAAGGCTCGAAGTATAGTGTGGGTCTGTTACTACATATTGATGAACCAACCCAAAGTCAAGCCTTACTTTAACTCTTCTGGCATGAGGAGGCCCTGCTGGTTTTTCATTTTTAAAAGGTAAAAAGTGAAAAAGATAGGTATCAGATTTAGATTGAGATAAAGCATCTTGAGTTACCAATAATAATATTACCAGTAATAGATTACAATATGCCTTTTTTAAAAGAATCAAAGTTTGCCTTTTAGAATTGGCAAATTTACTCATTTGGCCTTCGTAAATTACTATGCTTAATCCCGTACGTAAAATAAATTACCAAGCCTATTATTAGCCAAACAGCAAACCATGCCCAATTTGTCACAGAAAGCTGGGTCATTAGGTAGAAACAGGAAAGCAATCCCATTACAGGAATAAGCGATAATTTGCGCAGTATAGAGAAGACAAGCATGAGCGAGCAGATTATAAGAAAAACAAAGTAAGGAATACGCTCTGTAAATGCCCCCAGAACACTTGTATTATCTGATTTAGCAACGGCGTTTAAGTCAAAAAAGCTTGACAAGGTACCCGGAGAAGCATATTGAAATATAACTATTGTTGCAATGAAAATAAATGGAAGAATGAATCTGCCACTTATATAGGGCACCTTAAATTTAGGTCTTGGGCCATTTTTATCTTTATTCAGGACAAGAATACCACCACAAACCAGGATAAATGCAAACAGTGTACCAATGCTGGTTAGGTCTGTAACAAAGTTTGAATCAAGCACTAATGCAGGTACACCAACCAAAAAGCCCGTAACAATGGTTGAGAAAGAAGGTGTTTTGTATTTAGGGTGTACTTTCTTAAAGGCAGCGGGTAAAAGCCCGTCGCGGCTCATACTCATCCATATACGTGGTTGGCCTAACTGAAAAACAAGCATAACACTTGTGGTTGCTACCACTGCACTAAGGGCTATTATACCACCAAGCCATTTCATTCCGCGTGAAGTAAATGCATCCGCCAGGAAAGATTCTGAACCCAGGTTGGTGTATTTTGTCATTCCGGTAAGTACAAGTGCAATTAATATATAAATGACTGTACATGCTATTAGTGAATATAACATGCCTCTTGGTAGGTCACGTTGCGGGTCCTTACATTCTTCCGCTGTGGTAGATATAGCATCAAACCCTATATACGCAAAAAAGACGGCTGAAACGCCTTTCATTACCCCTCCCATACCGTTAGGTAAGAACGGATGCCAGTTTGTTGGTTCGATATAAAAGAAGCCGATAGCAATTACGGCAATAACGACTATCAATTTAAAGGCAACCATTAAGTTACTACCTGTACGTGACTCTTTTATACCTACAAAGGCGAGCCAGGTAATGAAGAATGTAATAACAAGTGCAGGAATATTAAGTATGATAGGTATAGCGCCTAAATGTGGGGCATTTACCCATAAATTATGAGCCTGTTCGGGGGGGATTGTACCGCCGTAAGTGCCTGCGGGATGAAGAAAATAATCGTTACCGCTTTTAACTTCAAAATAGCTTGAGCTTAAAAAATCAGGTATAATAATATGTATGCTTTTCAAAAAAGCAGTAAGGTTCGATGACCATGAAATGGCGACAACAATATTGCCAATGGCATATTCCATAATAAGCGCCCAGCCTATTATCCATGCAGTCATTTCGCCAAATGCCACATAAGAATAGGTATAGGCACTACCTGAAATAGGAACGCGTGAAGCAAACTCAGCATAACACAAAGCAGAAAATGCACAAACAATGGGGGTGATAATGAATAAGAAAATTACACCCGGTCCACCATCAAAACAAGCTTTACCTACGGTTGAAAAAATACCAGCACCTACTATGGCCGCAATACCAAGTGCAGTAAGATCTCGTACGGAAAGTATTTTATTAAGCGAATTTCCATGAAGGTCATCGGAATCGCGTTGTGCTAATATTTTGGTGAGCGATTTCTTTTCGAATATGTGCTTGAATGCCATACAGTATGATTTTATCCTTTTAGAGTTCGTTTAAATTTTTCTTTATCGTAGATCAGGAGCAGCAAAATAAGCATAAAAGGTATTACAACCGACTTATATCGCTCAATGCCACCATATAATGGCGTTGTTATTCCTATCAAAACAAGCATGAATATGCAGTAACTGATGCAAAAAGCTACTATATGGTTGTTTGGGTTCTTTCTTTTTCTAAAAGCAAATGCAAATGCAATTAACAGAATCATTAAAACATTCTCGAAAAAATAGATCAATACCGCGGCTGAATGGATTTCATGAGGGTATGGACGAAGCATTGATATTATTAATGCGGTGGGGATATATGATAAAAGACCTTTTAAATCGGGTTGAAAAGGAGTTGCTGAAATTCTGCTTTTGGCGGGTTCAATATATCTGTCCAGTCTGTACAACGTGCTATCATTTCCAATCTGGTGTACAGTATCATATACCGCCGTATGTATCAGGTCAAATGGTAAGCCTTGTTTCAGTTTAAATGGAATTATTTTGCCGGTCTGCTCCTCCTGGTAACAGAATGATGATGATGTAAGATATTGGACACCTGTAGTTTTTAGTAGGGAATCGGCTTTGGCATTAGCCGGAATAATAAATACAGAATCATCTACCTGAATAAGTGCAGCCCGGCTTGGATCATTCAATGGAGTTAAATAAATACCGCCTTTTGCTGTTCTTAAAAAGTCAACCTGTTTATCTGCCAGCATTTCCAGCGGATTCAGTTTAGGTGAAACCAGGTTTAGGTTAAACCCTATTGCCATATATGTTAAAATAACAATAGCGTATGTCAGCCAGGGTTTGTTGCGCGCAAATTTGGTGCGTGCAATTAAATATTCAGCTATAAAGCCTGGTAGAATACAAAGTAGTACATATGCTTTTACTTCGAAAAGTAATAACATTCCTAAGGCAAGTGTAAGCGCACTAAATAGTAGGTTGCCCTCCTTGTTCTTGATTCTGGTGGAATAATAAATACAAAGCCCCAATGCAAATAATACCAATCCTTCTTTTAGAATGCCAGACCCCCATAAAAGCACTGATGGGAAAAGAAAAATAGCAATGAACAGGCTTTTGGGCATATCGGTAACATAGTGCCAAAACGATTTATAAAGGAATGTAAGCCCGGTAAGAGAAATGAAGCACATAAAAATTACATGCACACCATAATGACCAAATGAGAAAAACATAAAAAACGTATTGAGGCGAATAAGCAAATGGCTGTTATTATAGAAGGTACTGCCATGTTCATTTATCCAGCTAACCATTGAATGGTAGTACTTTTGTATATGTTCGTCAGAATCGCCAATACCTGTGAACATTTTAACGAAATCAGAGAAATTTGTGTGAAAGGTCTTATAGATGATCTTTCCATCGTCGAAGTATTTAAATATGTCTGAAGAGTATCTGTTCTTATAATGGTATGCATATAAATACCAAAGCGCCACACCAAATAAAAGTTTCAGGTAAAAGGCGCCCAGTGAATACCAGTTATTTAGCCCGGGCAACTTAAATAACGATGTTTTTAAGATGATGAATGAAAAAAGGAGAATGTAGAATGAACAAAAAACAATATCTCCCATTTCTTGCAGATGTTTACCAAAAATAGGAATTTTTGCTACTTTATGAGATTAGTTTGCCTTTTTTGTGTTAAAATAAAGTAATGAACAATTAACGCAAAGCATGGCTTACATATAAGGCAATATTTATCTTTGCCACAGATATAAAACACAACATGGAAGTAGCTGAAAAAACACCAAAAGTAACCGTAGAAATAGCCCAGCAGTTAGGCCTGTCTGTTGAGGAATTTGATAAGATCAAGTCTGTTCTTGGAAGAACACCGAACTATACCGAACTAAGTATATTCTCCGTAATGTGGAGTGAGCATTGCTCATATAAAAATTCAATTTATTGGATCAAAACATTACCACGCGAAGGAGAACATTTACTTGCTAAAGCCGGGGAAGAAAATGCAGGACTGGTGGATATTGGCGAAGGTTACGGTTGTGCTTTTAAAATAGAATCTCATAATCACCCTTCCGCAGTGGAGCCATACCAGGGTGCTGCAACCGGTGTTGGCGGTATTAACCGCGATATTTTTACAATGGGTGCCCGTCCAATCGCCCAGCTTAATTCATTACGTTTTGGGAATATAGAAGCCGAAAGAACCAAATGGCTGCTGAAGGGAGTGGTGAAAGGTATTGGAGATTATGGTAATGCTTTTGGCGTGCCTACAGTTGGCGGCGAAGTTTATTTTGACGATTGCTACAATGTGAACCCTTTAGTGAATGCAATGTCTGTGGGAATTTTAAAAGTAGGTAAATCTGTTTCTGCTATTGCAAAAGGTGCTGGAAACCCTGTTTATATTATTGGTTCATTTACCGGAAAGGACGGAATACATGGTGCAACATTTGCATCTGCTGACATTACTGAAGATTCTGCAGAAGATCTACCTTCAGTACAGGTAGGTGACCCTTTTCAGGAGAAATTATTATTGGAAGCATCACTTGAAGTTATTAAAACAGGTGCTGTTGTAGGTATGCAGGATATGGGTGCAGCAGGTATTACCTGCTCAACATCTGAAATGTCTGCTAAAGGAGAAAGTGGAATGATAATTCACTTAGATAAGGTTCCGCTTCGCCAGCAAAATATGCTCCCGTTTGAAATACTGCTTTCTGAATCACAGGAACGTATGTTAGTTATAGTAGAGAAGGGCAGGGAGAAAGAAGTGGAAGATGTAATGAAGAAGTGGGATCTGTATTATGCTGTTATTGGTGAGGTAACAGATTCAAAGCAATTGAAATATTATATGCATGGTGAATTAGTAGCCGAAGTACCTGCAGAAGTGCTTGTGCTTGGTGGTGGTGCACCGGTTTACATGCGTGAGCAGAAAGAGCCTACATATTTTAAAGAATTCCAGAAATTTTCAATTGATTCAATAGAAGAACCTGCTGATTATGCTGAGGTAGCGGAGTTTTTACTCTCTCATCCGAATATAGCTTCGAAGAGATGGGTTTATGAACAATATGATTCAATGGTTGGTACTGTTAATATGAGCACCAATAGCCCTTCCGATGCTGCCATTGTAAATGTTAAGAAAGCTAATTCTGCATTGGCGCTTAAAGTAGATTGTAATTCACGCTATGTTTATGCTGATCCTAAAACAGGTGGTGCAATAGCAGTAAGTGAAGCGGCACGTAATATTGTTTGTTCGGGCGGAGAGCCGGTGGCAATAACCAATTGCCTGAACTTTGGTAATCCTTACAACCCTGAAGTATACTGGCAATTTGTTAATGCAATTAAAGGTATTGGCGAAGCCTGCAAAAAGTTTAATACTCCTGTTACAGGTGGTAATGTAAGTTTCTATAATCAATCTTCGTATGAAGGCCCTGTGTACCCGACACCAACAATTGGTATGCTTGGCATAGTAAAAGATAAGCAGAAGGTAATGACACTCGACTTTAAGAAAGAAGGTGACCTTATTTATTTAATTGGCGAATGCCACAATGATATTAATAGCTCTGAGTATTTGTATTCATATCACAAGGTGAAGGGCTCGCCTGCTCCTCATTTCAGTCTTGAAGAAGAGTTTCAAGTACATTCAGCCGTAAAAGGTTTAATAGCTGAAGGATTGATTCAATCGGCGCATGATTGTTCTGACGGAGGATTGTTTGTAACGCTTGCAGAATCTGCTATGCCACGTTTGCTTGGTTTCGATATTAATTCAGACGGTGTTATCCGTAAAGATGCTTTCTTGTTTGGCGAAGGACAAGGTAGGGTTGTGGTTTCAGTTAGCCCTGCTAAAGAAGATGCATTTGTGGAATATATGGCCAAGTCTGATGCTGAATTCAGTATGCTGGGTGTGGTAGTAGGAAAAGACTTTGTAGTGGATGAAGATTCGTTAGGTACTGTAGACGATTTCAAGAGAGATTACAATACTTCAATTGAAAATATTGTAGGTGCTTAGGCTTTAACCTTTCCGCCTTTGTAGTAGTATTTTTTATAATAGGTATCGTTCAGATCGCTTATTATAACTCCGCTATGCACACTTGCATGAATAAACTTATTGTTCTGCAGGTATACACCGACGTGCGAAATGTATTTGCTGTTTATTTTAAAGAATACAAGGTCCCCTTCCTTTAAGTTTGCTTCCGGAATACTCCTTGTTTCTTCAAACATATCATTGGCAGTGCCACTCATGGCTTTGCCATATACATTCTCAAGTAAAATACTTACAAAATCTGAGCAATCAACCCCTGCTTTTGAATGACCTGAGTAATGATAAGGTGTACCATACCATTCGTCTATAAATGAATAGAGGGGCAGGTTGGAAATATCGTCTACGCTAACCCCAAGTTTGGCCGCGTATTTTTCTTTAACCTCTTTTTCTTGCGTTTCTTTAGCCGCTTTATTAGCGCGTTCAGCCTTGCGTGAAGTGGCGCAACCGCCCAATAGGATGACAATGACGAAAAGCCGGCAATAGAAACCATATATAGTGAGGTGTTTATTCACCTGTCAAAATTAAGCCATACAATGCACTGATAAATAGGTACATGTGTTTAGTTTTTAAAACCCTTGTGTTAATATCGATAGCCTAAATAGTTGCTGATTTTGAGGCTTTTAGGCGCATCTTTAGCTCTGAATCTATAAGGCCTAAGGAATTATAAAGTTGTTCATAGGAATCAATAACGTAGTACTGGTTTTGCATCTGATCGTTTCTGTACTCAGTTTCAAATATCTTCGTTACA
>Ga0210386_10002759_pt1 | contig 14909 bp, 12 predicted proteins | sample IncBWH32OmetaG_FD_160091 | JGI IMG/M metagenome (GOLD analysis project Ga0210386, IMG submission 160091) | Forest soil microbial communities from Barre Woods Harvard Forest LTER site, Petersham, Massachusetts, United States - Inc-BW-H-32-O ... | reverse complement strand
GCTGGAAGCGATGATCTCCGAGCTGCTCGAGCGCATCCGAGACGGCCTGCGCGCGGACACCGCCGCCGTCCTGCTGCTCGACGAGGATCGTGGCGTGCTCGTCGCGAGGGCGGCGCGGGGGCTCGAGGAGGAGGTCCGCCAGGGAGTCCAGGTCCCGCTCGCGCGCGGCTTCGCCGGGCGCATCGCGGCCGAGCGGCGCCCGGTCGTGATCGAGGACCTGAGCAAAGCCGACGTCGTCAACCCGATCCTGCGCCAAAGGGGCATCCGCTCCATGCTCGGCGTGCCGGTGCACGTCGAAGGGCGCGTGATCGGGGTGATGCACGTCGGCACGTTGCAACAGCGGCTGTTCGACGAGGACGACATCGCTCTGCTGCAGCTCGCGGCCGACCGCGCGGCGCTCGCGATCGACAGCGCGCGCCTGACCGAGCAGCGCTCGGTCACCGAGATCATGCAGCGCGCCCTGCTGCCCGATGCGCTTCCGTCGATCCCGGGGCTGCGCTTCAGCGCCAAGTACCTCCCGGGTGGCAGCGGCGTGAAGGTCGGCGGCGACTGGTACGACGTCTTCCAGCTTCCGAGCGGCCGGCTCGGCTTCGTGATCGGGGACGTCGTCGGTCGCGGCGTGCTGGCGGCCTCGGTGATGGCCGAGATCCGCGCCGCGCTGCGCGCCTACCTGACCGAGGGGCATCCGCTCCCGGACGTGATGCGGCTGCTGAACGAGCTGTTCGTCGCGATGGGACGTCACCGCAGCGCAACCGTCGCGATCCTCGAACTCGACTTCGAGCGCGGGACGCTCGAGGCCGTGAGCGCAGGGCACCTGCCGCCGCTGCTCGTCGCGCCCGGCGGCGAAGCCTCCTACCTCGAGCTCGTACAGGGGCTGCCGCTCGGAATCCGCCGGGGCGGCGAGTACGCGAGCCGCATCTACACCTTCGACGTCGACAGCACGCTGCTGCTCTACACGGACGGGCTCGTGGAGCGCCGCGGCGAGTCGATCGACGAAGGGCTCGACCATCTGCGCGCCGCCGCGCGGCGCGCGGCGCGAGCCGAGGATGCATCGTTCGCCGACCGCGTCTACCGCGCGATGCTCACGGACGTCCCGCTCGAGGACGACGTGGCCCTGCTGGCGATCGAGTCGCTGCCGCTCGGGCGCCAGATCGAGGTGACGCTGGACGCGCAACCCGGCGTGCTCGCGGGATTGCGCAGCACGCTCGGGCGCTGGCTGCTGAGCGAGGGCGTCGGCGCGGAGGACCTCTTCAACATCACGCTGGCGGCCTCCGAGGCGGCGGCGAACTCGATCGAGCACGCCTACGGCGCGCTCGAGGCCACCTTCCGCGTCGCGTGCGTCCACGAAGGCGACGAGATCCGCGTGACGGTGAGCGACGATGGCCGGTGGCGCTCCTCCCGCCCCTACGGGCGCGGGCGCGGACTCGCGATCATGCGCGCGCTCGTCGACGACGCCGAGATCGATCGCCGCCGCGACGGCACGAGCGTGACGCTCATCAAGCGCCTCGGCGGGCGGGGTCCGGCGTGAGCCAACCGACCCTCGAACGGCACGACGGCATCCCCGTGGTGCGGCCGAGCGGGGATATCGACGCGGCGAACGCGGCCGCGCTTCGCGAGCAGCTGGCCGACAGCATGAGCCATGGGGTCGACCGCCTGGTCCTCGACCTGAGCGCTGTCCGCTACCTCGACAGCGCCGGCATCGACATGCTGTTCCGCCTCGGCGAGCTGCTGCGCCAGCGCCGGGCGACGCTGCTGCTCGTGATCCCGCCCGACTCCAACCTCGCGCGCCTGGCGGAGATCGTCGGGCTGAGCCAGGCGCTGCCGGTCCACCCCTCCGTCGACGAGGCGCTCGGCGCGGCTCCGCCGCGCCCGGTCGGGCCCTAGCCGGACGGCCGCAGGCTCAGCGCGCGAAGCGCAGCGCCAGCACGCCGTTCGCCGGCAACGTCACGAGCCGGCGCCCTGCCCCGCGCGGCGTGACCGTCGCGAGCGCGCCCGTGGGGCTGAAGCCCTGCAGCACGCGCAGCGCCCCCGCGCCGCGCAGCACCAACTTCGCGGGATTGGCGGCTTCGTTGTCGAGCAGCAGCAGCGGTTCGGCGCCGGGAGCGGCGATCGTGGCGAGCGTCACCTTGCCGAGCGAGCGCAGCGCACGAAGCGTCGAGCCCACCGGCAGCCACTGCTGCAGCGCGAGCATCGCCCCCTCCAGCGGCCGCCGCACGATTTCGGCGCCGTTCATGTAGAAGGGGTCATACGAGTTCCCGCTCATGTGGAAGCGGACTTCGCCGAAGCCGGTCTCGAGCGCCGCGAGCACGAACCGCACCGCCCAGACCGCGGAGGCGCGGGTGTCCGAGACGCCGACCTTGCCCCCGCAGGAGACGGAGTTGGCCTCCGAGATGACGGCGGGCAGGCCAGCCGCTCGGGCATCCGCGGCGACCCAGGCGAGCCGCCGCGGCTCGCCGCCGATGCTCGGCGACAGCAGCCCGTGGATCGTCGCTTCGCGGAGGCTGCGGCAGACCGTGAGCGGGTAGGCATGCACGCCGACCGTCTGCGGGTGAAGTGTCGCGAGCACCCGCGGCAGCGACGCACGCCAGTCCGCCGGGATCGCCAGTTCCGGCCCGATCAGGGGGAGCGGGCCGACCGCGCGGCGGAGGTAGCCGGCGACCTGCAGGTAGTTGAAGACCGTCTTGGTTTCTTCCCCGGGCTGCTGCTTGGTGAGGGAGAGGTAGTTGGGCAGGTAGTAGTGGTCCGGCTCGTTGCCGATCGAGAAGTCCAGGCGTGAGGTGGCCGCCTGCTCGGCGCTCGCGACCATCGATTCGGCCCACGCTAGCTGCCCGTCGCGCGCGTTCAGTCCGATCGTCAGCGGCTCCTTGGTGACGCTCAGCAGGCAGTGCAGCCGCGTCCAGAATTCGCTCGGCAACGGGTACCGCGTCACCGCTTCCCAGCTCGGCGCCGGGCCCGAGGGGGTCAGTCCGGCGGGCATCGTGAAGTCCTGGCTCTGCCCCTCCAGCGCGAGCTGGGGCGAGCCCAGCCGCAGCAGCTCCGCCTGGAGCGCCGGCGGCGGGCACGCCGCGTTGCCGAGGTAGGCGGCGATCAGGGGGTACTCGATCGAGAGCCCGACCGGCGCGCGCGCGATCGCGACGCCCGGTCCGCTCGTCAGGGCGGGGGTGAGAGCAAGCTGCGGCAGCGGAATGCGCTTCGCCTTGTGCTTAGCGGCGGCGGCCGGGGGGAGCGCGAGCAGGGCGCAGGCGGCCACAAGCAGCGCCAACCGCTTGCGAGGCCCCGCGCCGCCGCGGTGGAGGTGCGTCCTCATCGGCTGTCCAGTCTGACGCAAGACGCAGCGGCGCGCGCGGGGCCTGAGAGGATGTGGGCGTGGCGGCGCCCGAGCGGTTCACCGAGCAGGAGCGAGAGCTTCTGGAGCCGTTCGTCTCGGATCTCGACGCGCCGGTGTTCGCGCTCCGCAACCTGCCGGAGACCACGCGCGGCGCCCTGTTCGCCCGCTACTCGCGCTACCCCGGGACGCTGCGCAGGCTGCTGCTCGACGAGTTCGCCGCGGAGCTCGATGACGACGCTGGGTATGCCGGGGTGGGAACCGGACGCGCAGAGCAGCTCTTCGAGCGCGTGTTGGGCGAGTACGGCGACGACTCGGTCGCGCAGCTCGCCGGCTTTCACGTCGCGTGCGAGTGGGTCTCCAACCTGCTCACCAAGGTGATCGAGCGGCCGCGGCTCGGGGCCTACCTCGAGCAGTCGACCCGCTACATCGCCTTCGACCGCCCGCTGCCCGGCTTCGGCTACCGCTACTACCGCAGCCCGGCGCTGGGGGCCGAGTACGAGCGGGCGATGGACGCCTGCTTCGAGGACTACGGCTCGCTGCTCGCCGCGCTGACGCCGTGGCTCGCCGAACGCTTCTCGCGCGGGGAAGGCGAGTCGCCCGGCGCGCACGAGCGGGCCGTGCGGGCGAAGGGACTCGACCTCGCGCGCGCGCTGCTGCCCGCGGCGACGCTCTCCCACGTGGGCATCTTCGCGAGCGCCCAGACATTCGAGCGCCTGGTGTTGCATCTGCGCGCCGAGGAGCTGCCGGAGGCGCAGCGCTGCGGCGAGCTGATGCTCGCAGCGCTGCGCAGCGTTGCGCCGGCGTTCATGACCCGTGTCGACCGGCCCGACCGCGGCCTCGCGTGGAGCGAGTTCCTGCGCCGCCGGGCGGCCACCGAGGCGAGCGCCGCGTCGCGGCTCGGCCTCGCGGCGCCGGGCGGGCGAGACGCAGCGGCCGAGCCCGGCGTGCGCCTCGTCCGCGTCGAGGGCGACGAACGAGAGCTGCTCGCGGCGCTGCTGTTCGAGCGTGCGGGCGTCAGCGAAGAGCGGATCGCGGCGGTGCTCGCGCGGCTCGCCGGGGAGGAGCGGATGGCGCTGCTCGCCGAGCTGCTGTCGGGCCGCGAGAACCGCCGGCAGCTGCCGGGCCGCGGCCTCGAGACGCTGCGCTACCGCTTCGAGATCGTCTCCGACTACGGCGCCTTCCGCGACCTCCAACGCCACCGCATGCTGACCGCGCAGTGGCAGCCGCTCGGTCCTCACCTCGGCGCGAGCGTTCCCGAGGAGGTCAGCGCGGCCGGCCTCGACGCGCTCTACGAACGCGCGCTCGATCGCTCCCGGGGGGCGTGGCAGGCGCTGTGGGACGCGGGGCTGCACGCGCAGGCGCCGTACGCGCTGTGCCTCGCCTACCGCATCCGTTACGCGCTGGAGATGGATGCGCGCGAGGCGATGCACGTGGTCGAGCTGCGCTCGGGTCGCGAGGGTCACGCCTCCTACCGTGCTCTCGCGGCGCAGATGCACGAGCTGATCGCGACCGTGCACCCCGCCGTGGCAGAGGCGATGGTGTTCCGCGACCGCAGCGCCGAGCCGCGCCTCGAGCGCATCGTCGCCGAGCTGCGGGGCGAGCAACGGCGCATTTAGGATGGCGCGATGGACGTGCCGGCGCGCCTGCTCACCGACACGGCGAGGCTTCCCTCCCGTGCCCACGCCGACGACGCGGCGTTCGACCTCCACGCCGACGAGGCGCTGGAGCTGGCGCCCGGCGCGCGGGCAGCGGTGCCGACCGGCGTCGCGCTGGCGCTGCCGCCCGGCACGGCCGGCCTCGTGCTGCCGCGCTCGGGCCTCGCGGCGCGCCACGGGGTCACGGTGCTCAACGCGCCCGGGCTGATCGACCCGGGCTACCGCGGCGAGGTGATGGTGATCCTCCACAACAGCGACCGCGAAGCGCCCTTCGCGATCGAACGCGGCGATCGCGTCGCGCAGCTGCTGATCGTGCGCGGCGAGCAGGCCGAACTCACGCTCATCGACGGCGTGCTCGACGCGACGGCGCGCGGCGCCGGGGGGCTCGGCTCGAGCGGGCGTTAGGCGCGCTGCGGGCGCCGCCGGACGCGGCGCCCGCAGGCGCCTCTAAGCGGGAACGGCCACCTCTTCGTCGCTGTAGATCTCCCCGCGCTCGGCCTTCTCGACCAGCGAGGCGGGGGGCTCGAAGCGCTCGCCGTACTTCGCGGCCAGCTCTCGCGAGCGCGCGAGGAAGCCCGCGACGCCTCCGTCGTATCCGTTCACGAACTGGAGCACCCCGCCGGTCCAGCCGGGGAAGCCGATGCCGAAGATCGAGCCGATGTTGGCGTCCGCGACGGACTCGATCACCCCCTCGTCCAGGCACTTGACGGTCTCGATCGCCTCGATGAACAGCATCCGCTCCTCGAGGTCCTTCAGCGAGATCGAGGCGGGGTCATCCGTCTCGGGGAACAACTCTTTGAGCCCCTTCCACAGGCCCGCGCGCTTCCCGTCGTCGTACTCGTAGTAACCGGCGCCCTCGAGCTTGCCGGCGCGGCCCGCGTCGAGCATCTTGTCGACCACCTGGAAGGAGGCCCGGTCCTCGAACACGCCGCCATCGGCCTCGATCGCGGCCTTCGTCGCGTCGCGGATCTTCCTGGCGAGCTTCAGGTTGAGCTCGTCCGAGAGCTGCAGCACCGGCGCCGGGTAGCCGGCCTGGTTCGAGGCCTGCTCGATCGACGCCGCGGGGATGCCCTCCAGGAGCATGCCTACGCCCTCGTTGATGAACGTGCCGATCACGCGGCTCGTGAAGAAGCCCCGGCTGTCGTTGACGACGATCGGGGTCTTCTTGATCTGCTTGGCGAAGTCGAGCGCCCGGTAGAGCGTCTCGTCGTTCGTCTTTGCGCCCTTGATGATCTCGAGCAGCGGCATCTTGTCCACCGGGCTGAAGAAGTGCAGCCCGATGAATTCCTCCGGCCGCGAGACGCCCTCGGCGAGACCCGTGATCGGAAGCGTCGAGGTGTTCGACGCCAGCAGGGCGCCGTCGGCCAGGTGCGGCTCGATCTCGGCGAACACCTGCGCCTTCACGCCGGGGTCCTCGAACACCGCCTCGATCACGAGGTCCGCGCCGTCGGCCGCCGCGGGGTCGTCCGTGGGCGTGATCCGCGCCAGCAGCTGATCGCCCTGCTGCTGCGTCGAGCGCCCGCGCGAGACGGCCTTCTCGACGAGCCCCAGCGAATAGGACTTGCCGCGCTCGGCCGCCTCGAGCGAGACGTCCTTCAGGACGACCTCGATCCCGGCTTTCGCGCATACGTACGCGATCGCGGCGCCCATCATCCCGGCGCCGAGCACGACGACCTTCTCCGCACGGAAGGGCTCGATCCCCTCCGGACGGTCGCGGTCGCCGTTCACGCGCTGCAGATCGAAGAAGAACGCCTGGATCATGTTCTTCGCGACCTGGCTGGTCACGAGGTCCACGAAGTAGCGGCCCTCGATCTCGCTTGCGTTGTCGAAGTCGACCTGCGCGCCCTCGACAGCCGCGGCCATGATGTGGTGCGGCGCCGGGTAGTTCGCGCCCTTGAGCTGCTTGCGCAGGTTCGCCGGGAAGGCGGGCAGGTTCTGCGCGAGCTTCGGGTTCGAGGGCGTGCCGCCGGGCATCTTGTAGCCCTTGACGTCCCAAGCCTGGACGGTCGGCTCGTCGCTCGGCTGCGCCTTGATCCAAGCCTTCGCGGCGGGCACGAGCTCATCGCGCGTCGCGACGACCTCATCCACGAGGCCGATCTCCAGCGCCTTCGCCGGGCGCACTTCCTGGCCCTGCATCAGCAGGTTCATCAGCGCGTCGACGATGCCGAACATGCGCACAGTGCGCACGACCCCGCCCGCGCCTGGCAGCAGCCCGAGCTTGACCTCCGGGAAGCCCAGCTTGACCTTGGGATCATCGAGCGCGACGCGGTGGTGGCAGGCGAGGCAGATCTCCAGGCCGCCCCCGAGGGCCGCGCCGTTGATCGCCGCGACGACCGGCACCCCGAGCGTCTCGAGGCGGCGCAGCTGCGCCTTGCCTGCGCGGACCATCTCGGCGATCTGCGGCGCGTCGTCCTTGCCCGCCGCGCGCAGGTCGTTGAGATCGCCGCCCGCGAAGAACGTCTTCTTCGCCGAGGTGATCACGACGCCTGAGATCGAGTCCTTCTCGGCTTCGAGGCGCTCGACCGTGGCGGCCATCGATTCCGCGTAGTCGCGGTTCATCGTGTTCGCCGACTGGTTCGGGTCATCGAGCGTGAGGACGACGATGCCGTCCTCGTCCTGCTCCCAGCGGATCGTGCTGTTGGACGCCTTCTCCCCGGTGATCCGCGTGCGTCCGTTCGCCTGCGCGTCGCCGTTGGCCGCCATCTAGATCGCCTCCACGACGGTCGCGATTCCCATTCCGCCGCCGACGCACAGCGTCGCGAGCCCGTAGCGCCCGCCGGTCCGGTGCAGCTCCTCGATCAGCGTGCCGAGGATCATGCCCCCGGTCGCGCCCAGCGGGTGACCCATCGCGATCGCGCCGCCGTTGACGTTGACCTTCTCCATGTCGAGGCCCATGTCGCGCACGAAGCGCAGCACGACCGCCGCGAACGCCTCGTTGATCTCGACGAGGTCGAGGTCCTCGACCGTGAGGCCGGCCTTCTCGAGCGCCTTGCGGCTCGCCGGGGCGGGCCCGGTCAGCATGATCGTCGGGTCCGCGCCCGACAGCGCCGTGGCGAGGATCCGCGCCCTCGGCTCCATGCCCATCTGCTCGCCGGCCTTCTCGTTGCCGATCGTCACGAGCGAGGCGCCGTCGACGATGCCGGAGGAGTTGCCGGGCGTGTGAACGTGGTCGATCTTCTCGACCCAGTGGTACTTCTGCAGCGCGACCGCGTCGAAGCCGCCCATCTCGCCGATCGCGGCGAACGACGGCTTCAGGCCGCCGAGCGTCTCGACGGTCGTGCCGGGCCGGATGAACTCGTCGTTGTCGAGCACGACGTTGTCGTTGAGGTCCTTGACGGGGATCACGTTGTTCGCGAAGCGCCCCTCCTGCTGGGCGCTCCACGCCCGTTCCTGCGAGCGCGCCGCATACGCGTCGACGTCCTCGCGGCTGAACTCCTCGAGCGTCGCGATCAGGTCGGCGCTGACGCCCTGGGGCACGAACGAGGTGTCGTAGTTGGTCTCCGGGTCCATCGCCCAGGCGCCGCCGTCGGAGCCCATCGGCACGCGCGACATCGACTCGACGCCGCCCGCGAAGACGAGGTCCTCCCAGCCGGAGGCCACCTTCTGCGCGGCGATGTTCACCGCCTCGAGGCCCGAGGCGCAGAAGCGGTTGACCTGCACGCCGGCGACGGTGTCTGGCAGCCCCGCCTTGATCGCAGCGGTCTTGGCGATGTCTGCACCTTGGTCTCCCACCGGCGACACGCAACCCAAGACCACGTCGTCGACGCGGGTGGGGTCGAGTTTCTCGTTTCGCACGAGCGTCTCGTGCATCAGCCCCACGACGAGGTCGACCGGCTTGGTGGCGTGCAGCGACCCGTTGAACTTGCCCTTCCCTCGCGGCGTCCGGATCGCGTCGAACACCAGCGCCTCAGCGGCTGCCATCTCTTTGACCTCCAGGACTCGAAGACTTCGGCGGCGGCGAACGCTACCACAAACGTTCATGCATGAACGCAAATATGATTAGGATGAGTGATGGCGAGCGAGACGGGAACAATCCAGCGCCGCAGCCAGGCGGAGCGCAGCGCGGCCACCACGCAGGCGCTCCTGGACGCGACGATCGCCTGCCTTGTCGAGGACGGCTACGCGAACACGACCACTGCGCGCGTCTGCGAGCGCGCGGGCCTCTCGCGGGGCGCGCACCTGCACCACTTCCAGACGCGCCAGGCGTTGCTCGCGGCGGCGATGGAGCACCTCGCGGCGCGGCGCGCCGAGCGCCTGCTGGCCGACGCGGAGCGGCTGCCGCCCGGGCGCGAGCGGCTGTCCGAGAGCCTCGACCTGCTCTGGGAGGGCTATGCGAGCCCGCTCTACCAGGCGGCGCTCGACCTGTGGACGCACGCGCGCACCGACCCGGAGCTGCGCGAGCGCCTGGAGCCGGTCGAGCGCGAGCTCGACCGCCAGACGCTGCACGTCAGCCGGATGCTGTTCGGCGAGCTGGCCGAGGCTCCCGGCTTCGACCGCCTGATCGAGATGGCCCACGCCACGATGCGCGGGCTGGCGTTGCTGGACACGCTGCATCCCGGCGGCGGGCGCAACCGCCGTCAGTGGCCGAGCTGCCGCGAGCGCCTGGTCGAGATGTTCGAGAGAATCCAACGGGAGGAGAGCAGGTGAGCCACCGCACGTTCGTGATCGGCGTCGGCATGACGAAGTTCGCCAAGCCGGGCACCAAGGACGGCGACTACCCCGACTGGGCGCGCGAGGCCGGCGAGCGCGCGCTGGAAGACGCCGGCGTCTCCTACGAGCTTATCGAGCAGGCCTTCGCGGGCTACTGCTACGGCGATTCGACCTGCGGTCAGCGCGCGATCTACGGCCTTGGGTTGACCGGCGTGCCCGTCGTCAACGTCAACAACAACTGCTCGACGGGGTCGAGCGCCCTCTACCTCGCGCGACAGGCGGTCAAGGGTGGGCTCGCCGACTGCGCGCTGGCGCTCGGCTTCGAGAAGATGGAGCGGGGCTCGCTCGCGGCCAAGTACACGGACCGCACCAACCCGATGGACCACCACATGCAGGCGCTGCTGGAGCTGCGCGAGTGGGAGGACGCGCCGCCGGCCCCGCAGATGTTCGGCGCGGCCGGGCGCGAGCACATGGAACGCTACGGCTCCGAGCCGCGCCACTACGCCTGGATCGCCTGGAAGAACCACCACCACTCGGTCAACAACCCGTTCGCCCAGTTCCAGACCGACTACACGCTGCAGGAGATCGAAGCGGCGCCCGAGATCTACGCACCGCTGACGAAGCTGCAGTGCTCGCCGACCTCGGACGGCAGCGCGGCCGCCGTCGTCGCCTCCGAGCGCTTCGTCGAGCAGCACGACCTGTGGGACCGTGCGATCGAGATCGCCGGCCAGGCGATGACCACCGACACCTCGAGCAGCTTCGAGGCGCGCTCGGCGATCCGTGTCGTCGGCTACGAGATGTCGCGCGAGGCCGCCGAGCGTGCGTACGGCGAGGCGGGGGTGGACGCCTCTGCCGTCGACGTCTGCGAGCTGCACGACTGCTTCAGCGCTAACGAGCTGATCACCTACGAGGCGCTCGGCTTCGCCCCCGAGGGCGAGGGGCACCGGCTCGTCGAGAGCGAAGCGACCACCTACGGCGGCAGCGGGCCGCTCGTGAACCCGTCCGGCGGGCTGATCTCAAAGGGCCATCCGTTGGGTGCCACCGGGCTCGCACAGTGCGCCGAGCTGACGTGGCAGCTGAGGGGCACCGCGCAGGAGCGCCAGCTCGACGGGGCCGCCGTTGCCCTGCAGCACAACATCGGGCTCGGCGGCGCCGCGGTGGTCGGCGTCTACCGGCGCCCGGGCTAGGCCCATATCGAGCATCCTCCCGCGATGCCACTACGTCTGCGACCGCTCCGGTCCGAGGACGAGCCCGAAGCGCTCGCCGCGCACGAAGAGCTCGCCCGCGAGGACTTCACGTTCCTGCTGGGATGGGAGCCCGAGATGTCCTGGCCGTCGTACGTTCGCAAATGCGAGCGCCACCGCGCCGGTCTGGACCTGACGCCGCCCTTGGTCCCCGCCACGTTCCTGGCCGCGGAAACCGGTGGCGCGCTGGTGGGGCGGATCTCGATCCGGCATGAGCTGAGCGAGTACCTCGCCGAGGTGGGCGGGCACGTCGGCTACGCGGTGCGTCCGGCGTATCGCCGGCGCGGGTACGCGACAGAGATCCTGCGCCAGGGGGTGATCGTGGCGCGTTCGATCGGAATCGCGGACGTGCTCGTGACCTGCGACGAGGGAAACGACGCCTCGATCGCGGTCATCGAGCGTGCCGGCGGCGTACTCGAGGACATCCGTCCCGATCCGGACGGTCCTCCCAAGCGGCGCTACTGGATCAGCTGAAGCCCCCTGCGGGCCGCCCGCGGTTCGTGGTCGCGGGCGGCCCTGATCCGGGGGGTTTCTCTCTAGATGGCCCCGTTCACCAGCGTGGTGAACTCTTCCTGGCCTTTGACGTTGGGGTGGTAGCTTTCGGACAGCGGGTTCGACTGGCCGTTGAGCCATTCTTCTTTGGCGCAGACCTCGTGCGCTTCGAAGGCGCTCGTCGGGTTGACGAATTTGAAGCCCCTCGCTTCGGCCTGTTTCTTGATGACGGCGTCGAGTTTTTCAGCCGATTCGTTCATTTTCTTCTCGTTGCCCGAAGTGAGGAAGTTGACGTTGCACGTCGTGCCTTCTTTGGTGAACAGCTTCGGGTAGCCGAGCACGATCACCTCAGCAGTGGTGGCTTTCGAGCGAATGTCCTTGTACGTCGTTTCGAGCTTGCCCGGCAACGTTTTTTCGATGTAGGAGTTGCCTTCGCTGATCGCGCTGCCGCAGGTGAAGTAGTACAGGGCGCAGTTGATGATCACGTTGCTGAAGCCGGCGTCGTTGCCGCCGATCGTGATCGTCACCAGCGCGGTGCTGCTGGTCAGTTTGCCGAGCTGTTTTTCGATCACTTCGCCCGTCTTCGCGCCGCTGCACGCTTCGAAGTTCAGCGTGTAGCCACGTTTGGCGGCGATCTTCGGCCCGTACGCGTCGGGGCTGCGGTCGCATTCACCGGATTCTTCGTAGAACACGCGCGTGCCCACGCCGGACGAGTATGAGTCGCCGAGCGCGGCGTACTGCGATGCCGAGGCCGATGCGGCCGGTATCAAAAGCCCGGCCGCGAACGCGGCAAGGCACATGACGCGGGTCACTTTCCCCATCAGGTTCCCTCTCCCCTTCCGTGAATTTCGCCCCGGGCCCCCTGAGCCGGGTGGCTGGCTCTCCCCGGGTGCCTGTACGACAAATCTATCCGCGCTGATTCACACGAGTCAACCCCAATTTTTCACAAGGCTGAATCGGGCTGAAAATGGATGGTTAATTGTCCCGCCGGGACAATCACACTCCGGCGCGTGGCGCGAATCCTGTCCCGCAGTGACAGCGAAGAGGACCGGCGGGCGGGCCTTCAGGCCTCGACGGGAGCGGCGGACACGGCATCGTGGGCCGCTCCGGCCGGCGCGAGATGGCGCGTCAGGAAGTACAGCTCGTCGGCCACGGAGCGCTCGAACGGCTCCCCCCGGTAGACGTCGAAGTGGCCGACCGGGTACGTCCTGACCTCGGCCCGCCCGGTCGCCAGCCACGCGGCCTGCTCGGCGGCTTTCGGCGGCGCGACGGCGTCGCGGTCGGCGATCTGCACGAGGATCGGGCACGGCAGGCTGTCGGCCTTCAGGCCCGGACGGTAGAGCGCCGCCGTGATCGCGAAGCGCGCGGCGAACTCGTTCCGCCAGGTCGGCCCCGTGATCGCGCGGTAGCCGGGCTCCGCGTCCGGCGTGCTCATCGCCGCGAGCGTGCCGGGCGCGGCGACGATCGGCAGCGTCAGCGGCGGGCGCCCTCGCAGCCCGCCGAGCGCGTCGCGAATGCCGGCGAGCGTCATCTTGTTCAGGGCGCCGGGACCGGCGTAGCGCAGGACGTTGAGCATCGTGGCCCGTCCGTCCATCGCAGGCGACTGCGAGATGACCGCGGCGACGCGGCCGTCGGCGACGGCGGCCTCGACGACGTGGCCGCCCGAGAAGGAGGTGCCCCACAAGACGATCCGCTCGGGGTCGACCCCATCGAGGCGGCGGGCGAACGCGACGGCCGCGGCGTAATCCTCGAGCTGGGAGCGGACGGAGACGAGCTGGCGCGGCTCGCCGCCGCTCGCCCCGAAGTGGCGGTAGTCGAAGGCGAGCGCGTCGAGCCCGGCGGCGGCGAAGCGCTCGGCGTAGGGCATCAGCCCGGAATCCACGGTGCCGCCGAAGCCGTGCGCGAGCACGACGCAGGGCCGGCGCCCCCGCGCGCCCGCGAAGGCGTCGCCCACCCCTTTCAGGTGCTCCGCGGCGATCGGCGTGCCGGCGCTTGAGAACTCGACGGTGCTCACGCTGCTCGCTATGCGGCCTCGACGACGGCCGCGGCCGCCGCCCGCCCTGCGGTGTCGCGACCCGTCGGGGCGCCCTCGCGCGCGCGGCGCTGCCCGGCCGGGATCGTGCGCTTTTCGAGCTCGCGCTTGTACGAGTACCACTCGAGCTGCATCGTGTGGCGCGGCTTGGCGACGAAGTGGCCGTTGTGGAACGCCTCGTCGGTGACGATCTCCCGCTTCATCTGCTCGTCGCCCGGCGGCGCCCAGTCGCCGCTGAGCCAGCGCGCGGCGAGCTTCGACTGCAGCTCCGCGAACGGGAAGATCGTCGGGATCGCCTGGCCGAGACCGATGAAGGCGAGATCGTCGATGCCGGGTTTGAGCATCCGCTTGAAGAGCGGCAGCACGTTCTCGGGCGCGCTCAGGAAGTCGGGCTCGAAGAACGGGAAGCTGATGTTGTAGCCGGTCGCGTAGATGATCGCGTCGACCGGCTCGACGCTCCCGTCGGCGAAGCGCACCGCGTCGCCGAGCAGCTCGGCGACGTCGCCCTTGGCGACGGCGTCGCCCGCGCCGAGGCGTCCCAGCAGCTCGCTGGAGACCGTCGGGTGGGCGTCGAGGAAGTTGTGGTTGGGGGTCGGCAGCCCGAAGTCCTCCATGCGCCCCGAGAAGATCCGCGGCAGCAGGCGTGCCATCCGCCGCTGCAGCTTCGCCGGCAGCATCGGGTTCGTCTTGACGACCTGGTCGGCCGGTTTGCCGAACAGGTACTTGGGGACCACGTAGGCGCCCGAGCGGGTCGAGATGTAGACGGTCTCGCACATCGTCTTGCGGGCGAGCTCGGAGACGATGTCCACGGCGCTGTTGCCGATGCCCACGACGAGCACGCGCTTGCCCTGGAGCTCGAGCGGGTGACTCGGGTCGACGTATTCGTGCGAGTGGATCTGCGCGCCGTCGAAGGAGCCGGGGAACGAGGGCCAGCGCGAGTCCCAGTGGTGCCCGTTGCACACCAGCAAAGCGTCGAACACCTCGGTCGAGCCATCGTCGAGCGTGATCGCCCAGCCGCCGCGCGGCCCGCGCTCGGCGCGCGTCACGCGCGTGTTGAAGCGGATGCTGCGCCGCAGGCCGAACGCGTCGGCGTAGTCACGCAGCCACTCGAAGATGTGGCTGTGGTGGGGGTAGTCCGGATAGCGGTCCGGCATCGGGAAGTCGCGGAACGAGATCGACGGCTTGGAGATGTCGATGTGCAGCGAGCGGTAGGCCGAGGAGACGCCGTTGGGGTTCTGGAAGTACCAGTTGCCGCCAACGTCGTCGGAGGCCTCGAAGCAGGTGTGCGGCACGCCGAAGTCATCGAGTGCCTTGCAGGCGGTGAGCCCGCTGACGCCGGCCCCGATCACGCAGACATTCGGCGGCGCTGTTCTCATGGCCGCATGCTAGAGGCCGCGGGCCGGCGCGTGCTGCGCGACGCTCTCAGCTGGCCGCGAGCGCGGCGGGCCGGCGCTCGGCCCACGGACGCGCCGCTTCGAGCTGCGCGAAGAGCGCGATGAGCTGAGCCT
>Ga0210386_10002758_pt1 | contig 14912 bp, 27 predicted proteins | sample IncBWH32OmetaG_FD_160091 | JGI IMG/M metagenome (GOLD analysis project Ga0210386, IMG submission 160091) | Forest soil microbial communities from Barre Woods Harvard Forest LTER site, Petersham, Massachusetts, United States - Inc-BW-H-32-O ... | reverse complement strand
TGTAACCTGGGGGGAGGCAAAAAAAAGCGGGGAGGTTGCCTCCTTATGTTCCTGTGCCTTGGGGTGGGGGGGGGGGGGGTTTTGGGTTCCGGGTCTAGGAGGCAGGGATGTACGTATATTTCATCAGGGCACGGGGCAAACCTCAACGGCTGAAAATAGGTAAGGCTTCTGATCCTGATCGGCGGCTGAGAGAACTTCAAACCGGATGTCCTTACCCGCTGTCGATTGAGGCGAGGATCAAGTGTCGAAGCGATTCTCATGCGTTTCAGGTCGAACGAGCTGCTCATGAATATTTTGCAAAGGAACGAACCCAAGGAAAATGGTTTAAATGCACTGACTACCTCCTATCGAGAGTGTGGGGATTCACTAATTGCTTGCCTGATGATGGTGTTTAGGGAGTCCCACGGGGAAAGGGGTTGAATCATGCCTGAAGAGGTTTGGGGATATGTCCGATGATAGCTGCTTGAGGTCCAATCCCCAGTACCGGGATTTGTTCAAAGACAAGCCTGTTGCTGCCCGTGCTGCAGTGGAATGGCTGCCTGCCCATGAAGGCATCATGAACAGCAGATGCGGCAAATATCAGTGCCGAAAGCAAGGAAATCCTCCTATTTATTCCCTGTGGAATGCTAGGCTAGGAGACCTTAGAGTCCGGTTGATCCGCGATGGGTTTAAGTCCTTTTCCGAAGTAGTCGATTTCCTACGAAGGCAGCCGTGAGTGATTGGGAATTAGACTGCATCCATTGGCATGGAGAGATCCTGACCGGGGACTTCAGGCACTGGTGCAATGATTGGGATGATCTGCCGATCGATGAATCCTGCAGCGAATTTGCATGTTGCTGCTGTGACTTTCGGGAGCGCAACACATTGGCGGAAGTGCATCGCGCCAGACTTGACGCGGAATACGAAGCTGAACGCGCAAAACATCCGGAATGGACTGATTTCGATGCTTTTTTGAGCTTCGACAGCGAAGGCCGATATCTGGAGGCGGAAGAGTGAGTCCTACGACTCTTGGATTTCTGGCTGCTTTGGATGGCCTGACGTTCCTCGATAACCCTTTTGCGGAAGGCGTGAATGAGTTCCGTAAGTGGATTGATGGATTTTGCCATGGAATCGGCGGGAAGCATCTCGCATGAGACGTGCGGCCAAACGTGACAGCTCCGAGCCTGACATCGTGCGTGACTTAGGAAAACTCGGATTCGATGTGGTAAAGCTGAAGCTTCCGGTAGATCTGGCGATCCGCAAGAAATCCTGGCCTGGGGGCCTGTTCATGATGGCCGAGGTAAAGAACGCGACCAAGACTGGGACTAAACCCGCTCCCAGAAGCGATAGGAAGGCGCAGACGGCCTTTATCGAACAGCACGGTGTCCCAGTGGTCACCGACATCAACGACGCTATAACCGCCTTAAAAGCGGTCTGGGAGATATGATGAACATTGAGGATTGGGAAAAACACACCCACGATGATTACGACCTGTACCTGCTGAAACCGAAGCAGGCTAAGTTCAGTGGCGAATTCTGGGTCACTGTAGGAGGGATATTCGTCATGCTGTGTTTTGCAGCCGCGATATATCTGGCATGAGCAAATGGATAAAGCCCCCTGGAGGGAATCGTATCTATCTCCACTGTGAATGTGGGCAAGCTATTGAATTGGCTCGCAGAAGTGGTAACCTGTATTTAGAGAGCAAGTCCTCGAAATACCATTTTGATCAGTGGCTTACGGATCATGAGAAGTGTTCAGCGAATCCGGATCATTTCAAGCTCGCGCACGATTTCCAGCCTAACCATGATGTTGCGCCCGCGGCCGATCCAGTATCAAACGCAGTACGGCTAGCGCTCGTAAAATCATGAGGAACATCCAAGCCGACGGCGCGAGAATTCAGAACGAGCTGAACGCGTATGTTCCTGAGAACTTCGACATTCGCCCAACCGAGGATCGAGTCGTCATTGAAATCCTTCCTTGGAAACCCTCAAAGATCATCGAGGTAGCCAGTAAGCGCAAGGTCCGGGGTAAGATCCTGGCTGTAGGTCCGGGATCCTATCCGTGGAAGTATGATGGTCCGAAGGGTAAGCGTACAAAACGCTGGAGGTCCAAGGTATTCGTGCCTACTTCAATGAAGCCAGGCGAGGAAGTGGAACTGGGCGGATTGGAGATCGAGGAATACTTACACCAGACCTTCATGTGGGGTACCAAACGAGTGCTTCTTTGCCAGGAAAGTGACATTGCATTTATCCACGAATAAAACCATTCTTTCCGGCACTTTGCATCGCCTCTACGCGTGGGGGAGATGGGGCGGCCAAGTGAATCTGGGATACCCCAGTCAAAGCGCAGGATTCACTGAACATCTCGCAAAACTTCCAGTTTGGACTAAGGAAAATCCTGATCCAGATATTTTGGCGACCGATAAAGCTGTGAGCGCAATTGAGCCTGAATTCAAAATATTGATAGTGGGCAAATATCAATGGCGCACTTCATGGAGTGATATGGCTCGAAGATATGGATGGTCTAAGGCCACCTACTTTCGCAAACTCGAAAATGCTCATTGGGCTGTACACACCTATCTCGGTCATTGACACGGCTGAGACTGGGATGATAAATTCCATTCCATTATTGACAACTGTCCCTAAAGCGAGGTGATCCAATGTCTCGAAACGAGAACAAGCCATCCATAAAGGGCATTAAAATGCCCCACGCCAAGGACACCACCGTTCGCCATGAGGAATACGCCGGCAGTCACGGATCGGATGGCGTCAGTTTCAAGATGCCCTCGGATGCTCAGTGTACGGATCATTCGAGAGTACGGACGCCGGAGCACAAGTGAGCTTTGAGCGGGAAAACACCTCTAGTGGCAAAGTTCAGCAGCCGGCCGGATCGGTCAAAGAATCTGGTACTCGCACGGTTGCAAAAGTATTGGGAGCAGGCGAGCCTGGAAAGGCAAGCGGTTTCCGCCCGGGTGGACATGGACCTGGCTACAACTATGTAGGCGGCCGCTCAGGCATGCAGGTGAAGATTCCAAGCGTCAGGGACCAGTCCAAGGTCAAGTAATGCCCCACAAGGCCCCAGGGGAGTCACTTAGCGCTTATATGGACAAGTTCATGTCTGACGCTGCTGATCGAAAGAAATGGCCGAAAGCCAAACAAAGGGCCGCTGTAGGGTATTCCGAAGCCCGTGAAGCGAAGAAGAAGTCCAAACGTGGGTAAGCCCGGCAGAAAGCCCATTGAGCCGCGCATCGAGAAGTTGGAGATCGAATTCGCTCGCCTTGAAACAGAATTGCATGAGCTGCGGCAGAGATTCGCATTAGCTCCGACCATCGATGTTCCACGTGGAACATACCAATCACAGTTCGATAAGTGGCCCGGCAATGGCGGCGCGTAATAGGACTTGGACGCCAGAAGTTGTGCGGCAGAAGATCCGCACTAGTATGTTAATCAATAGGTTGCAGAATCACGTGCTTGGTCGGCTGGAGATGACTAAGACTCAGATTCAGGCAGCTGCGATACTTTTGCGCAAGACTTTGCCAGACATGGTGGCCTCTGCGGACACAGCCCGTCCGCTTGACCGGATGAACGATGAACAGCTCATTGCCGCCGTTAACTCCATTAGAGGCTACCTCGCTACTGAAGCAACTGGAGACGGAACTGCAGCGTCGGCAGAGCGAGCGGCGCTTAACTGACTATCGACCGTATCTTAAGCAGGCAGAGTTCCATGCTGCGGGAGCCACTTACCGGCAAAGGCTGCTCATGGCGGCGAATCAGGTCGGTAAGACATTGGCTGCTGGGTTCGAGCTTGGAATGCATACCACGGGTATGTATCCGGATTGGTGGCGGGGTCGCAGATTCGACAAAGCCACCACCTGGTGGGCTGCGGGGGTAACGGGTGAGAGTACACGGGATAACCCGCAGAGGATTCTCCTCGGGCGTCCAGGGGCGTGGGGGACTGGAGCCATCCCTAAAGTCAATATCGTGGACACTTCTTCAGCAAGAGGCCTTGCAGATGCTGTGGACACAATACGAATTAGGCATCTTGACGGCGAAACGTCTTCCATACAGCTCAAGTCGTATGAGAAGGGCCGCGAGAAGTGGCAGGGCGAAACGCTTACTGGAGGGGTCTGGTTTGATGAAGAACCCCCCCAAGCGATTTACACTGAAGGACTGACGCGTACCAATGCCACCGGAGGCATGACGCTCATCACCTTTACGCCTTTATTGGGCATGACCGAGGTCGTGAGACGCTTCTTGCTTGAGCCATCCGCAGATTGTCATGTGACGACAATGACCATCGAGGATGCCGAGCACTACACGCCAGAACAGCGTCTGGCGATTATCAATACCTATGCTCCTTATGAGCGGGATGCCAGAACACAAGGCATTCCACAGTTGGGATCTGGTCGAGTATTCCCGCTAGGGCAGAATGAGATCGAATGCGAACCATTCGCTATCCCGAAAGAATGGGTGCAGATCTGCGGCTTGGACTTCGGTTGGGATCATCCCAGTGCAGGCATACGCATGGCATGGGATCGGGACGCCGATATCCTGTATGTCATCGCAGCCCACCGAGCTCGTGAACAGACGCCGTTGATGTTTGCAGGCGCCGTAAGACCTTGGGGTGGCTGGCTCCCCTGGGCATGGCCGCATGATGGTCTGCAGCACGATAAGGGTTCAGGAGAACAACTCGCCAAACAGTACCGGGATCATGGTCTGAACATGTGCAAGGTCAAGGCGAGCTTTCCAGACGGCACGAATGGGTTTGAAGCAGGCATCTCTGAGATGCTGGATCGCATGGAGACTGGCCGCTTAAAGGTTTTCAAGCATTTGTCGCAATGGTTTGAGGAATTCAATCTGTATCACCGCAAGGAGGGGCTCATAGTGAAGCTGAATGACGATCTGATCTCGGCCACTCGCTACGCCATGATGATGAGACGGTATGCAGTGACGCAGTTTCAGTCGATCAGGAATGTGCCTGAGTTTCAATCTCGGGCCCGGGCCGATGGCTTGAGTTGGATGGAGTGACTCATGATGCGGATCATTGACATAACTGGAGAGCGCAAGATTGATAAAGCGATATGGATCTGTGACGGCTGCGGTCAAAGTTCCGTTATGACGTTCCCGAGTGCCTACATGCCACGGCGCCAGTGCAATCACAATGGATATCAGATTTGGTGTATGCGCCCCGTGAATCACTTGGCGCAATGGTTTGATGATCACATCGAGGAGTGGCAAGAGGAATGGCGCAAAAAATCAGACGAGCGAGCGGAAAAGGCCGAGTACGAGTCAAAGCGCTTGAGGGCGTTGCGCGGTGAGCGGCCGTCGCTGAGGTTCGGGAAATGACCGCCATAGATGGATTGAATGCCGACATTACCGGCTGAATCCCATCAGCCAGCCACCGATAAGAAACAAATCTTTGCCGAAGCCGCCGAACGCCTGCGCATTGCTCAGGAAGCCGAAGGGCTAAACCGCCAAAAAGCGGTGATCGATCTTGAGTTCGAGGACGGCCAGCAGTGGCCTGATGACCTTTACAACCTGAGAAAGGTCAACAAACGCCCCACACTTACGATCAACCACACCCGCGCAATGGTGAAGCGGGTTGTGAACAACATGCGAGAGCAGAGACCTCGCATCAAGGTTCACGCTGTCGGCCAGGGAGCTGACAAAGACATCGCCCAGAAGCTCCAAGGCATTATCCGCCACATCGAATACAGATCCTCCGAGGCTGTCGGATATGACCTAGGAGGAGAGTTCGCAGTCAAGATGGGGTGGGGCTACTGGCGGGTGGGATCAGCTTATATCGATGATATGAGCTTTGAGCAGGAACTGGAGATCTGGCCGGTTTACAACCCCTTCACCGTATACATGGATCCTGCGGCCCGGGACTGTACGGCTTCGGATGCTGAATGGTGCATCATCTCGGAGGAGATGAAACGTTCGGAGTTCGAACGAAAGTTCCCCAGGACCATTGAAACAGAGTGGACCGAAGGGGCAGCAGGGGATCAGCAAGCCTCCCAATGGCAGACAAAGGAGATGATCCGCTTAGCGGAGTATTTCCGATTCGTCAAACGAGAGGATGAGCTGATCAAGCTCTCAGACGGCCGGAGCATGTATGACAGCGAGTATCGGCGGAAGTCTGATGTATTTTCCGCTGCCGGCCTTACAAGAGCTAAGGACCTCAGGGGGCGTGACATTCGGCGGCCTACTTATCGAAAGCAGCTAGAATGGCACCGCCTTAACGGAAGCCAGGTTGTGGAGTCAGTGGAACTGCCTGGCAAGTGGATCCCGGTCATACGATGCGAAGGTAATACGCTTGACCTGAACGGACAGATCCGCAGGAAGGGCATGGTCCGGGACATGATGGATGTCGGCCGGATGTACAACTATTGGCGCACCTGCGAGACGGAGATGATTGCTCTGGCTCCCCGGGCACCTTGGATTGGTACCGCACAGCAGTTCCAGGGACACCCTGAGTGGAACGATGCCAATCAGAAGCCTTACAGCAAGCTTACCTATAATGCGGACTTTTTAGAGCAGCCAGACGGCTCGAAAGTCCCATTGCCCGCTCCGCAGCGGGTTGAGACTGTAGCGGTGCCGGCAGGATTCGTGCAGGCGGCTGAGTCTGCGATGAAAGACATGATGATCCTGGCGGGAATGCCGCATGAGCCTGGCCAGGATGCTCCTGGAGTAGTGGTGAGTGGAAAAGCCTTACGACAGCGCCAAGCGATCAGCGATATCTCCCACTTCCAGTACTACGACAATCAGACCCGCTCGATTGCGCAGACTGGTCGAGTGCTCCTGGACCTTATACCCCAGTACTACTCTGAAGAAAGAATGCAGAGAATCGTCGGTGATGATGGTGTGCCTTCCACCGTTCAGATCAACTCCCCCGGAATCGATGCCATCAAGAACGATCTATCGGTGGGACGCTACGATGTCGTCATGGACACAGGTCCAGGATATGAGACCAAACGACAAGAAGAAGCCGAACAGACCGTAGATTTATTGAAGATAGGACCTTTAGCTGAGGCTGCTGTAAAGGCCGCACCGGATCTGATCTTCCGGGCCTTTGGCATGGATGAGATCGCGGATCGCATCGCCATTACGGTCCCAGAAGGCATGCAAAAGGCACTGGAAGGCATGCCGCAGGATGCGCAGAACATCATCAAAGGTGTGATGCAGCAGCTGCAGGTAGCCAACCAGCATATCCAGCAATTGGAACTGGAGCAGAAATACGGACTTGGCAAAGCGCAGATTGCCGCCAATGCCAAGGTTCACGACACCCAAGTGGATGCTGCGACGAAAGTGCACGACACCAGCACTCGCGCAGCAACAGAGATCGACAAAGCCCATATCGGAGCCCAAGCAAGCATTGCAGTGGCTGAGATAGGGCAGGCCGGAAAGTTGATGGACTCACACGTTAAGGGCAAGTACGCCCAGGAATCTGAAAAAGCAGCAGCAAAGGCCGAATCCAAATCAAACCCTTAACGGAGTATTTCCATGGCTAATCCCGGTCCTGCCCAAGCAGGCATTCCGAATACTGAACTGTATGTTTCGAACGGTCCGATGTCCCGCGTCATCTATCCTGTTGGATTCACCAACGGTAATGCGATTGGCAACGGATCGGTTTCATTCCAGTACTTCAACTGCACCTATCCGATCTCAGCTTCGAGACTGGATTGTCTTTTGGAGATGTCGCAGGCCACTGCTGCAACGACTGCCACCGCGGCAGCGCTCATTACCGCCATCGGCGGCATCTATCAGACCGCTGCGAGCACGAATACGGCAGGTACGACCAACTATATCAACCTTCTGTCGGCGGCTTCCCAGACCTATTCATGGACCTGGGCAAGCAACTCAGCAGGATCGACGCAGTTCTCCTATGGTGCGATTCGTCCTCTGTCAGTTCCCCTGAATGTGAATATGGCGCAAGGCGAATATCTGGTGGCCTTTGGTATTTCCACCAGCAATTCGAGCGTGGGATTATCCACGACTGCATTGGCGCACAGCATGTCGGTCCAGGTGTGCTCGACCAATCAGACTGCGGTCAACTATGCAGAACTGACTGCTGCCACGAATGCCTCGACTAACCTATGGGGTGGGCTGGGTGTGTACTCTGCGGCCACGGGAGCATTGCCCAATACCGCTCCGGTCACTGCAATCAACCAAACCGGCGCCAACCTTGCCGATGGCATCTTCGCTTTCGTACTTCGGAACTACTGATGCAAAAGCCTTCTTTCACGGTTGCTGACTTTGCTGGGGTCCATAACAAGGACTTGCAGAAAACCAATGCCAGAATCTTGAAAGGAGGCTCATGGCGTAAGCAACGGGTGTGCGTGATCATTCCCGCAGCCGATACCATTCCTGCCAAAGTAGCGCTCTCACACTGGAATCTCGCTTTCCCGCCCAATAACGGAGTGGTGAGGATTCTGGCTCAGGGGATGGAAGTGGGAGATGCGTATTCTCAGGCCATTGAGAACATCCTCAATACCCCTGATTTGAAGGACTGGGAATATATCCTCACCATCGAGCATGATAATTGCCCTCCTTCGGATGGGGTTATCAAACTTATCGAGCAGATGGAGAACCACCCGGAACTTGCCTGCATCGGAGGCCTCTACTTCACTAAAGGGGATGGAGGCTGCGCGCAGATCTGGGGTGATATCAAAGATCCGGTAATCAACTATCGCCCCCAGGCTCCGGATGTAAATGGTGGCCTGGTTGAATGCTATGGAACCGGAATGGGCTTCAATTTATGGCGGTTGGCCATGTTTAAGGATGCTCGAATCAAAAAGCCCTGGTTCAGAACGTTGAATGGGAAAGATGGACTTGGGGTGGGAACACAAGATCTCACATTCTGGTCCGAAGCTAGAAAATACGGCTATCGATGCGCCATTGATTGCTCGGTAAAGGTCGGACATTACGACTTGACTGGGGCTTTCGGAGTTGCCGATACGATGTATTGAATTAGGCTTTAATGCCATAATGACCATCCTAATAGGAGGTCGTCATGGTGTTAACAGCAGCGCAAAAGAGCGCTCGGTATCGGGCCAAGGATGTAGAGGCCTATAGGGCACGCAAGAATGCCCTAGTCAAGCTTCCACATCACAAAGAACAGCGGCGCTTATATGCCAAACAGTGGCGTGACAGGAATAAAAAACCTCGTAAGCCACGGCCGCGCAAGTGGACAGATGAGCAGCTCATGGAGCGCAAGCGAGAATACGCGCGCAAACATGCCGCCGCGAATCGAGAAAAGCTGCGCTTAAGAAGCGCGTTTTATTATCAGAAATACAAAGCGGATGGCACGATTTTGGCGCGCCAACGCAAGTATTCTCTGAAGAAGAAGTACGGGATAACGCCTGAGCAGTATCAAGAAATGCTGCTCAAGCAAGATTCAAAATGCGCCATTTGTCTCGGAACAATGGTGACTTCTGGAGCACGACACATGCATGTGGATCATTGCCATGAAACTGGCAGGATCAGAGGAATTTTGTGTCATGTGTGCAATACGAAACTTGGATGGTTTGAGCGCTTTAGGGCGCAGATAAAGAGGTATTTGGATGGCAAAGCGAGCCTTGAAGGCAGTTGAAGTTCAGGAAGACATCAAACTTGATTTGGGGTGCGGGCCGAGAAAAAAGGGGAATGATTGGATTGGCGTTGATCGCCGTAAGTTCGACGGCGTGGATATCGTCCATGACCTTCTGAAGACTCCCTGGCCGTGGAAAGACGGATCTATTGCCGAGATCCACATGTCCCATACGATGGAACACTTCACCGGCCGTGAACGGGTGAAGATCGTCAATGAGATGTATCGAGTGATGCGAGTGGGAGCGAAAGCCACCGTCATCACCCCTCACTGGTGCTCAAACCGCGCTTATGGGGATTTCACTCACCAGTGGCCGCCGGTGTCGGAGATGTGGTTCTACTACCTTTCCCAGAAATGGCGGGCTGAGAACGCCCCGGACAATGACATCAAATGGAATCCCGATGGATATTCATGCGACTTTGAATGCTCATGGGGCTATTCGATTCATCCCACCTTTGTGGTGAAGAATCAGGAAGCCCAGCAGCACGCCATGCAGTTCTACAAAGAAGCTGTACAGGACATGACCTGTACCTGGGTAAAGAAGTAATGGGTAAAGTCATCACATCCAATGGATTGCCGGAATTCATCGAAAAAGGCACCGTCACTCACATCCCCGATCATAAGCCTTCCAAGGAAGCCCCACCGCTTGAGGTGAAGAAGGATCCACCGATAGTAGATATCGGCGAGAAGGTGGCTGAGAAACCTTTGGAAGTGGATCCCAAGCTTGAAAAGCAGATCGAGTCAGAAGAGACGGTTCCGACTCTCTCTGAGGATTCACGCAAGTACGTGAACAAACAGCATCGCTTGCGCAAGGAAGCCGAAGAAGAGGCTGCGCTGTCGGAGTCTTTGGCGCGTGAGCAGTTCAATCGCGCGACATTGGCTGAAGAGAAAGCGCGAGCTTTGGAGGCTGAGCTTTCTCAATTGAAAAAGCCCCCTGAGACTAAGGTTGAGGAACCGAAGTTCCCCCTGGCCCAGGATTTCGTCAAAGACAACAAATTCGACCAGGACGCTTATCAGAAGGCCGTCACGGATTACAACAAAGCCGAAACCAAACGGCTTTTGGACAATGAGCGCCAGGAACGCGAAGTGGCGCAGATCAGAGCGAAAGTTGAAGCATCGTGGGATGTGGCGCGAAAGGCCCATCCTGATTTCGATGAAGTGAGAGCGAAGGTTGAAGGTACTCCAGCGGATATGGTTCCGCAGTTCGTCAGAGAATACATCGTAGACAGCGATCTATCGGGTGAAGTGGCCTACTACTTGTGGACCCACGCCGATGAGACGCAGCGAATTGCAGGCCTCTCGCCCATCCGCGGTATCGCGGAGTTGGGCAAGATTCAGGCAAAACTGGCCACAGCGGAGCAGAAGGCTCCGATTGTGGAAGTCAAGCCTGAACGTCCCGGAGCACCCCCTCCCATTACCCCGATCTCCACTGCAGGGGCTGGAACTGTAAATACGGATCCTGCCAAAATGTCATTTGCAGAACTTCGGGCTTATCGGAAGGAAGAGCGCCGAAAGAAATAGGCGCGGTGCTCCTAAATCAAACCATTTAGGAGAACTTTTCATGACTCAACAGCTACTCACCATGTCCTACATAACGAATGAATCGTTAGTAGTACTGGAGAACGAGCTGGTCATTGCGAATCGAGTTGAGCGTCAGTAAACGAACCTGCTGACATTAAATGCTGTGAACTCGGTGAAACTCTCGTGTAAACTAACGAGACAATACCGAGCCAAGGCTTTATGCAAATTTGCAGCGCTTGCGGACTGGAAAAGTCTTTGGATGACTTCTATCGGGGAACCAGTAGAGGGAAGTCCAGAATATTCAGGGAATGCAAGGCATGCAGCATTTTGAGGGCGCGTAAGTCCTATCAGAGCAATCGGGCAGAACGCCGTAAAAAGGCTAATGCCTATATGACTGATAAGCGGCAGCGCACTAAGGATGCAGTATTCGCTGCATATGGTGGCTATGTTTGCGCATGTTGCGGTGAAACACAGAAAGAATTTCTTTCTCTGGATCACATCAATAATGATGGAAACAAGCATCGAAAAGGTATTACAGGAAAGAGGCATTTTGCCGGATTCCACACCTACTCTTGGTTAGCAAAGAATGGGTTTCCGAGTGGTTATCAGGTGTTATGCATGAACTGTAACTGGGGCAAGAGATTCACTGGAATCTGCCCACATAAAGCAAGGTGTAACGACTATCCGCAAGGAGTAGGCTCAAGTGAGCCGAAGCGCAGCACTCCCGACCTAACTTTAGTGGTCGGGAAGAAGATATAGTCTCATCTGCATCGTGAGATGCAGTAGCCGAAAGGCAGATACCGCCCAACGAGCGGTATTGAAAGATCAATGATTCAAACGAATTCGCACAGACCGGCGCCAAAGTCGGAAATACCGTCAACATCCGCCGACCGCCTCGCTACATCGGCACCTACGGCCCTCCGCTGAACGTTGAGGATACGTTTGAGACCTACCTTCAGGTGGTGCTGAACTATCAGTTCCATGTGGATGTTCAGTTCACGACGCAGGATCTTGCTTTGAGCATGGATATGTTCAAGAAGCGGATCCTGAAGCCCCAGATCGCAACCGTGGCAAACCGTATCGATGCGGATACCGCCCAGTACTGCACCTTGAATACCGCGATCTCATTAGGGTCCCCTGGCATTCAGCCGGCCTCCTATAAGATCTTCTCCGATGCCCGTGCAACGCTTGCAATGGAGGCGTGCCCCACGGAGGGTGAGAAGAATTGCGTACTGGATCCGATCACCATGTCGGCGGTCACGGATTCTCAGGGCGGCAAGTTCAACCCGCAGGCCAGAATCAGCGAATACAACGAGAAGGGCCTGATTGCCAAGGAATGGGCAGGACTTGATTGGTGGGAGGATCAGAACATTCTGTCCTTCACCACTGGTGCCCAGACAGCTACGGGTGCAATCACCCTGTATGCCACGGGTGGCACCTCGGCGCTTCTGACCTCCGGGTGGGCCCAGCAGGGTGTTTTGGGCATGCAGGGCTTCACTGCATCCTCACCTGCGGTGAAGGTGGGCGACATCATCCAGCTCGCGAACGTCTATCCCGTCAATCCTCAGAACCGTCTGCAGTACGGCCGGACGCTGCGACAGTTCGTGGTTCTGCCCCCGGGTGGATTCGGAGCACCTCAGAATGGCGCTGCGACGACTGGAATCTATTTCTCGCCCGCAACCATCCTGAATGGCACCTTCAACAATTTGACCGGCGTATACACTTCGGATGGTTCAGGCTTCGTATCGGTAACGATTGGCGGCTGCGTCATCTCCGGTGGTCAGTTCCAGAACGTGACGGCACAGCCCACTCCCACGGCGGCGGTGACGATCAACGGTGGATCGACCTACGCATCCACTGTTACTCCTCAAGGGCTGGTATTCCACAAGTATGCCTTTGCATTGGCCTTTGCGGATCTGCCACTTCCTTCAGGGGTGGAGATGGCGGCTCGTGCCTACGATGATGAGGATGTCGGGATGTCAATCCGCATGGTGACTCAGTATACGATTAACAATGATAGCGAACCGACTCGGGCCGACGTGTTGTACGGCCCGGCATCTTTGTATCGTGATCTGGGCATCCGGATCTGCGGCTAAACCATAAGGGCCCTTCGGGGCCCTTTCTTTAAGGAGAAATCCCATGCCCGGCGCATCAGCCGTTGCATCAGGCAACGAACTACTCGATACGATGTTGTATGTCACGATCACCCCTCCCGCCACCATTACCACCGCTGTTTTGACTCAGCAGAACGTCACCATCAATGGATTGGCATTGGGAGATTGCATTTCCTGGAACATGCTCACCTTCACCAGCACGCTCATTTCGGTGACGAATATGTACGTATCGGCCGCCAATACCTTGACGATCACCTGGAGCACGGAAGGCGCCACGGTGAGCAATGCGGCAGCCCAGAACTTCATTTTGGAGCTCGTCAGGCCGAATATCGTTCCCTACACCGCCTTACCGAATGCGCTTGAATAATGGACCTCAAATACGGTAGTGGCCCAGCTGCAAGCCTGTATCACTATGCACATGGATCCTCGGTATATGTAGCCTATGCAACAGGAGTCACAGCACTTCCTGCATACTCAGCCACGACACTGGGGCCCATCCTCTATAACGGCAATACCGGCAATCCTCCCAGAAAAGCCGTCATTATTGGAATCACGGTGGGGCTTACCACCGCTTCGGCTGCGGCGGTTTCAGTAGGTCTTGCCGGGGGAGTAAGTGTTGCACCGATCAATACAACTGCGATCACACTTGCTTCCAGCACCAATGAATTCGGCAAACTGCCCACCATGTCCGTTTATGGTGCCGGAACAGTATCAGCAGCTCCTTTGATGTATTGGCCGCTGGTGAATCTGGATACTGCTGCATTGACGGCGAATTCCCTTGAGAACATGTGGATTCCACTGGACGGGGGAATTGTCGTTCGACAAGGTTCATACATCGCCCTGGCGGCATCAGCCACTGCAACGACATCTGTGCTGGAATTTGGGATTGTCTGGGCGGAACTCCCCACGTGAGCGGACCTGAAGCCAAGGTCACCGAGAATGTGAGAGTCAAATCTCATGCGGTGGAAAGCAAGAAGCCGCAAATTGCTCCCTTGGCATCCCATGTCACGACCGTTGCGCATGAGAATGCGAGATCCTTGGAAAATCATCCTCCGGATTTCATCCCTCTTGCATCCTCTGATTCTCCGACCCTGGTAGGCAATCCTCACATACCCGTCGTGGAAGATGGCAAGTGACCGCAGTCAATCCCGGGGCTGGGACTAACAGCACAGCGAACGTCGCGGGGCGACTGGGTGTTGCATGGTGGGACAGTCAAGGAACCGGGTTAGTCGGTCCACAGGGCCAGAATATTCCCTTAGGAGGCGGCGGAGTTGGGATCTCCGCAGGGGTCAATTTCCAATCCACGGGGACCGTTAATTTCTCCAATGCCAATGGTGTCACCTTTGGCCTTGATAACTTCGGGAATCTCACCGCCACGGTGACTCCTGAAGCTGCCGCAGGACTTGCGGCGATTGAGGCGGGAACTCAAACCCAGACATCAGGAACCCTGGTATTCGCCAATTCCAATGGCTTGACATTTGGAATGTCGAACAACTCGGTGATTACCGGATCCTATACGGTCCCCACCCAGACGGTTCAGACCCAGGCTTCCGGGAATCTTGCAGGAACAGGCTTTACCAGCACCACGACCAATGGTACGGCGATTGTTGGGACGAACAATACCGCAGGATTGTCCTTAGCTTATCCGCTGTACCTGACGACTTACGTAGGACAGACGACTCAGACTCAGCCGGCCGGCAATATTGCAGG
>Ga0210386_10002757_pt1 | contig 14912 bp, 12 predicted proteins | sample IncBWH32OmetaG_FD_160091 | JGI IMG/M metagenome (GOLD analysis project Ga0210386, IMG submission 160091) | Forest soil microbial communities from Barre Woods Harvard Forest LTER site, Petersham, Massachusetts, United States - Inc-BW-H-32-O ... | reverse complement strand
TCGGCATTCGCGCCGTGGTGCAGGGCAAGCCGACCGAGTTCCGCGGTTGCGAGGTTATCCTGTCCTGCGGTGCCATTCATTCTCCCGCGGTGCTGCTGCGCGCCGGTATCGGGCCGAGCTCCGCGCTGCGCGACCTCGGGATCGAGGTGCGCGCACATCTGCCAGGCGTGGGTCAGCGGCTGATGGATCACCCGTCCATTTCGGTTGCGTCCTATCTGCATCGCGGGGCGCGGGCGAATCCCCATAGCCGGCGGTCGTTGCATGTGGGCCTGCGGTTTTCCTCCGGCCTGCAAGGCGCCCCGCCCGGTGACATGGCGCTGACCGCATCGAACAAATCGGCCTGGCATCCAATCGGCGATCGGATCGCGTCGATCAATATTTGGGTGAACAAGACGTTTTCCGAAGCCGGTCAGGTCTATCTGGCATCGCCGGACTGGCGCGACGAACCGAACGTCGATTTCAATCTGCTGTCGGATCAACGCGATCTCGTCCGCCTGATGACCGGGCTGCAGCAGATGGCCGCGCTGCACGACCTGCCGCCGCTGCAGGCGGTCACATCGAACGTGTTTCCGGCCAGCTTCACCGACAAGGTCCGCAAGGTCGGTGACGTCAACCTGAAGAACAAGATCCTGACGACCCTGGGGGCTTGGATGCTGGATGGGCCGGCGCCGCTACGGCAGTTCATGCTCCGCAGCTTCATCATGGAATCATCCGGCATCCGGCAGGCCCTGCGGGATGAGGAGATGCTGGAAGCCTATGTAAGGCGAGGTGCACGGGGGGTATGGCACTGCTCCTGTTCCTGCCGCATGGGCGCGGATGATGACCCGATGGCCGTGACCACGCCGACCGGCCGCGTGCGCGGGGTGCACGGGCTGCGTGTGGTGGATGCGTCGATCTTTCCAATGATCCCCTGCGCCAACACCAATTTCCCCACCATGATGGTGGCCGAGAAGATCGCCGACGACATCCTGCACAACGGCGGCTGACGCCAGGGCTGCTTGACAACGGAGCGCCGTCGTCGAAGCCTGATGTAAACGCTAACAGTGCCGGAATACGGCACACGGAGGAGGCGATGCAAAAGCGCGCAGCCGTCATTTTCGGGCTTCTGGCCACACTCGCGGCGGGGCCCGCATCCGCGCAGAAGGCGGATGTCATGCACTGGTGGACGAGCGGCGGGGAATCCCGCGCCGTTGCGGTGTTCGCCAAGGAATACGAGGCGCGCGGCGGCACCTGGGTCGATGATGCCTCGGTCGGCCCGCAGGCGGAACATGCGGCCGCACTCAATCGCATTGCTGGCGGCAATCCCCCCACCGCCATGCAGTGGAATATCGGCGTGGCGGTGCGTCAGCTGGCGGAACAGGGTGTACTCGCGCCGCTCGACGACCTTGCCAAGAAGGGCAACTGGCTGCCCAATCTGCCGGCGCTGTTAATCAAGAACATGAGTTACGACGGCCAGGTCATCGCCGTGCCCGTCGATCTGCATGGCGCCAACTGGATGTTTACCAGCACCAAGATATTTGACGAGCTGAAGATGCCGCCGCCGAACACCTGGGACGAATTTTTCGCCATGGCACCGAAGATCAAGGCGGCCGGCTACATCCCGCTCGCCTATGGCGCCAACGCACAGCAGGTTGATTGGCTGTTCGAGGCGCTGCTGGCCGGCGTCGGCGGCAAGGATCTGTATCGGAAGGTGTGGGTCGATCACGATGCCAAGGCGGCCGGCGGCACCGACATGGTCCGCGTGTTCGATATGATGGGCCAGCTGCGGCAATACGTCGATGCCGGCAGCCCGAACCGTAAGTGGAACGACACGCTGGCATTGGTGGAGACCAACAAGGCCGCGCTGATGATCGTTGGCGACTGGGCAAAGGGGGACTTTGCCGCGGCGGGCAAGAAGCTCGGCACCGACTATGGCTGCCAGATGGCCCCCGGCAATCAGGATGCCTACGTGATGACGGTCGACGTCTTCGTCTTCCCGAAGAACAGCCTGGCGGATCAGCAGGCGGCGCAGGACAAGCTGGCCCAGCTGATGATGGATCCCGCGGTGCAGACTAGGTTCAACGCCTTCAAGGGCGCCTTGCCGGCACGGTTGGATGCGAACATCGCCGATCTCGATGCCTGCGCGCAGCTCGGGCAGAAGGTGATGGCGGGTGGTGCGGCCAACCAGTTGCCGAACTTCGCGCTGGCCTTCAGTCCCGACACGCAGGGCCAGATCGAGGACCTGTTGGTGAACTTTTGGGCCAATGCCGCGGCATCCCCGGCGGATGCCGCGAGGCAGCTCGGCACCATCATCGCGAGCGCAGGCCAGTAAAGCGCGATGCCGACGGACCGTTGCGGAACCGTTTCATCGTCTGGGTCGTCCACCGATACGATCTCGGGCGCGGCACAACCTGCGCGTCCGTATCGTCCTCGCAGTCTGGCCGCAAAGCTGGTGCTGGCACCCACCGTTCTGGTGATGCTGGTCTGCTTCTATGGCAGCGCGCTGTGGACCGTGTACATTTCTATGACACGGTCCTTCTTGCTGCCAACTTATATCTTCGCCGGCGGCGCACAGTACCAGCGCCTGTTCCACACGCCGCGCTGGCAGGTCGCCTATGGCAACATGTTCCTGTTCGGCGCGCTGGATATCGTCGGCACACTGTTCCTGGGCACGCTGCTGGCGGTGTTGCTGGACCGGCGTGTTCGATTCGAAGGCGTCTTTCGTACCATCATGCTGTATCCGCTGTCGATCTCCTTCATCGTCACCGGCCTGACCTGGCAATGGGTGTTGAGCCCGACGATTGGCTTCGAACATTTTGTGCGCGGCCTCGGCTGGACCAACTTCGTGTTCGACTGGATTACGCGGCCGGACCGGGCGATCTATACGTTGGTGTTCGCGGGCATCTGGCACCAGTCGGGGCTGATCATGGCGATCATGCTAGCGGGCCTGCGTGGCGTGGACCGCGAGATCTGGCGTGCCATTCGCGTTGAAGGGATTCCAGCCTGGCGCGCCTATATCAACATCGTCCTGCCGATGCTGCGGCCGCTGATGGTGACGTGCATCGTGCTGATCGCGATCGCGGTGGTGAAGAGCTACGACCTTGTGGTGGCCATGACCAATGGCGGGCCGGGGTTCGCGTCTGATCTACCGGGCAAATTCGTGGTCGATTTCGAGTTCGAGCGGGCCAATATCGGCCAGGCCTCGGCTGCGGCGACGGTGATGCTGGGTTCGGTGCTGGCGATCGTCGCACCCTATCTCTATTTTGAGCTGGCGCGGACGAACCGATGAGGGGGGTGAATCGCCAGGCACGGATCGGCCGCATCGGGCTTTATTTGCTGTTGATCTGGACCTGTCTGTTCTTTTCGATCCCTTTGCTGGTTGTCATCGCCACGTCACTGAAGACTTCCGACGAGGTCCGCACCTTCTCCATCTTCAGCCTGCCTTCGGCGCCAGGTTTCGCCGCCTGGGTGAAGGCGTGGTACTCGGCCTGCACAGGATTGAACTGTGGCGGGGTGCATGTCGGGTTTTGGAACTCAGTGCGGATCCTGATTCCCAGCGTCATCATCTCGATCTTCGCCGGATCGGTCACCGGCTACGCGCTGTCGCACTGGCGAGTACGCGGCGCCAATATCATCATGCTGTTCCTGCTGCTGGGTGCGTTCATTCCGTATCAGGTGATCCTGTATCCGCTGGTGAAGATGTTCAGCACGGTCGGCATCTACAGTACGTTGCCCTGCATCATCGCGGTGCATGTGTTGTTCGGACTGCCGGTGATGTCGCTGCTGTTCCGGAACTTCTATGCTGGCCTACCGGAGGAGCTGGTGAAAGCCGCGCGGATCGACGGTGCCGGCTTCTGGCGTATCTTCGCCTGGGTGATGCTGCCGATGTCAGTGAATATCCTGATCGTGGCGACGATCCTGCAAACCACCGGGATATGGAACGATTATCTGTTGGGCCTGATCTTCGCCGGCCGCGACAATATCCCGATGACCGTACAGCTCAATGCCATCTCCACTACCTCAACGGGTGTGATCGAATACAACGTGAATACTGCCGCAGCGCTGCTGACGGCGTTGCCGCCGCTGCTGATCTACTTCTTCTCGGGACGCTACTTCGTGCGCGGCATTACCGCTGGCGCGGTAAAAGGCTGACGATGTCGGCGGTGTCGGTGCTTGGGTTGTCGAAGTCGTTCGGCCCGCTGCGCGTGCTGCGCGATATCGACCTGCCGGTGGAGGCGGGTGATTTCACCGTGCTGCTGGGGCCGTCCGGCTGCGGCAAATCGACGTTGCTCAATGCCATCGCCGGGTTGGAGGATATCGATAGCGGCAGGATCGAGATTGGCGGTGTCGACGTGACGCAGCAGGAACCCAGCAAGCGCGGTATCGCGATGGTGTTCCAGTCCTACGCGCTGTATCCGACTATGTCGGTGCGCGGCAATCTGTCCTTCGGTCTGCGTGTCAAGTCGACACCGAAACGGGAAGTGGAAAGACGGATCGCGTGGGCCTCGCGGCTGCTGCAGCTCGATGAGCTGCTGGACCGCAAGCCGTCGCAGCTCTCGGGTGGACAGCGGCAGCGCGTGGCGATCGGACGCGCGCTGGTGCAGCAGGCCAAGGTGTTCCTGTTCGATGAGCCGCTGTCGAACCTGGATGCGAAGCTGCGCACCGAGATGCGGGTGGAGCTGAAGCGCCTGCACAAGGAATTGGGGGCGACGATCATCTATGTGACCCACGACCAGATCGAGGCGATGACATTGGCCACCCGCATTGCCGTGATGCGCGCTGGGCGGATTGAGCAATATGCGGCGCCGGACAGCTTGTATGAGCAGCCGGAAACGCTGTTTGTCGCGGGTTTTGTCGGCTCGCCAGCGATGAATTTCCTGCGTGGGGCGCTGGTCGGCGGGATCGCGCCGGCGGTGCGGGTCGGGGCGACAACGCTGCCGCTGAATGGCTACGCATTTCGTGCTCCGCCGAGCGGCGGACGTGACTTGGTGGTCGGCATTCGCCCGGAACACATTGGCTTGGCGACGCACGGGCAGGAGCCGTGCGCGGTCGATGCCGACACGCTGTTCATGGAGCCGATGGGCGCCGACACACTGGGCTGGTTCCGGTGCGGCGCGCATCGCATTGCAGCGCGGTTGCCGCCACAGGTCGCGCGGCGGATCAGCGGCAGCGTGCGTTTGAACTTCGCGATGGACCAGGTTTCGTTGTTCGATCCGGCCAGTGAGGCAAGGCTGTAAGTCCCTGTTATGTTAGCGCTTACAATGAGGCTGAACGATGGAACCTCTACGGAACTTCTGGTGATCAACCGGGGTGGGATGCGCCGAGGCGTCACGGGCTGGACGGTGGGGGCGTAATCGCTTACTTTTTCCGGCAACATTGCCGAAGGCACCGACATTGGACCCATCGTCTTTCCAGCCGATCGACTGCGACGTCCATCCCGCAATCCCGACGACGCGGGCGCTGTTGCCGTATCTGGACGCGTATTGGCGCGAACACATCACGCGTCGTGGCCTGGAGGCCGACAATCTGGAGCTGAACAGCTTCCCGTCAAACGCACCGCTGAACAGTCGTCCCGACTGGCGCCCGGAACGTGGTCCCGCGGGCGCCGATCTCACGCTGCTGCGCCGGCACGTGCTGGACACGTTCCGCTCGCGTTACGCCATCCTCAATGTGCTGAATGGTGCGCAGATCCTGCACAGCGAGGATCTGTCGGCCGCGCTGTGCCGCGGCATCAACCGCTGGATCGCCGCCGAATGGCTGGACCGCGATCCCCGCCTGCGTGCCTCGATCACTGTGCCGGTGCTCAGCCCGGAGCTGGCGGCGGAGGAGATCGAGCGTTGTGCTGAGGACAAGCGCTTCGTGCAGGTGCTGCTGCTGTCGCAGACGGAAATGCCGCTCGGCCGGCGGCAATACTGGCCAGTGTATCGCGCGGCGGAAAAGCACGGCTTGCCGATCGGCATCCACGCCGGCAGCGCGCAGTTTCATCCACCCAGCGCGACCGGCTGGTTCTCCTATTACCTGGAAGATTACGTGCAGCATGCACAAGGCTTCGCCGGCACGCTGAACTCGCTGCTCACCGAGGGCGTGTTCGTCAAGTTTCCGAAACTGAGAGTGGTGCTGATCGAATCCGGCGTGACCTGGTTCCCCGCCTACATGTGGCGCATCAACAAGACTTGGCGCGGCGTGCGCGCCGAGACGCCGTGGCAGGAGCGTGTGCCGTCCGAGGTCATCCGCGAGAATGTGCGCCTGACCGTTCAGCCCTTCGACGCGCCCGACACGGTCGCCCAGGTCAAAACGCTCCTGGAAGAGATCGGCTCGGACCAGATGCTGCTGTTCTCGACCGACTATCCGCATTGGCACTTTGATGGTGCCGATGCGGTGCCCGAAGGCTTGCCGCCGGACCTGATCGGGAAGATTCTCGTGGACAACCCGTTGGAGACCTACCCGCGGCTGGCCCAGCCTGACCTGGCCTGACCGGCGCGGACGCAAGGAGGACGCCATGAACGTGACGCTGCTGAACCCGCAGATCGAAACCAGCCAGCAGAGCCATCTGGGCTTCATCGATTGCGACGTGCACCCGTATTTCAAGTCGCCGGCTGAGTTCGATGCCTTCCTGCCGCAGAAATGGCGGGAGCATCGCGCGAGCGTCGGCGGGCGCACGCGCCAGGGGCTGGCGAAGGCGTCCAACTATCCGCGCATGTCGCCCGGCGTCGGGCAGCGCATGGACGCCTGGCCGCCCGATGGCAGCCATCCCGGCTCTGACCTGCCGTTCATGCAGCTACAGCTGCTGGACAAGTTCAACGTCGCCTACGGCCTGCTGGCACCGCTGGTCGGCGGCGGCGCCGGCGAGCGCAACATCGATTTCGGCGCCGCCATGGCCACCGCGGTCAATGATTGGCAGCTCGCCCGCTTCTGCGACCCCGATCCCCGCCTGAAAGGCGCGGTGCAAATCAACATCGAGCACGAGAAGGCCGCGATCGCTGAGATCGAGGCGCGCGCCGGCGACCGCCGCTTCGCGCAGGTAAATATTCCGCCGCGCAGCATCGAGCCGCTGGGCCGCCGCCGCTACTGGCCGATCCTGGAGGCTTGCGCCGCCAACGGCTTCCCGGTGTCGCTGCATCTGGGCGGCACCGCGGGCCACGCCTCGACCGGCGGCGGGCATCCGTCCTTCTATCACGACGAGCATCCGTCCTACGTTCAGAGCATGGCGGCGCTGGTCACCAGTCTGGTGTGCGAGGGCGTGTTCGAGCACCTGCCGAACCTCAAGGTGGTGCTAGTGGAAGGCGGTTTCGCGTGGCTGCCGGCCCTGTCCTGGCGGCTTGACAACACCTGGAAGGCGTTGAAGGCGGAAGTTCCCTTCCTGCGGCGGAAGCCTTCCGAGTATGTGCGCCAGAACATCTGGGTGACGACGCAGCCGATCGAGGAGCCGGAACGACCGGCGGACATGCTCTCGACCCTGGAATGGATCGGTGTGGATCGGGTAATGTTCTCGACCGACTATCCGCACTGGGACCAGGACGATCCGCGGTTTGCGTTCAAGGTGCCGCTGCCGGAAGACTGGAAGAGGAAGATCTATCACGACAATGCCATGGCGGTTTACGGTTTCGAGTAAGAAATGACCAAGCACGTTGTTGCATCGGTTGAGGAGATCGCGCCCGGCACCTGCAAGGTGGTGACGATCAGGGGGCGCGAGATCGGCGTTTTCAACGTCAACAACGAGTTCTTCGCGCTGATCAACCGCTGCCCGCACCAGGGAGCGCCGCTGTGCCGGGGGGCGATCGTCAGTCGCCTGGTAGCGCCGTCGCCTGGCGACTACCGGCTGGAACGGCCGGGCGAGATGCTGCGCTGCCCCTGGCATTGCTGGGAGTTTGATATCCGCACCGGACAATCCTGGTGCGACCCCGATAGCGTGCATGCGCGGACGTACGCCTGCGATGTCGAGCCAGGCGAGGTGTTGGCGAAGGGGCCGTTCGCCGCCGAAACGGTGCCGGTGGAAGTCGAGCAGAAATACGTCGTCGTGACCGTATAGGGAACGCGATGATCAGGAGTGAGCGCTCCGGACCGGCGACGGCGATGCACCGGCGGCCGCGCAGATCGGGCCATGCGCCGGTCCGGCTGGAAGATGTCGCGCGGCTTGCCGGTGTTTCGACCGCCTCAGTGTCGCGGGCGCTGAACGCGCCGGACCTGGTCTCCGTCGTGCTGCGTGACCGCATCCTGCATGCAGCGCAGGAACTGAAATGGGTGCCGAACGGTGCCGCCAAGGCGCTGGCCTCATTGCGGACGCGCACCGTCGGTGTGATGATCCCGACGCTCAGCCACCAGAACTTCGCCACGCTGATTGAGGCGTTGCAGCACGATCTGGCGGCAGCGCAGTACACGCTGATCCTGTGCTGCATGGACGCGGCGGCGGAGCTGCGCCTGCAGCAGGCCCGTACGCTGGTTGAGCGCGGCGTTGAATGCCTGGTGCTGGTCGGCGAGGCCCATCCCGACGCGCTGTTCGATCTGCTGCGTTCTCAGAATGTCCCGTACGTGATCACATATACCAGCGGGCGGGACCCGAGGCACACCTGCATCGGGTTCGACAATTACGCGGCATCGACCAGACTGACTGAGCATCTGCTCGACCTCGGCCATCGCGCGTTCGGCATGGTGGCGCACGAGAGCCACGGAAACGACCGCATCCAGCAGCGGATCGCCGCGGTGCAGGACACGCTGGCGCGATCCGGCATCGCGATGCGGCCGCAGCATTTCGTGCAGGTGAATAGCCGGCACATTGCGAGCGGGCGTGAAGGGATGCGCAAGATCGTGCTTGACGATCGCATGCGACCAACTGCCCTGGTCTGCACGAACGATTATATCGCGACCGGAGCGATGATCGAGGCCAAGGAGCTGGGGCTGGCGATCCCGCGGGACCTCAGCATTGTCGGCTTCGATGATACCGATATGTCGGCGCATCTCGATCCACCGCTGACAACGGTCCGGGTTCCGAGCCGGCGGATGGGCGAGGAGATCGCCAAATATATAGTTGGCTATCTGGAACGGGGTACTGTGGACGCCCTATCACCAATTGAGGCGGAGCTGATTATCCGAGATAGCACAGCGGTTCCCGCCCGATATCCGGAGAATTGATACAGGCCTGTCGCGTACCGAATATGGCGGTGAGGTGAACCGCAGGCCCCGTTGGCGCGATCCGCTGCCCGGCAGGCTTGTGCTGGCATACGACGGTGACTGCGGGTCGCTACGTACCGTGGCTGATTTCCGAGGACAAATGTCTGCTCAACGCTGTTGGGCGCCCTGAGCGGCCAGTCAGCATTCGGCCAGCACCCGCCGTCGTGCTGACGGCACGGAATGTCCATTATGGTACGAGACCGGCCTTCTCGCGCCAAGCCCAGCTCCGATGGGGAGGCAGTCCCGGAATAGGCTTCGGCCTTGACCCACCCATCTGCCCCGCTGTCGCACTTGCGCACGTCCCCAAGGTCGCGCTTCATCGGGCATCCTGGAAGCGATTGGACGTGAACGAGGGACACAGCCATGATGAGCGTTGAACACGGCATGATCGCGGTCGACAAGATGGGAACCAAGGTTCTGTTTCTCAATCCGCTGACCCACACCACCGAGGTAGTGATCGACGGCTTTCTCAAGACCGTGCACGAATTGCTCGTCGTGCCGGAAACCGGCTTCGCCTATGTGCCGATCTTCGGCGATGGCATTCATGGCCGCAATCCGACTCCGCAGCATCATCTCTGCGTGTTCGACCTGCACCGGCGCACGCTATCCGCCACGATCGATACATCGCCCTATATCGCCCCACATACGCTGAAACTCGGGCCCGATGGCCTGATCTACGTCACCTGCGAAAACTCGGCGGTGGTCGCCGTGATTGACCGCGACAGGAACGAAGTCGTCGATGCGATCGATTCCGGTTCGACCAACGGCCACCGACTGATCATCGCACCGGACGGTGGGCGCCTCTATATCGAGAACGAGGAGGACGCCACGGTGTCGGTCATCGACCTGCCGCGGCGCAAACTTCTCGGCAAGATCGCCACCCCGCGGCCGCTCGCCGGGATCGCCATTTCGGCCGACGGCGGCACCGTGATCGCGGTCGACGACGAGCAACCGACGCTGTTTCTGATCGACACTGAGGCCGGCAAAGTGCGCGAGGAAGTGCCACTGAAGGACGTCCCGAAGCCGGCACAGATCGCACGCTACGCGCCTGACTTCAGCCTGCTCGCAGTCACCAGCGTCCGCAGCGACACCGTCAGCCTGATCGACCCGTCGTTTGTCGGGCAGACCGCGATCAAGGTCGGCTCGCAGCCGATGGACATGGCGTTCCGTGGCGACGAATTGTTCGTTGGGTGCCAGGGCGACGGCTCGGTGCACATCATCGACATTCCCAGCAAGCGGCACAAGACAAGCTTCTCCGCCGGCACCGGCTGCGAGTCGCTTGGGTTTTTCTAGGCGCCTTGCTCACAAAGCTCGCCAACTCTCACCGTCTCTCCAATACGAACCTTGCCTGCACCGGGCGCCATACTGCAGCGGCGTCAGAGGGGCTGGTCGGACAACGCCCGAGCGTGCCAGCGCAGGTGGTCTTCCACAAATGTGGCAATAAAGAAATAGGAATGATCGTATCCCTCATGCCACCGCAGCGTCAGTGGGATGCCGGCGTTGGCACAAGCGCTCTCCAATAGCCGCGGCTTGAGTTGCGTCTCCAGGAACCCGTCTGCCTTGCCCTGGTCAACGAGAAGCCCCGGGATCCGCGCCCCATCCTCGATCAGCGCACAGGCGTCATGGCCACGCCATGCCGCCCGGTCCGGGCCGAGATAGCCACCCAGCGCCTTCTCTCCCCAGGGGCAGTTCATCGGGGAAGCGATGGGAGCGAAGGCCGACACGGAGGCGAAATGCCCCGGATGCCGCAGGGACAGGGTAAGCGCCCCGTGGCCACCCATCGAATGTCCCATGATGCCTTGCCGTTTCATGTCGACCGGCAGGGTGCGGGCGACGAAGTCCGGCAAATCCTGCGTGATGTAGCTCTCCATGCGATAGTGCCGTGCCCAGGGTGCCTGCGTGGCGTCGAGATAGAAGCCCGCGCCCAAGCCGAAGTCGTAAGCGCCCTCAGGGTCATCCGGCACGCCGTCGCCACGCGGCGAGGTGTCGGGGGCGATCAGGATCAGCCCCAGTTCAGCAGCGACGCGCTGAGCCCCCGCCTTCACCGTGAAGTTCTCTTCCGTGCAAGTCAGTCCGGCGAGGAACCACACGACCGGCAGCGCCGCCGCCGCGGCCTGGGGTGGCACGAAAGCGGCAAAGCGCATCTCCGTACCCGTTGTCTTAGAGGGATGCCGGAAGACGTATTGCGTGCCGCCGAAGCTGCGTGTCGCCGAAACGGTTTCAGAAACCGTATCCGCCATGACATTCTCCATCAGCCAATCGCACCAAGCGTAAACGGCGTGGAGGCCGGCCGGTAGCCTGGTGGTGTCGTGCAAACATCGCGTTGTGTCGCCGCTCCACCCTTCCGCTCATCGACATCAGGCACCTGACAGCGGCCTTTCCGCTTACGGCCAACTATGCCGCCCACATCGTGGTGGCCGGGATGCGCACCATGCACCAACAATGCAATCCCGCCGTTACTCCAAAGCGGACATCGACCGAGCGACTTAGTATGTCGGGCGCGCGCCAGAAGTGGACACCGTGCTTGATGTCGTCAGCGTCTCTCGGGCGCGTGGAGCAATAGCGGTCCGCGCGAAAGCACGAAACCCGCAAAGGCACTGTCCCACAGGCCTAGACGTGCTGTGGAGTCCCAATCTTGCGGGGCGGATAGTGAAGGTTCGATACTCCAACCTTTGGCAGGTTGAAAAGACGTGGTACTGACGCACGATAACGGGTGTTAGACGGAGGGGCCGGTGATCTACCAATCGCAGTCAGGAAACATCCGCATGGTGCTTGCGGGCGAAGTGATGCCGTCTCGCCACCTGACCCCTTTCACCGAACCTGACTATCTCGCAGCCATTGGGCTGATACGTGCCGGCGATGTGGCGTTCACCAATCTGGAAACCGTCGTGCGACTGCGCGATGAGGGTACGCCGGCCTTTACCCGCGGCACGCCCATGACGACTGCGCCGGTTCTGCTGGATGACCTCAAGTGGATGGGCTTCAATTTGATGTCCACCGCCAACAACCATATGGGCGATTTCGGCCCCGATGGCGCCGCCGCGACGATCGAGCATCTGCGGCGCGCGGACTTGGCGTTCGCGGGCAGCGGTTACAATCTCGGCGAGGCGCGGATGCCGGGCTACCTCGACACCAAGGCGGGACGCATCGGGCTGGTGGCGGCGACAACGCTTTTCAAGCCAGGCGAACAGGCGGCGGCCCAGCGGTCCGACACGATCGGGCGACCCGGGGTTAACCCCGTACGCTTCACCACGACCTACACCGTCGACGATGCCGCGATGGCCGCGCTCGACCAGATCGCGCGTGCGCTTGGTCTGGCGCAGGACAATGCGCGTGCGCGACAATCGTTCTTCAGCGCGACGGAATTTCCCGAAGACACCGCGCAGATGCTGAATTTCCTGGGGTCGGAGTTCCATCGCGGCACCACATTCGGCCGGACGACGAAAGTGAACACGCGCGATGCCGAGGCAAATCTGCGCGCGATCAGTGAAGCGCGACGGCAGGCGGACTGGGTGCTGTTTTCCTTGCACAACCACGAATACGGCGCACAGGGTCGGACAACGGCGCCGACGCGCATGGAGCTGGAGATGCCAGCGGAATTCGTGATCGAGTTGTCGCGTGCGGCGATCGATGCGGGGGCCGATGCCGTGGTGGGACATGGCATGCACGTGACCGCGGGGATCGAGATTTATAAGGGCAAGCCGATTTTCTACAGCCTGGGCAATCATGTTCTGCAGAATGATACCATCGAGGTTGTGCCAGCGGAGGGGTACGAGCGGTTCGGCTTGGATATGGCAGCCACGCCGGCCGACTTCCTGGATGCGCGCAATGGCAATGGTACACGCAGCTTCGCGGCGTACGCGGAGTTTTGGGAAACCGTGACTGCGACCTGCGACTATACCGCTGGCAAACTGACCGCGGTGCGGTTGCATCCGATCGACCTGGGCTTTCGCCTGCCACGACCGCAACAAGGGCGGCCGGTGCTTGCACACGGTGACAGCGCGCACCGTATCCTGGACCGCGTCGTACGGCTGTCGCGCAATCATGGAACGACCATCGACATCGAGGGCGAGACGGCGGTCATCCGGCTATGATGCGCGCCAGACGCCTGCTTCGTGGCGTTCTGGTGCTGGCCGGACTGGTTCACCTGTGCGCGGTGGCGCTGGCCGCGGGACAGGAAGCGCCGCGGCCCGGCGGCACGATGGTCATGGGGATGACGATGGATCCACCCACGGTGAACCCCGCGATCACCGCCGGCGCACCGGACCGGTTGATTGGCTGCATGGTCTATGAAGGCCTCGTCCGGGTGGCCAAGGACTTTCGCATCGAGCCTGCCTTGGCGAAATCCTGGGACATCTCGCCGGACGGGCTGCGCTACACATTTCATCTGGTCACGACCAAATGGCAGGACGGCACGCCGTTCACATCGCGTGATGTCGCGTTCTCGTTACAAAATATCAATGGACGATACGGGCCCCTGTTCGCCGCATCACGTCGGGCGATCAGCTCCATCGACACGCCCGATCCGTCCACCGTGGTGATCACACTGGAGCATCCGTTCGGACCGCTGCTGTTGTCGCTGTCATGTGACCAGAATGGCGCGATCCTGCCGGCACATTTGTTCGCCGACACCGACATTCTGCGGAATCCGACGACCCTGGCGCAACCGGTTGGAACGGGCCCGTTCCGACTGGCGGAGTGGGTGCACGATGATCGCATGACCTTCCAGCGCAACCCGGACTACTGGCGGACCGGGCGGCCGTACCTGGACGAGATTGTGGTCAAATTCCTGCCGAACGCGGCCTCTCGCGTCCTGGCGCTGCAGGCGGGCGAGATCGACTACATCAACGAATACAGCCTTCCCGGGTCGTTCTATCCAACGGTGTCAGCGAACAAGGAGCTGCAGACGGGTGAGTCGGGCTACTACGCCGACTTCGTCATCATCCTGAACACGCATTTGCCGCCGCTGGACAAACCGGAGGTGCGGCAAGCCCTGATGATCGCCATGGATCGGGATTATCTCACCAAGGCGGTGTTCTCCGGTTTGGGCAGTGCAGCGGTCGGGCCGATCGATTCGCGGATTACCTGGGCGTATGACCCGGCCGTAGATTATCGCACGATGTATTCCTACGACCCGGACAATGCGCGTAAATTGTTGGATGCGGCCGGTGTGGCGCTAAAGCCGGATGGCAACCGGTTTGCCATCGACCTGGTGTTCGATTCCACACGGCAGGAATACGGTCCGCTATCGGTGACGTTGCAGAAGTTCTGGGGCGCAATCGGCGTGAAGGTGAACCTGCGTGGATCGGAGCGTGAGGTTGTGCTGAAGGAAGTGTATGGCGAATATAACTTCGGTGCGACGTTGCAGAACTACGGCACGTCTGGTGATCCCGCGCTGGGGATCGCGCGGCTCTACGTGACCAGCTCGATCAAGCAGGGGGCGACGTTCAACAACGTCTCGCGCTATTCCAATCCCGAGGTCGATCGACTGTTTGCCGAGGGGCAGAACAGCACGACGCAAGAGCAGCGGGCCGTGTACTACCACCAGGCGCAGGCGATCCTCGCGCGGGACTTGCCGACGCTGACCATCAACCAGATGGGCGAATACGACGCCGCGACACGGCACTTGCACAATCTGTTCCTGTCCCAGGATGAACCGTTCTGGGACGAGGTCTGGATCGAACACTAAGCAGATTCCGGCTGGTTGACCAACGGTTGAGGGTTTGATTCTGTGTCGGCACCCGATTCGCAGGTGCAGACATGAC
>Ga0210386_10002756_pt1 | contig 14917 bp, 14 predicted proteins | sample IncBWH32OmetaG_FD_160091 | JGI IMG/M metagenome (GOLD analysis project Ga0210386, IMG submission 160091) | Forest soil microbial communities from Barre Woods Harvard Forest LTER site, Petersham, Massachusetts, United States - Inc-BW-H-32-O ... | reverse complement strand
CACCGACGACGTCATCGCCCGCGTGATGACCGGTGTGGTCAGCGGTGCGGAGCCGCGGGAGGCGATCCGTGCCATTGCCCTTGGGGCGTTCGACGCGATCGACGCCCATCCCTGGGTGGGCGCCCAGCTCTCCCGTGAGCCGTGGGAATCTGCGGTGCTGCAAATCTTCGAGAGCTTCGGCGGGCAGCTCCAGGTGCTCGGCGTCCCCGAACGAGCGCAGTTCGACTGCGCGTCCGCGCTCTTGAACTACGTCCTCGGCCTCGCCGGACAGTATGCCGCGGCCACCCGCCTCCTCGCGCGCGACACGGATCGATCAGCCTTCCTCGCGACCGTGGCCGCACGGTGGGCGCAACTCGACCCCACGGAGTACCCGTTCGTGCGTCAGGTGGCAGCGCAACTGCCCGGGCACGACGACCGTGAGCAATTCCTGGCCGGCATCGACCTCATCCTGGCCGGCATCACAACCGTCATATAAGCGGTCCGCCATCGCGCACTCCTCAACCGGAGGTGGTTCCCGGATCCGCATGAAATGGGCCCTGGACGCACTCGCGTTCGCGCCCGGCTTCGACACCTCACGACCGACAGAGCCCGCCATGCGGTCATCATTTGTCCCGTCGATTCGCCAACTGAGCTAATGGTCAAGCGCATGGCTCGCGGGAACGGCAGCCAGCACGGTCGACGCCAGCGGCTCAACATTGACGGCCAGGCCGGGAGGCACTGGCGGAGGCATGGGGAATCAGTGAGTGACCGGATCCTTCGCTTCCCGACAGAACCTGGGACGAGCTTGAAGGACTGCTGGACGGCGGCCTCACAGAACAGCGCGGCTAACCCCCGGGATGCGGTGCGCTATACCGGGTCACCACGACCCACAGCACCGCCAGGAGCACCACCCAGAAGACCACCTTCTGGACGGCCCCCCACCCCTTATGCCCGACCAGCCACCAGATAGCAGCAATTGCCGCGACCAGGAGCAGGGCAACGACCATGCCCTCATAGTCGTTGCAGTCACGGGACTATGCAAGCCGCCGCTTCGACCCTGGATGCGCCCCGAGGGACGTGCATCCGTCCCGCGCGACGGGCCTTCCTCCTCCGGGCAGACCCAGGGTTGCGGCCGGTGCTGTCAGACAGCCTGCCCACCACCAGCAGCGCGGCCAGGAGCCCTCGGGCAGGTTCCACCGCCGCACCTGCTGACGCCCCAGCGCGGTGTTAGCCGGGCCGGCCAGGTCGAAGTCGGCCTCGGGGCGTTTGTGGTCAGCAAAGACTGCCGATCAGGCTTTCGACGGTGTCACGTTCGCCTTGGCGGCGTTGCGTGCTTCGGCGAGTTCAGTGGCAGTGAAGATCGTGACGGATAGTCCGATCAAGACCGCGCCGAGAACCCGGGCGACGGTGAGTGAGTCGCCTAGCCAGAGGACGGCACTGGCCAGCCCGAAGACGGGAATCAGATTCACGATGATGCTCGCCGGGGCCGCTCGCACTCGGGCGATAGCGTAGTTGTAGAGCAGGAAGCTTGCAGCGTAGCCGATGATTCCTACGAAGATTGCGGCGAACCAGAACCTTGCGGCCACGTGGCTGGGTGCGGTTTCGACATGCCTCGCCCACACGAAGGTAACTGCCGGAAGGATGAGGATCGTCGCGGTGGTGAACTGGCAGGCGGTCACCGTTAGCGGGTCGGACTCGTCCCCCATTCCTCTGGCGACGATCGTGTAGGCAGCAGCGCTGAGCACTCCGGCCAGAACGAGCAGGTCGCCGAGTCCGGCGCCCGCGAACGATCCCGTGCCTTCGAGGGTCCCGACGCCGGCCAGTGCTAGGGCGAGCGCCACGGTGATGCGACCAGTGATGCGTTCGCGCAGGAAGACGGCCGCTAGCAGGACGATGAAAACCGATTCCAGACCGGATAGCAGCGCGCCGTTGGCGGCGCTGGTCCGGGCCAGGCCGAGCAGGTCGCCGACGTAGGCGAGCGCTGGCTCGAATAGGCCTAGCAGTACCGCCCGCCGCCACGGCAGCGGTGGGCGGCAGCCACGCAGGATCACGATCGTCCACAGCACCGCGGTTCCCGCGATCAGCGAGATGGCCAGTAGCGTGATCGGACCGAAGCCACACAGCGCGTACTTGGTCACGCTGACCGCTGTGCCCCAGAACAGCGACGCGATGATCAGCGCGGCGAGCGGCAGCCTGGTGATCATCGTCGCCCTGCTCGGCTAGTGGACGAGGACATTTCTGAACTGCCACGGATCGTCGGGGTCGATGTCCTGCGGGAACAACGGCGAGCGTCCCGTCAGCGGCGTCCAGGTGGTGAAGTGGCCTTCGACGGGGCCCAGGTAAGGCCTCTGTACCTGCAAACAACGGGCGAAGTCGACCTCGTCGGCCTCGACGATTCCGGCGTCGGCGTTCTCCACCGCCCAGACCATGCCGGCCAGCACCGCGGAAGTGACTTGCAGGCCAGTCGCATTCTGGTCAGGCGCGAGCTTGCGGGTCTCCTCGACCGACAGCCGCGAGCCGAACCAGTAGGCGTTGCGGGCGTGCCCGTAGAGCAGCACGCCGAGCTCGTCGATGCCGTCGAGGATGTCTGCCTCGTCGAGGATCTCGTGGGTGCGCTGCGGCTCGCCGGGGTTGCCGAGCAACTCGTGCCAGGACAACATGGCGTCGTCGGCCGGGTGATAGGCATAGTGACAAGTTGGCCGGTAGCTGACCTCACCCGAGGCGGAGGTCAGCGTGAAGTAGTCGGCGATCGAGATCGACTCATTGTGGGTGACGCATAGGCCGTACTGCGGGCCCGCGGTCGGGCACCAGGTCCGCACCCGGGTGTCGGCGCCGGGGCGGTCCAGGTAGATCGACGGCGCGGCCGGGTCATCATGTGCCCGGGCGTGCGGCGGCAGCCATCTCTCGTGGGTGCCCCAGCCCAGCTCGGACGGCTGCAGGCCTTCGGAGATGAACCCGTCGACCGACCAGGTGTTGACGAATGTGCCGATGGCCTTGGGCTTGCGGCCGCGCTGGGTGTCACGTTCGGCGATGTGGATCCCGCGGACGCCGGACTGGCGCATTAGTTCGGCCCACTGCGTGCGAGTGGTGGGGCGGACGTGGCCGAGCCCGACAGCGTCCGCAACATCGAGCAGGGCCTGCTTGACGAACCACGAGACCATGCCCGGGTTCGCCCCGCAGGCCGAGACCGCCGTCGGCCCACCGGGGCGGCGGCGGCGTTCGGCAAGCAGGCTCTGGCGCAAGGCGTAGTTCGTGCGCTGCTCGAGCGGTGCCGCGGGGTCGTCGTAGAAGCCAGGCCACGGTTCTATGACGGTGTCGATATAGAGCGCGCCAAGTTCCCGGGCCAGCGCCATGATCGCGACCGACGACGTGTCGACGGAGAGGTTGACGCAGAATGCCCGGCCAACTCTCGTGGTCAGCAATGGGGTCAGGACGGCACGGTAGTTGTCCGCGGTGAGCAGCGAGGTGAGCTTCTGCACGCCGTACTTGGCGAGGATCGCGGCGTTGGCGTCGTCGGGCGCGACGACGGTGATTCGTTCCGGCTTCACGTCGAAATGCCGGAGGATCAGCGGCAGAGTTCCCCGGCCGATGGAACCGAACCCGATCATGACGACCGGGCCGTCGAGAGATCCGTAGTTAGGGTAATCGCTCATGATGTCAGCCCCGATCCGGCCGTGGCCGGCAGGTAGTAGCTCGTCAGTGGCGGGAAGCCGTTGAATCCGACCGACGAATAGGACGACGTGTACGCGCCGGTCCCAAGGATCTCCAGGTGATCGCCCACCTGCAGGTCGAGCGGAAGCTGGTATTGGTAGGTCTCGTAAAGCACGTCCGCGCTGTCGCACGACGGGCCGGCCAGCACGACCGATCCGGTGCCTGACCCTTCGCCCGGAGCCTGGATCCGGTAGCGGATCGCCTCGCCGAGGGTCTCGGTGAGACCGTTGAACAGGCCCACGTCGAGGAACACCCAGCGGCGATCCGGGTCGGTGACCCGGCGCACGATCTGGACAACCTCGGTCCGGATCACGCCCGCGTCACCGACCAGATAGCGACCAGGCTCGACCATCATGAGGCCGCCGAACCGGGGACCGAGGTGGGTGGCGACGGACCCGGCGATCGCCGCGCTATAGGTTTCGAGATCAGCGGTCGGATCGACGTGCCGGCTCGGCAGCCCGCCGCCGAGGTTCACCGCTGCGAGCTGGTGCCCCTGCGCCGCTAGCTGCCGCGTCAGTTGCGCTACCTGACCAAGCGGCCGGTCCCAGGCACCAGGGTTGCGCTGCTGCGATCCGACGTGAAATGAAACGCCGACCTGCAGGCCTGCCCGTGCCGCCTGCAGGAGCATCTGCCCCGCCTCACCCACAGTGCAGCCAAACTTCCGCGACAACGGCCAATCAGCCCCGGCACCGTCGGCGACGATGCGGACGAACACCGTGCCTCCAGCCACCGTGCGCAGGACCTTGTCCAGCTCGGGCCGCGAGTCGACGGTAAAGAGCCGGACGCCACATCGGTACGCCGCGGCGATATCACGCTCCTTCTTGACCGTGTTGCCATAGGACAACCGGGCCGGATCAGCACCGAGACCAAGACACAGCTCGATCTCCCCGCGGCTAGCCACATCGAAATTTGAACCCAGCTTGATGAGCAGGCTAAGGACCTCTGGCGCCGGGTTGGCCTTCACCGCGTAGAAGACCTCGGTGCCCGGCAGAGCCGCGGTCAAGCTGACGTACTGGCGGCGAACGACGTCAAGATCGACCACCAGGAACGGCGTGGTCGCATCAGGATGCCCGGCCAGGAAACGATCGATCCTTCCGGCTACCAGGCTTGGCGCAAGTACTCCTTGCATAGGAGATCCCTTCGATACTCGTCTGGAACTACGTCACTGGCCAACGCGTGCGCCGCGACCGGCCGGGCGTCCCGAAGGCGCATTGGCGCGACCGTGATCGACGGCGAGCAGCCGGCACCCGAAATCCGGCTGAGGTTCAAGCCCGGCCACCTGTGCCGGAGACCGGACCCGATGACTTGATAGCGATTCGTGGTCAGCCATACGTCTAGCTCAGCGCGTTCGGCGTCACGACCGCATCGGGAGGCGTCCCTATCTTTGTTGCCGGTCCTGCCGGCCTGGGCGCGAGGTTGCCCGGCACGGCCGAAACGCCGTGGTCGGCCGCCCGCTCCGAATAGCAACGGACGCGGCGGCAGACCCAAGTGACCGGTTCGACCGAGCGGCGCGCGAAGCCGGCCACGAAAGATGGGTATGCGGCGCCCGTAATTTAGGGAGATGGCTCCGATGCAGCCGCGCACTCCCCCCTCTTACGATCTAGCTGTCCCGACCGGCGACTACCGAGGAAGACACCAGTGCCCCTCTACATGGATATCCGCACTGTCCACGGCGGAGCCACTGTCGATGGCGTCGCCCAGGCCCACGCCGCAGACCTCAAAGCGCAGGGCGCGCATGACGTCAGGTACCTCCGCTACTGGGTGAGTGAGACCGAGGGCAAGATCTTCTGCCTGGTCGACGCACCGTCTAAGGAGGCCGCAAACACCGTGCATCGCGAGGCTCACGGACTGGTTGCCGACGACGTTTTCGAAGTGCAGGAAGGGTCGTGATCCGCAGGCGGCTGGCCGCTAGCCTGATCGGCCGCGCCGTTACCGGTCGCCACGACGACACGGTCGCCGCGTTGTCCAGCCCGGCGCCCGGCCGGCAGGGTGCGCATTCGATCTAGCTGAGAGAAGATCCTTAATATGAGGCTGCTGGAACGCGATCCGGTGCTCGCTTCGCTGCGCCAGTACGCGCACGAAGCGAGTCAGGCTGAAGGGCGGCTCGTCCTGATCGCCGGTGAGGCCGGCGTAGGAAAGTCGGTGCTGGTCGAGCAGTTCCAGCGCGATCTGCCCGACGCTCGCTGGTCGTGGGGCGCCTGCGACGGACTCTCGACGCCACGCCCGCTCGCCCCGTTGTTCGACCTCGCCCGCGATCTCGGTGGCGCGCTGGAGAATTTGTGCCGGGGCCGACCCGAGCGCGACGAGCTGTTCTCCGCGCTGCTGGGGCAGGTCACCGGTGATGATCGACTCGACGTGATCGTGATTGAGGACATCCACTGGGCGGACGAGGCAACGCTCGACCTGATGCGGTTTCTCACGCGTCGCATCCGCACGGCGTCGGTGCTGGTGATCGCCACCTATCGCGACGACTCGCTTGGACCATCGAGCCCGCTGCGTCTCGCGCTGGGCGATCTCGCCGCGAGGCGGTGGACGCGCCGGCTCGAGCTGCCACCGCTGTCGATCGAGGCCGTCCGGGCGATGGCCGCCGGGACCGACCTTGACGTCGGCCAGTTGTACCAGCTCGCCGGCGGCAATCCGTTCTACGTCACCGAGATGCTCGAGGCCGGAACACACGGAGTCCCGCTCTCGGCGCGTGACGCGATCCTCTCCCGTACCGGACGGCTCAGCGACGCGGCCCGGCAGGTACTGGAGACGGCCGCGCTCATGGGCCTGCGGATCGACGCGAGCCTGCTCGCCGAACGCCAGGCTGCGATGGACGAACTCAGTGCTTCCGGACTGCTGGTCGATGAGGGAATCGGCCTGCGCTTTCGGCATGAGATCGCCCGGCTGGCGATCGCGCAAGAGATCCCCGCCCACCGGCAGGCGGTGATCCACGCCGAGATCCTCAACGCGCTGCTAGTCAACGGCAGCCGCGATGACGCGCGCATGGCCTTCCACGCTGAGGGTGCTGGCGACGACGAAGCGGTCGTCCGGCACGCATCACTCGCCGCGAGACGAGCCGTTGATCTCGGCTCACACCGCGAGGCTGCGGCCCAGTACGAGCGCGCATTGCGATGGGCGGCGGCCGCCACACCGTCCGCACAGGCCGAGCTCTATACCGGCCTTGCCGAAGAGGCGACTCTAAGCGACCGATCGCAAACCGCGGCCGACGCCGACGAGCAGGCACTACGGCTCTGGCGGCAGCTCGAAGATCGCCGCCACGAGGGCGAGTCGTTGCAGCACTACTCGCTGACGTTGAAACATCTGTGCCGTGGCGACGAGGCGGTAGGCGCCGCCGTCGAGGCGATCAGCACGCTCGAGCCGCTCGGCGAGACGCGCGAGCTGGCCAGAGCGTACGCGACGCTAGCCGCCATCAGGATGACGCGCAACGAGAACGACGAGGCGATCGAGTTGGCCCGGCGAGCGGAGGCTCTCGCCCGTTCGCTTGGCGCATCCGACGTCATCGCCGATGCGCTGAACACCCAGGGCTGCGCCATGTCCGCGACCGACCCGGGCTGGGTCGAACCGATTCGCCACTCACTTGAGCTGGCCATCTCTCGCAACCTGCCTAATCAGGCCGGCCGTGCCTACTGCAACCTGTACGGCACTTCGTGCGACCAGTTCCGCTTCGACGAAGGAGAGCAGTATTACCGCGACGGCCTCGCCTACTGCGAGCAGAACGACCTGGACACGCACTCCTACTTCCTGCGCGCATCCCGGACCGCCGCCCTCGAACATCGTGGGCGTTGGGACGAAGCGGTGGCGATCGGTGCTCAGCTGCTCGAGGAAAGCTTGGCCGCCCCACTGAACCAGATCTGCGTGCAGACCCTGATCGGCGTGATCCATGCGCGCCGCGGCGAGCCGGAGGTCTGGCGCGCTCTGGACAGCGCGATCGCCAACGCGGCACCGACCGGACAACCGCAGTACCTAGTACCGACCCGGCTCGCTCGGACCGAGGCATTCCTGACCGAAGGCCGGGCTGACGAGGCGCGACACGAAGCCGAGTTGGCCGCCGATGCCGCGCACGACATCGACGAGTGGATGCGCGGCGCGCTGCGCTGCTGGCTTGACCGCACCGGGTCCGACCGAATCGTCGATGGCCCGATTGCTGGGCCGTACCGGCTCCAGGAATCCGGCGAGCACGCAGCGGCTGCGCGTGCGTGGGATGAGCTCGGCTGCCGCCTAGACGCGGCGCTCACACTGCTCGACTCGTCGGACGAGGACGAACTGCGCGACGCGCTGCGGCGCCTCGATGAACTAGGCGCCAAGGCGACGGCCGGCCTCGCCCGCCAGAAGCTGCGCCACATAGGTGCCCGGTCGGTGCCGGCCGGCCCGCGCCGAGCGACCCGGGCGCATCCACTCGGGCTCACTCCGCGTGAATGCGAGGTGCTCGAGTTGATCTGCAAACGACAGACCAACGCCCAGATCGCCCGCACCTTGTTCATCTCGGCCAAGACCGTCGATCACCACGTCTCAGCCGTGCTGGCCAAGCTCGGCGTCGAGACCCGCGAGGCGGCCGCTGACATGAGCCGGAACCTGACTGCTTAAGTCGAGCCGGTGATGAACAATCCTCAACGCCGCCACCAGTTGGAGGACTGTCCGGACAATGATGCTTCCGGGCCGATCGCGCTGGGCCTTCCGGCTCGGGCTGGCGGGGCGGAAATCTAGGTATCGCCACACCGCAAGGTGAGCTGCCTGCTTCCCAGGGCGGCCACGCATGTCCGAACGGGACGTCCACGATCCGCCGGAACGACAACCAGGCCCGGACCGGGCGCGGGCCCGCGCTCATGCCGGACCCGTCGTCTGGTTAGCCAGCGTGGCGGCGCCGCCGCTGGCCGTGCTGACCTTCTGGCGAGCCCGGCCCGCAGCGGTGCCGTCCGATCAGAACCGGCGGCCGACGGCACCGCGTGATCTTCGTGCCTGGCTCAGGCAGCCGTGGGGACCGCTGGCCGGCGGCCGGCTCGTGCCCTGTCCACCAGCACCGCCACCGTGGCCGCCAGCAGGGCGGCGCCGAAGGCGATCAGGGCGATCTGCCAGCCGGGCATCCCGCCCGCGACGATGGTGCGGTACTGGATCTGGGCCGGGACGGAGGCCGGCGCTACGTGTCCCTCGTATGCGTCCGCGGGATCGGGCACCATCCTGGCAAACGCGGGCGTGGCCAGCAGGACGGCGGCGGCCAGGCCGGCCACGACGACGGCGAAACGACGGATATGACGGATGGGGTTCATGACGGTCTCCTTTTCGCTCTTGGATGAGTTCAAGGCGACCGTATGGCGGCAGGCCGCGTCCCGGATCGGGGGTCGTTGCCCAGTTTTCCCGGCGGTGTTCCCTATCTTCCCGCGATGCCGGCGATAACCGGCCCGCAGAAGCAGCTCCGCGCAGCGGCCGCGTCCTGGTCGCTACGTTCCAGGCCGGCGACCGGCACCGCGGCCAGCGCCCAGGATCCGGCCAGTTTCAGCTGGCAGCTGATTGAGCTACGTGACGCGCGGTCACCCGTGGGTCGCCGGTCTCAGAGCGCGAATGCATTCCCGCCGTTGGCCATGATGGTCTGGCCGGTGATCCAGCCGGCCTCGTCGGCCGCGAGCAAGAAGACGCTGCCTGCGATGTCGGCGGGTTCGGCCTCGCGGTGGATCACCTGGCGGCCCAGGCTGGCATCGACGATTGCCTGCGGGATCCCCTCGGTCATCGCGGTCCGGGTCAGCGACGGCAGGACGGCGTTGATGGTGATCCCCTCGTCGCCCAGCGTCGCGGACAGGGCGCGGGTGAAGCCGATCACGCCCATCTTGGCCGTGCGGTAGGCGATCGAGACGGGGCTGGCGATCGCGACCGTGGCCGAGGCGATGTTGATGACCCGGCCCCAGCCACGTCCGCGCATGAGCGGCAGGAACGCCTTGCACATCAGCATCGGCCCGTTCAGGTCGGTGGTCATGACGCGCTGCCACAGGTCGTAGTCGAGATCATCCCAGGTCGCTCCCTCGAAGGTCCCGGCGTTATTGACCAGGATGTCGACGTGTCCCAGTTCTTCGGCGACCCGGCCGCGGGCGGCTTCGACCGACGACCGGTCGCTGATGTCGAGCCTGACCGGAACCGGCTCGTGGCCCGTGCCGGCGATCAGGGCGATGGTCTCGGCGGCGTCGCCGCGGTCCCCGAGAACGACGCGTGCGCCGCGCTCGGCCAGACCCACGGCTATGGCTTGGCCGATGCCCCGGGAGGTTCCGGTCACCAGCGCCACCCGCCCGGCGTGGGGTTCAGAGGCGTTGTTCGCTGGCATGTGACGTGTCCTTTCTGTGATGGCGGGCCGATGGCGCTACGCGGCGGCCGCGGGCTTCAGGACCTGCTCGCACCACTGGCGGAAGCTGGTCGGGGTGGAGTTCTCCGGGGTCCGCGGGACGCCGTTATCCAGGCCCTCGTTCTTGGCCCAGGCCATGTCGGTCATCCCCTGCGCCATGGCGTCGGACATGCCGAAGCTGACGAACCTCTCCTTGTAGGCCTCGAACGTGTTCTGGTGGAACCGGACCTCTTTTCCGAGGACCTCCGACATGATCTGGGCCATGTCGTTGAACGACAGGTCCTCGGGTCCGAGCGACGGGACCTCGCCGACGCCGCTCCAGCTGGTGTCAAGGAGCAGGCGCACGGCGGCGGCGGCGATGTCGCGGGTGGCGACGGTCGGCAGCTTGCGGTCGCCCGCGATCGGCGAGAAGAACATGCCCTGGTTCTTGATCGACGGGACCTGGCGGATCGTGTTGTCCATGAACGAAGGGTTGGTGAGCGCACGGTAGGCGACTCCGGTGGACGCGATCAGGTCGTCCATCGCGAGAGAGCCGGTGGCGTAGCCGGCCCGGGAGGCCCAGGGCGTACGCCGGCCAAGCGCGGACACTGCGACGACGCGCCCCACGCCGTGCTTCCTGAATGCCTCGGCAGCCGGCTGCGTGAAGCCGACGAAGGCGGCCTCGACCGAAGGGGCCCGCGGGTCCGGCGGTGTCAGCCAGAAGACGGCATCGGCGCCAGAAAACGCCTTGTCCACGACTGCTGCGTCACCGTGCGAGCCCTCGACGATGTCAAGGCCCTTCCGGACGTCGGCCGGGATACCTGACGGGTCGCGTACGACAACCCGGAGCTCTTCACCGCTGTTCAGCAGGTTGCGGAGGACCTGGCTGCCAATCTGGCCGGCGGGTGTGGTGATGACGATCATGGAAACCTCCTGAGATGATTAGATTGCTTGCAGGTATGCATGCATCTTCTTGCGTATTCGTATGCATGATAAGAATTCCTTGCCGACATGCGTGCATGTAATATGGTTTCCATGCCGCGCAAGTACTCGATGGATATCCGCAGCGAGGTCGCCTCTCTACGCCGGCGGCGCCTTATCGAGGCAACAGTCGAGGTGCTCGGAGAGGTGGGCGCCGACCGCCTCACGATGGACATGGTCGCCGAGCGGGCGGATGCCGCCACGCGAACGATCTACAACTACTTCCCCACGCGCCAGGACCTCCTGAGCGCGGTCCAGGCGGAGCTGCTGCAAGCGTTCCGCGACACGCTCCAGCTCGAGATCCCCGAGACCGGGGGGCCGGCTGAGCGCCTCCGGCAGTTCGTCTCCGTCATGTTCAACATGTACGAGCAGCAGGGCGAGGCGCTCACCACGCTGCTCGAATTCGACGAACCCGACATCCGTGCACAGGTGCGGGAAATGCGAGCATGGCGTCGAGATCGCCTGGAGCAGATCCTCCGGCCGGCGGCCGGCACCGCCCTCCGGCTCCCGATCGGCCAGGCCGTTGCCTTCGCGTTCGTGATGACCAACCACGTCTCGTGGCGCGTGCTCCGGGAAGAACTCGCCCTGACGCAGGAGCAAGCCGTCGAAACTACCGCTAGCGGGATCGAGGCCGGATTGTTCCGGGTAGGTGAACACCGCACACCGGGCAAGGCGACCGCGCGCGGTATCAGGTAGTGCGCGAGGCACGTACCCGGGACGGGCAGTGCTCATCAGTCCATGTGCGAGGGCTGCGGTCATTGCGAGGCCTCCTTTCCTGAGCGCCGCGGCCGGCGCGGCGGCGCGGGCCGTGCCGCCAAGGGAGCGTCGGCCAGTGTGGTGAGCCACTGCTGCATCAGTGCCATCTCGGGCCCGGTGAGCGGCGTGTCCTCGGCGGCGAGCCTGCTGCTGAGCGTCGCCGCCGCACTCGCGATCGTCGGCTCTGCCCCGCGTTCGGGCTGGTGAGCCACTGACGCGGCGTCTTGCGGGACGGTGACCCAGGCGATCACTGCCTCGCGCAGTTGCGTGGCGAACGTGCCGTCGCCATACAGGTCAGGCTGGGAGATCAGGGACAGCGCGGCGCCGGTGGTCGCGGACAGGACAATGCGCGACGCGGTCTCCGCCGACATGCGCAGCTGGCCGCGGCCGGCGCCCAGCTCCAGCCGTTCGTAGAGCATCTGGTACGCCTCGCGTACCGCTCCGCTGTTAGCGGCGACCGCCGGCGACCACATCAGCTTGTAGAAACTCGGGTTCTCGCGGGCGAACTCCAGGTGGTTGTCCCAGCCCGCCCGGACGTCGTCAGCGACATGGTCGTGGACGACGGCTGCGACGGCGAGCTTGGTCTCCAGGAAGGCGGCCCAGCCGAAGTCGACCACGGCGGCGAGCAGCCCGTCCTTGTCGCCGAAGTGGTGGTACAGGGTCGGCGCGGTAACGCCAGCTGCATCGCAGATGGCTCGCGTTGAGACGTCTACGTCGGCGGACTGGGCGAGGAGGTCAGCGGCGGTTTCGAGGATGCGGGTCCTGACGGTCATGGGCCGAGACTAGCAGTCTTATATAGCGCTAGTCAAGACTTTGATGTAGCATCGCTATAAGTGCTGCATTTGCTGATACGGGCAGTACGCGAATGCTGCCCTTCCCGGCGTTGGTGGCATGTGCTGCGGCGGTGGTCTTTGACGACGCCAACGAGAGCTTCTGGGAGCGGCGCCCTGGCCGGGCACCCGCCGCATCCCGCAGGCCATCGTCGACGCCGCGCTCAGGCCGGACACGACGCGGCTGACGGGTTGCATTTGTTCGTCTATATAGATGGTTCTATGATAAGGCTGTGAGCCCGGAAAGGAAGCAAACCCCCGGCGAGCGGATCGCGGTCGCCGAGGCTCTGTACGGGCTCGTGTCGGTCGCTGTGCGGCAGCAGCCCAGGGAGATCAGCCTTACGTCGGCGTCGACGCTGGCCACTGTGGACCGCACCGGCCCGCGGCGCATCACCGACCTGGCGGCCATCGAAGGTGTGACCCAGCCGTCAATGACCGCACTTGTCACCGTCCTGGAGCGGGCAGGCCTGGTGGAGCGCCGGCAGGATCCGCGTGACCAGCGGGTGGTGCTGGTGACGCTGACCGCGGCAGGGACCGATTACCTGCGATCTCGGCGCAGAGCCGGGGCGGAGGCGTTCGCCCGGCTGATCGGCAAGCTTCCACCCGACGAGACCGCGATCCTGCTGGCGGCAGCGCCGGCACTGCAGCACCTACATGAGCTCGACAACGAGCAGCGGGCCGCGGCGCACCAGGCTGCCGGCCAGGCAGCAGACCCGTCCGCTAACCGAACCTGGCTGGAGGAATGAACGATGGAGCCGACCCAGGCAATCGCTTGCCACGAGGCCATCGAGCACGACGAGTATCCCGTGCACCAATGGCGCGTGACTCAGCTCAAGCGTCTCGGGATCCCCGGGCTACTGGCCGAGGCTGACGCCGACAACGTCGACTGGCATCAGATCGCGAGCCTGGTACAGCATGGCTGCCCCCCGCGGCTCGCCCTCCGCATAATCCGCTGATTCGGCCCCTCGGGCCTCTGGTGCACGTCCCGGAAGTGGTGCCACGGCTCGTTCGGCCGAGGGAGGTCTGTTCGCGACCGCGGCGGTCATCGACCTGTAGCTGCCCGGCCTCCGCGAGATCACGACGCGGCAGTCGGGCGAGGCGCTCGTGCGCCGTTCCCTGACGGGTGGTAGGGACCGGCCCGAAGGTCACGTGCTCGATCACTCGAGGGGATTGACTGGCCACTGGGGAAGCAGAGTGAGGGAAGATGGACAAGGCGATTTCGCTGGCCCTCGCAGCGAGCTTTTGTACAGCTACGTCCTCGGTATGCCAGCGCCTTGGCGCCAGAAACGTAAGAAGCGCCGGGGCGGCCGGAGTCGACCTCTGGCTCATCTTCCGGCTAGCCCGCCGTCCGATCTGGCTTGCCGGGTTGGCCAGCATGATCCTCGGATTCGCGTTCCAGCTGGCGGCGTTGCGCTTCGGGGCGCTGGCGCTTGTCCAGCCCATCCTCGCGCTCGAGCTGCTGTTCGTCTTCGGCTATATGACGGTGCTCGGCTCCGGGCGGGTAAAGCGACGCGACTGGCTTGCCGCGGCCGCTATGTCGGCCGGGCTCAGCCTGCTCCTCTTGGCCGCCTCGCCCTCCGGCGGGCGGCTGCACGCGCCGGGCTCTTTGTGGTGGCTGGCCGGACTGGTCACCCTCGCTGTCGTGCTTGCCGGACTGGCGCTAGCTTCCGGACTGCACCACAGGTCCCCGGCATCTGGACGCCGCCGGGCAGCCGTCCTCGGGGCGGTCACCGGGATCGCCTGGGGCTTTATGGCGGCGGTGATCAAGGAGTTCAGCTCCCACCTCGGGAACGGCGCCGGTTCGGTCCTGTCCAGCTGGAGCCTGTACATCCTTATCGGCGGCGGTGCGGCAACTCTCCTACTCGCTTCTCACGCACTGGCCGCAGGTCCCCTGGCCGCATCGCAGCCAGGGTTCACGATCCTCGATCCGCTGGCGGCCAGCCTGCTCGGAATGTTCCTTTTCGGCGAGCACATCCAAGCCGGAGCGCTGAACCTGGCCGTTGAGACGCTGGCGCTGGCGCTGCTGGCAGGCGGGGTCTTGGCGCTAAGCCACAGCCGCCTGCTTGTCGGCGAAGACGAGTGGAACCCAGCGAATGAGCCTGGCGGTACGAACGTCGTTGGCGGGCCATCCGCACACCCGTGCGCGGGGGCCTAACCAGGCCATGCTGCGCTCCGGTATGGTCCCGGTCGTCGCTACGACGGACCCGCAAGGAACAGTTGGTCATCGATCGCGACCAAGAGGTGAAAACTGGGCCGGCAGCGGGTGCCGGGTTCGCTGGGAGGTGAGTGCCGGGCGAGCCCGGCGCCTCGGCACGGGCGCTGCGTGGCGATCGTGGTGCCGACGGCAGAC
>Ga0210386_10002755_pt1 | contig 14933 bp, 14 predicted proteins | sample IncBWH32OmetaG_FD_160091 | JGI IMG/M metagenome (GOLD analysis project Ga0210386, IMG submission 160091) | Forest soil microbial communities from Barre Woods Harvard Forest LTER site, Petersham, Massachusetts, United States - Inc-BW-H-32-O ... | reverse complement strand
AGAGTCGAAAAGTTATCGTCGAGGAAGATGTCCTTGAGCGGGACGCCTCCGGGAGCGTTGAAGTCATATTTTGTGCCTTTTACCGGGATGAGCTTGCCGGTAGGGAAGACATCGTCGTAATTGTTTACTTCCGCTACGAAATCCGCCGGAACCCGCAGCTGAGCCTGTGTACGGTTGCCGCCTGGGATGGCGAAGTACGGGTGCCAGCCAATCGACATAGGTTCGGGTTCATTGCCGACATTCTTTGCCGTGACGGTTGCCTCGACGGCGTCACCGCTGAGCGCGATGCTGAAGTTCAGATCAGTCTGCGAGAGCCAATGGCCGCCGAAGTCGCCCGCGTGGATTACGCCGGTAACCGTCTGGCCGTCAGATGTTGTCTCCGTTTTGACGTCGTCGGTTCTGCTCGCGAGAATCAGGCCGTGCATCGCATGTCTTTCCGCGCCGGGCTTCTTTCCCGCCCAGTTTGCAGGCAACGTGATGGGCTTGCCGTTCCATGCTGTCGTTATGGTTTTGCCGTCGTCGGAGAGCTTGCCGCGAATGCGATTCGGATACGGGACGAGAAACGCGCCGCCAAATGAGAAGCTGGCATTCCCGTTCTGATCCAGAGGACCGCCATTGAGCTTGGCGGCAGCATCCTCAATAGAAGGCGATGCAAAGACCTGCACGTCGCCTTTGCCGGGGATGTTGGCCATAATCTGGAAGAGATTCATACCACGCCCCGGAAAAATGGTCGCGGAAAGAAATTCCGGCTTAGCGCCATTGGAGGTCGCCTTACGTTGCAGATGGACGATATCTTCTCCGCCGATTTGTGTGACAGCAGGCGCCGGCGTGGGCGCGCTTTCCTGCTGTGCAGGTGGAGCGGCCTTACTGCAGCCGGCAAACGGGAGCAGCGCCGCTGCAGCCATTGCCAGCCAATAGCGTTCGTAGCGAACAGACATAGTTAGAAGCCTCATGCGTGTTGCGAAATAGGAAATATTTGCTTCGCCGGGAATCCAGGAAACAAAGCGCCCCCATTCTACGTGATGAAAACGGGAAGTAGAATCACTGTGTGTCACGAAAACAACTGTCAGCAAAGGACGCACTGGCTGCGCTCAATGCGCGTGTTATCGCCTGCGAACGCTGTCCACGGCTCCGAGCGTACTGCGAAGAAGTCGCGAAGAAGAAGCGCCGCGCTTATTTGGATTGGCAGTATTGGGGACGACCGGTTCCATCGTTTGGCGATCCACAGGCACGCATTCTGCTTCTAGGCCTTGCGCCGGGAGCGCATGGGTCGAACCGCACGGGCCGCCCTTTTACTGGTGACGGCTCCGGCGATTTTCTTTATCCGGTGTTGTACGAAGCAGGATTCGCCTCGCAGCCGCTTGCTACTTCGCGTGACGATGGCATGAAGCTCTACGACGCACAGATTACAAGCGTGGCGCGCTGTGCGCCGCCGGACAATAAGCCTCTGCCGGAAGAACTGGTGAACTGTGCTCCGTTTCTGGACGAGGAGATTGCCGCGCTGACGCGGCTACGTGTTGTCGTTTGCCTGGGCAAGATCGCGTTCGATGGCTTTGTGGCGCACCTGATACGCACAGGGCAAGTCGAAAAGCGCGGAGCGCTGCAGTTCGGACACGGTGTGGAATACAAGTTGGCGGATAGCCGCTGGCTGCTGGCGAGCTATCATCCATCGCTGCAAAACACGAACACGGGAAAGCTAACGAAGGCGATGTTTCTGAAAATATTTGTGCGTGCCCGTGCGTTAGCGGAAGGATGAGAGCAGGCAGGAACTTTAGGGGAGGGAAGAGATGCTGGTCGTTGTTTTGATGGTGGTTCTGCTGCTGATGCTGATTGGCGCACTTCCATCATGGCCATATAGTCGGAGCTGGGGACACTATCCCAGCCGTGAAATCGGTGTGATTCTGTTGATTGTGATTGTGCTGTACGTGCTGCACGTTATTTAAGGATTTCGGCAAAATGTACAAGAGAAAAGCGGGAGTAATTCAGTGGTAGAAGGTCGGGTTCTTTAAAGCCATCCGCAGATTTTTCTCCTTTCTTCCTCGCTGCACGCGCTCTCGTTCATGCGTCTAAAACAGTGGAAGGGAGAAATATCATGCGGTGCCTGATTGCTTTTCTCGTACTCAGTGTCGCCGCGCCGGTCTATGCCCGCGCCACCAAGGAGTTGGCGCCTCCGCCACCGGGCGCGACTTTGCCCGTTCTCATCAACCGAACTCTGAAACCTCGTAATGTACAACCGGGTCAGCCAATTACCGCCGAACTTATGCAGACCGTTCCAGTCAGTGCGAATGTCAACTTGCCTAAGGGGGCAGAACTGGATGGCCATGTAGTCAATGTGAGCGATTCTTCGATCAGCATCCTTTTTGATCAGCTGCGCTGGAAGGGGCGAACGATTCCCATTAATGTCCGACTGATAGCAGCGGCTGATTACAACAGTGTTTTCGACACCAGATTGCCTTTGGGCGGAACGGACCGTGGCACCAGCAACTCCGCCGACTGGACGACCCGCCAGATTGGCGGCGACGAAGTTTATCTTTCAGCCGGATCGGGCAAAGTTTACGACCAGTACAGTCAACCGGTTGGTTATGCTGATTTCTCTGGTGTGTATGCAAGCCCATCTATCCCAGGTGGATTACCACGCGCAATGGGCCCGTTTTCGACAACTGCAACCGGGCTGCATGGCTTTCGAGGATTTTCTATCGTATCTTCGGGAGGCGCGACTACGCCGTTTATACTTGCCGCGGGCAAACCCAACTGGGAGATTGAAAATGGCAGTGCCTTCCTACTGCAGGTGGTGCGCTGAGTGACCAAGACGGCTATCCGAGGAAAGTTCATTGCGGTGACTGTAGTGTGCCCGATCCTTTATGCCGCCCGCCCATTGAACGGGACTGAAGCCTGATTTTTTGATTAGCGATGGGTGGGTCAGCTATCAGAAAGTGATCAATTGGCAATTTCCGCTTTGCCAGCTACAACCAGAAACTCTGTTTTCGGCGCGGTGATGCGAATGTTACATTCGATTCGATTGCACTTGTAGTGATGGGCCTATGAAACCGTTGATAAAGTTTTTCGATCGTCCTCTCATTCCGCACGCGTTCGTAACGTCCCTGCGGTGCCTTTTCCTCTTATCGGTGTCCCTGGCGCCGCTGGCCGTGGCGCAACAGGTGAGCTTCCGCATTACGCCGCTGCGGCCGGTGGAGGAACTGCGGGCGGAGGCGCTGAAGGCCAAGCCGCCGGCAGAAGGAGGGACTTTCCGGCGGCCAGATTTGGTGGAACTTGTGAAGCTCGACCCAACTATAAAACTGGATGTCCGGTACGCGACCACGAACAATTTTTTAGGTACTCCGGTTTACACGCAGGCGCGGGCTTTTCTAGAGCGGCCGGCGGCGCAGGCGCTGGTGCTCGCTAATCAACAGCTGAGGAAGCAGGGATACGGCCTGATCATTCACGACGGTTATCGTCCGTGGTATGTGACCAAAATCTTCTGGGACGCGACGCCGGACGACAAGAAGAAATTTGTGGCCAACCCAGCGGAGGGATCGAAACACAACCGCGGATGCGCGGTCGATCTATCACTCTATGACCTGAAGACAGGCGAGGAAGTACAGATGCCGAGCGGCTATGACGAGATGACCGATCGTGCCTATGCCGACTATCCGGGCGGCACAGCCGATGAGCGCGCCCGTCGCGCACTGCTGCGTGAGGCTATGGAAAAAGAGGGCTTCAAAGTGATCCCGGATGAGTGGTGGCACTTCGACTACATGGATTGGACGCTCTACCCGATCATCAATGTGAGATTCGAGGATTTGGGCCAGCAGCAAGCCGGCCCGGTCAATGAGCAGTAGGTGCCGGCAGTTGTGGAAGGCTCCACACGCCGGCTAAGCGCTGATATGCCGACTCGGGCAGTTGGACGAGCATCGGCAGCCGAGAAGGATCGAGCCAGAGAAGCAGGGATTCAAGATTGCTGCTGGTCATGGCGGTGCAGCCGGCGGTGCCGCTGGCGGGACTATGCCAGATATGAAGAAAGACGCAAGAGCCGCCTCCTGGCCGCGGTGCCGTGCCGCCCGGAACCGTGGCGTTGTGATCGATCACGGCTCCCCAGCGATAGGCCTCGCCAACATCGTGCATATGCTCGGAGCTATTCCAATCCGGCACGACGGCAGAGCGGTCGACGATCCGGTTATAGTTCTTAGACGAGGCGTCATCGACGCATTCAATGGATGGAGTGAGGACGAGATAGGGCAACTTGAGCCCGGGCAGGGGCTGGGCCGCGTAGCCGAATGCAGTACCGAGGGCGAAAATCCCAGCGGGCGATTTGCCATCTCCCTCAGTCTTAACCGGCTCGGATTTGATGCGGACACCACCCGGTTGTCTCGCGTCGATGAGGCCGATGCCCCAACCCATGCCTTTGTTGCCAACCACGATAGGGATGGGCTCGCCCACCGAACGCCACGACTCATGCGGATCAGCGCGCTCAAAGCGCTCTAGCCGGCCCGGGACGGCATCCCAGTCAGACGTGACTACGACGACCATCTGTGTGGAATGCGCGAGAACGGGCGGCGCAACAGGTGGAGGCGCGGCCGAAACACGCGCGGCGACAAGGGATGCAAGGCACCACAAAAAAAGTACAGTCTTATTCATCAACAGAAGTGTACGGCAAGATGGGGGCCCCGCCGGTTTTATCTCTGCGCCATGCATTGAGCCTGGACCCACGCAAGATTCCAAAGTCACGCTATGAACTGCGCAGCGAGCTTTTTCATTGCTGCATTTTCGCGGGTAACCTCACCAGACTCTCGGCTGTACAGAGCTATCTCTGCAGCGATTGAGCGGCCGAGAATTTGTTGATCGATATTGCCAAACCGTCCAGGCACCAGGCTTCCCAGCCAACCAACCCATGCCGGGGTATGCGCGTTGCCGACAATGATGCCGGGGCGAAAGATGGCGAGGCGGGTAAAACCGATGTTGCGCACGGTGTCTTCCTTCATGCCCATTACGCGAACATAGCGAAACCGGCTGCGGGCTGTGCTTCCTACCGCAGAAAGCAGGCAAAACTGGGTGATTCCGGCGTCATGGCAGCCACGCGCAAAGGCACCGACGACGCCGAGTTCAAGTCGTTGCAATTCTTCTTCGCTCCAGCGCCTCGATCCAGACCCGACACCCACACAGCTCACGGCGCTGGCGGGACCCTGGCTCAAAACTTCGCGGCCAAGAGCGGCAGTGCGTTCGGCAAAGTCAGAAGCGCCCGTATCAAGAACGACGTTGCGCACCCGCGATCGCGCCGCAATGGCCTTTCTGGTGACCATCACCACTTCCCGGCATTCGGGAATTGCCAGCAGCTCCGCGACGGCTGCACCACCGACTTGCCCGGTACCACCCAGGATCATTGCGGCGAAATTCTGCTTCATAAATGAAACCTCTGCACTAAGTAAGGATGCGGCACCGAGTACATCGGCGATTTATCACTCCTTAAATTGGCGTTTCCTTTTCAAAGTTTCGAATCTCATCGATCTGCTCAAGAGCGGTTGTAAGACTCCGGCCAAAGGCTGCTCGTTCGACAGATCGCCGCAATTGGGCGTTCTTCGATTTCACGGAATAGCGGTATATCCAGTAGGTCCCAAACAACCCCGCGATGCCGGTCACTACCCCGATCCAGATCACCGACGGAGCATGGGCGTAAAGGTCGATATGCACGAGTCCCAGTAACAGCATCAGCAGCGGGATCCACAGAAACCACCACGACAATCCTGCGATCAGGACAGAGATTCCGTATGTTTTTCGCACCTCAGCGAGTCCGGTTTGCGTACTGACCACTGGCCCGGCGTAATCGATGCGACGGAGAGAAGAGAACACCAACCCGGCCGTGACTATGCAGCCGATTCCATACGCCTGTATAGAGACGCCGCTCAAAATGACCGAGAGAGCAGTCGGCTTGGTGGCCCAGAGCAGTGCTGCCAGAACGATGAAAAACGCACCGAAGAGAATCTGAAATATCTGGCCCCGCTCGAGTGGCTTCAGGGTCTTTTGAGTGGCCTCCACTCTTTGTCGATGTAGCATCTCCGCGCTCAAACGGTTTCCGCGTTCGAGTGCTTCTTCCATTCTCTGCCAGGTTGCTTTGAGTTCATTCAGTTCCATCGCTTTTCCTTCCTTCTTTATTAGATTTCGGCGCGTATGCGTCGTTTGAGTCGGCTGATCTTCGTCGAAACATTCGAGGGAGTGATCCCTAGAATCTCGGCTATTTCTTTCTGAGGCGTGTCTTCGAGGTACAGCAGCAGCAACGCCCGTTCGAATGGAGGTTCCGCTGCAATGAACCGATGCAGTCGCTGCACGCGCTCCTCTGCATCGGCGTTGCTCGGCAGCGCAGAGCCCGTGTCGTGCAGCTCCTCTTCTAATGGCGTGAACACTCTTCGGTTCTGCACTTCTCTACGTACAAAGCTGATCGCAACATTTAAGGCAATGCGGTACATCCAGGTTGCGAACGGACGGGATGGGTCGTACTTTGGCCACGCTCTCCAAAGCTGGGCGGCAATCTCCTGCGCAAGATCCTCGCGATCCTCCAAACGCCAGCAATAGGTGTTGATGGTTTTGAAAATAATGGGGCGATGCGACTGCAGCAACGCTTCAAAGTCGGCTTGATTCCTGTCCGCCACAATGCGACTCATCCTCACTCAAAATTGCTGGGAAGCCCCAACCGTCTGATCTATGATTCGCAGCGGAACGGACGATATCACATGGGAGCGAAGATTTATTTGTGGGATACTTGCCTCGATAGTGACGGAAGTCTCTCAATTTTTATCCAAGTGTGTCGTATTTATCTTTCGATTTCCGATTTTCCAGGTAACGGTTCCGACTCTCCCCCTAAGCTGCCGCCAGAATTTTCGATTCCGAACCTAAAGAGGTGACACCGTGATCGTCTATGACACCACCTATAGCGGAATGAATCCCGGGCTCTGCCAACGAATACAGGCGGTGGCGCAAGAGCTTGCAAGCTTCGGCTGTAACGCCGTTAAATTTCCTCCGTTTTTGAATACGAAAAACCCATTCAGCCTGGGCTACGACCCGCGCACAGACCTGGATGTCGGTCAATGGGAGCCGTTGCACATTACTGGAAGCGCTACCGATTTAAAGAGTGCCATCGATACGTTGCATCAGCACGGCATGCTCGTGATTCAGGACTGGGTAAACCGGCAGTACGGTGGTCCAACTCCTATGTACGAGCGGGGAGCTGATGGTAAGGCGGACACTGCGCTGTTTCCAAAGCCGCAATCATGTTTCTCGCCGCCAAATCCTCGTGATACTCCGTTTGCCGGCGACGATGGCCCGGATGACGGACTCATTGTCAGCTATCAGCACACTGACAATTACATGTTGAATGGAAAGATTCAGGCAGGGAAATGGCAAGAAGATGTGCTTGGTATAGATGGCTTCCGCCTGGATGAAGCGAAGGGTCTGCCACCTTCGGTTGCCTCTGCGCTGGCGCGAGCGCGGCCGGGATTGAACTATGCAGAGGTCTATGATGGCGATCCTTCAGTGCTGGACCGCTATGTCAGAGAGACAGACATGGCCGTCCTGGATTTTACTCGGTACTATGCATACCGCGCTGTATCGCAGGGTGCATCACTTTCCACGTTGGTGGGAAATGGCTTTTGTTTCTGGAACCCGGACCACGCCTATGTCTACGTCGAGTCAAACGACACAGACGGTCCGTACGGCATAGTGAACAACAAGCTTTGGTTCTATCTTGATGCGCTCACGATGCCGTGTAAGGCAGCATTGATCTTCGCAAAAGATTACGAGGTTTACGAACTGGGTGCGGAGATCGGAAACATGATGTGGATTGCAACAACATTTGCGATTGGCAAGTTGGCCTGGGAGTATGTTGATAACTCGCTCCTGTGCTGGAGTCGCGACGGCGATGGCGGCTTCACCTGGAGCGGAGGGCTGTTCTGCGGATACAGTTCTGACCCGATCAACCATCGCAGCGAATGGATACATACACCGTTTGGTCCGAACCGTCACCTTCACGACTATACGGGACACGGCCCGGATGTCTGGACGAACGGCGATGGGTGGGGTTTTTTCACTTTCGGTCCCAACGTGTTTGGTTCTGCGCAGAACTATGTGGCGTATGCGCCGGCCGGTGTTCAATACGAGATTCCTACGCCGCGCAGGGGCCGCAAGGGCAGTGGCCGTTTCACCGATTTCACATCCATCACGGTCCGCCATACAGGACAATAACCACCTTTAACCCATTCCCAGGTGCGACATGAATTTAGGTGTACGAGAGGAATTCGATGAGAAGAAACTTGTTTGTCGTAATCGGGTACCCGATTCTTGCCTTGACGTTGCATGCGCAGCAGATGCAGCCATGGCTCACTCGTAGCGCCGATTCCTCGCGATCCGGGTGGAACAGCCATGAGACAGTACTGACACAAGCGAGTGTCAAAACAAAGGGAGTTTCTTTCAAAACGGTCGTTCCTATCGTTGGCGATGCACGCGGCATGGAGGCGCAGCCGTTGATTCTGCCTGGTGTAAAGACCTCGCGAGGAATCCGGGACGTCATGGTCCTCCCCAGCATGGCAGACGTAGTTCGAGGTGTGGATGCGCATGACGGTTCAGGCATCTGGCAGGTCACTCTGGGTACGCCCATCCAGGGAAGCGGAGCCATTGATTTTCACAACATCAATGACAAGTGGGGATGTCTGAGCACCGGAGTCATTGATCCGGATACAGCCCGCTTTTACCAAGTCTGCTGGCTATCTACGGACGGCAGCGGAAACCCAGATACTGGACGCTACTTCATGTTCGTGCTCAACGTGGCCGATGGCTCTCAGGTAGTGCCTCCGGTACTCATCGACGGGCTCGACTTCAATAAGGAGAAACGGAAGGCGCGAAGTTCAGCAGTCCTCATCAATCAAAACGGCGTCAAAACGGTCCTCCAATGCACCGGTTCAGTAAACGAAACCACAAATGGACCTTCCGGTTATTGCTTTGCCTTTGATGTTGCAACGAACAAAGTGACCGCAATGATGGCTACAAGCCAGGCGAAGGGCGCCGGCATCTGGATGGCGGGCTCCGGGGTGACGTGCGATTCCGATCAGGATTGCTTTGCTATGACCGGAAATGGCGCATTCGATGGCGTTAGCCAGTGGGGCGAGAGTTTTCTCAAGCTTCATTACACCCCGCCGAACGGGAGCACGGCAGCATCCCTCGAAGTGGTTGATCATTGGACACCGTGGACCGACACGGCCCGGTCTGGAGCCGCAAATGCCCCATCCGCCCCCAAGCTGGCAGGCATGTCAATGGAATCGGAAGAAGTCAGACCGGTCGGCGGGGGAATGTCTATGCCAATGGCAAACGCTCGGGTTGAAGCAAGGAAGAACAATCAGGGCCAGCCCGTCCTGCTGGTCTGGCCGCAGCTTTCACCAGCGGCGCGAGCCGATCAGGACCTGGGCTCGGGCGGCCTGGCCTATATTGCCGAACTCAATATCGTTTGCGGCGGCGGCAAGGATGGGCTGATGTACTGCCTGCACGCTGACAACATGGGAGGAACCAAGCCTTCCGACTTTGCGGATGCGAAGGCGAACTGTGCCAAGCTCGTTGGAGGTACACCGGTCTGGGCCACAATGGATCCGGGCCAAGGCATCGAGCAGTGTCCGCAAGACCCGCGAAACCTGAATTTCTTCCCTTTTGGCGACACGGCGCATATGCATTCTCCGCCCGTCGTCATGTTTGATCCGCTTCTGAAGGCCTGGACGATTTTCGTGTGGGGCGAGAACCAGCAGCTCCATAAATGGAAGGCGAGCGCGAACGCGGCGCCGCAATACATTGCGCAAAGCCGAGAATTTGCCTCAGCGGATGTACGCGGAAATGCTCCAGGCGGAATGCCCGGCGGTTTCTGCGCCGGATCGAGCAACGGGCGGGACCCCGACACTTATCTGCTCGTCTGCGCGGTCCCCCGAGGAGACGCAAATGCAAACCTGGTGCAAGGGCACATCGTGGTCTATGATCCCGTGCATGTTACTGCCGATGGATATCTGTCGAAGCTGTGGGATTCTGACGATTGGGGCTGGTCAGGCGCACAGATCGACGCTAAATATCGATTCTTCAACAAGTTCATGCCGCCCGTCATTGACGGTGGCGAGATCATTCTCCCGAATTATTCCGGCGGAGTCCTGATCATCGGTCAGGAGCAATAGGTGCATTCACTTCTATCTGTAATGCGGATCCTGGGCAGACAGCTTTATGCGCCCCGCGAGGACCAAAATCCGACTGTTGACGCCAGGGCCGTTAAGGGAATGTTTCGTGACGTCAAACAGGGTTCTCGCGTCCGGTGAGTGGGAAATGCTAACATGCGTGACGTTACGCTGGCACGCAGGATGCCAGTTGGGAAAGCTCCCCACTTTCCGCATTAACAGAAGACAACCAAAGTCCCCTGCCGGAATGAAAGAGGAGGCGGACATGCGAATCAGTTCTGGAATCAGCAACGCGGCTCTATTGATATGGATGACCGTTGGACTGTCGTCCATTGCGCAGGAGCCTGTTGTCCCTACGAATACACCGGCCAGCGACGCCGCCAGCGTCCCCGCCACTGCAAGTTCGCAACCTTCCACTTCAGTTTCGGGCTACTCCAAAGTGCGCATTGTCCGCATCAGTGAGGTAAAAGGCGAAGTGCAACTCGACCGTCAAACCGGCAAAGGTTTTGAAAGTGCAATGCCGAATCTGCCTATAGTCGAGGGGGAGAGACTAAAGACCGGCAACGGTGTCGCTGAGGTTGAATTTGAAGACAACAGCACCGTGCGCGTGGCGCCGAACTCTCTGGTCGAATTTCCCCGGCTTGAGCTTCTCCCGTCCGGCGCGAAGGCATCTGTCATCAACGTGGCGCAGGGCATGGTCTATGTGAGCCTGGTGAACACTAAGGGCAACGAATTCGCCGTGAACGTCGGCCAAAGCAAGATCAACCTGCCGCCGGATACTCACATCCGCCTGCAGTTGACTGGGGACCAGGCAAGCCTGGCGGTGTTGCACGGGGATGCGGTGGTTACGGAGCCCTCGGGCACCACCACGGTCGGCAAAGATAAGACCATGACCTTTAACCTGGCAGGTCAAAGCCAACCCATCATCGCCAAGAACGTGACGCAAGAGCCGTTCGACAACTGGGATAAGGATGCTGTGCAGTATCACAAGAGCTATGCCAACGCGAGCTCGTTTGGGAATTCGCCCTACTCCTACGGCATCAACGATATGAATTACTACGGGAGCTTCTCCTCCGGCTGCGGCGGCTCGATGTGGCGACCGTACTTTGCCAGTGCGAACTGGGATCCATACGGGAGCGGCGTATGGGCGTACTATCCCAGCGCGGGCTATTCCTGGGTTTCTCCTTATCCCTGGGGATGGACACCGTACCATTACGGTAGCTGGGCCTTTTGTGAAGGACTCGGTTGGGGTTGGAGGCCCGGCGGCTCGTGGATGGGGCTAGCCAACAATACGTTCGTTTCTTCCCCCGGCTCCGGTTCCGGTCCTATTCGCCTTCGCCCACCAGGCCATGCTCCGGCAGCGGCTGAATCGACCCTCATACCTGTGAATCTGAAGGCGATCCCTGCTTCGGGTCTCGGCGAGCACGACACATTTGTGTTTCGCAAAGATTCCGCTGGATTTGGTGTGCCACGCGGCAGTCTGGGCAAACTGAACAGCTTCTCCAATCAAGCGAGTCAGCATGGGATGACGAGCACGAATATCACTTACGGTGGCCCCGCTCAGCGCGGAGAGACCGAGCGGGGGGCCGGAGGCCAGAACTCGTCCTCCGGACCAGCCAGATCTGTCGGTCGGGCGTCGAGCCCGTCCTACTCCAGCGGCATGCAAAGTGCATCTGGGATGAGTGGGGCACATGCAGGGGGAGCGCCTTCGGGAGGGTCAAGACACTAGGCTCTGACTGTGTGATTTGTTTTTTTTGTAGCCGAGGGGGAGACTCGTAGCGAGGCTCGGGCTGCCAGTTACGAAGTGGTAGTGGCTTGCAGTTTCTCAAAAGTAGTAAGCACATCATGAAGGTGGTCGAAGATCCGCGAGGGGTCGATCACCTCTGTCAGATGATGACGCTCAAAGTCCGCCTTGAGGTCCCATGCCATGCGGACGAAGCCTAACTCGACTCCGCAGTTCTTTAGATCCTGATGCAGTTCCCGCACAACGCGCGCTGCTGAAAAATCTACCGCTGTGATGGCTTCTGCGTCGATAATCAACCAGCGGACCGGTGAAGGTCTTTTTCCTACGAGACAATTCACCTCTGTCGCGAACCGGCTGGCATTTGCATAGAAAAGGGTCGCCCCGAAACGGTACATCACCAATCCAGGCTTCGTCACCGCACCCGGTGCCACCGGAATCAGCTTCCAGATTCCGTCTTCCTTCTTAACCATGACTCCGGTGTGGGGATGATAGCTGTGCTGCACTACCCGGAGCAGCGACAGCACCATAGCCAGCAGTATCCCTTGTTCAACTCCAGCCACCACCACGACCGAGGCGGTCGTGATCGCCAACGCAAATTCCCCCGGACTCTCAGGGCGAATGTCTGCAAGGCTCTTCAACTTGATCAACCGGATGGCGATCATGAAGACGAGGGCACCAAGCACACAGTGCGGCAGGTATGCCAGGGGCCTGGTGAAAAAGAGGAGAACAAGCGCAACGACCACCGCCGTAGAAAGCTGGGCGATCTGGCTCTGAGCTCCGGCTCCTTCGACCATCGCGGTCTGCGTCGGACTCCCGTTGACGATGAAGGTCCCGCTCAATCCGGCCATGGCGTTTGCCGCGGAAAGACCGGCCAGGTCGGCATTTTCATCCAGCGGCTGGTGATGGCGGTTCGCGTAGATCCCGGCAGTTGCCGCACTCTGCGTAATGATCATGATGGAACACGACGCAGCCAAGGGAATCAGCGGTGGAAGATCACGCCAACTCACTGCAGGGATTCCGAGATGCGGAAGACCGCCCGCAACGGGGCCGATGACCTGAATGCCGTGGCCACCGAAATCCCAGATCGCACTCGCCGATATGGCACCGACAACTGCTATGAGCGCGCCGGGGGCTTTTGGCGCGAAGCGTCGAAACAGAAGCAGCACTGCAACCACGACGAGGGAAACTGCCAGTGTGGGCAGATGCACCTCCGGCAGTCTCCTGAAGAGTTCCGCAAGCTGCAGGATCGACCTGTGCGCAGAGATCGGGATCCCGAGCATTTCGCCGAGCACCGCGATCCCGACCTGGAACCCAACTCCGGTGAGAAAACCCGCGAGTACGGTCTGCGAGAGAAAATCGGCTATGAACCCGAGCTTGAGGAAACGCGCCAGCAGCAGGAACCCGGCCGTGAGCAACGCCGTCGCACCCGCCAATGCAACGTATCGTTCGCTGGCAGCGGGCGCGAGGTTTAACGCCCCGCCTGCAAAGATAGCGGCCGTGGCGGAGTCGGCTGCCACCACCAGGTAACGCGACGAACCGAACGCCGCGAATCCGACCAGCGGCAGCAACAAAGTATAGAGTCCGGTAACCACCGGCATGCCGGCGATCTTGGTGTATCCCAACGCTTGCGGGATGTTCATCGCCGCCAGCGTCCATCCTGCGATGGCATCGTGCAAGGCGTCCGCGGACTTAAGTCGCCGCACGCTTTGGAAAAGGCTTAGCAACCTCGACTCCTGAAAAGCGAATAACCGGCAAGTCTGGAGTGTACATTTCCCGAGTCGAAGTGACTATCGCGCTGTCCCATCTTGTATGTTCCGTCTTGAGGCCGTAACGACGCTTGGGTTTCGGTGAAGAGCCTGTACCACCTGAGGCCGAAGCCATCCTCGGTCTGTCTGGGCGTGTGATCCTTGGTTGACGCCAACAGACCGAAGCACTCATAAGGCTTGCCCATATGACTGTGGCTTTGATTGCTAAAATACAGGGGGAGCAAGTGTTAGGTCGGTGAGCAAATGTACCGGCCAGCAGAATTTTCGGTACGCTCTTGTATGTCGATTAGTGTGCGGCCCAAATCCCCTAACCCTCTCAGGTGGTGCCATCTGAAGCCGCCGCTACGGATCAAAAGGCATGAGCACAAAGGCCGGCGAGGCGGAGTTCGCCATGCAGGTGGAGTATGTGCGAACAAACGGGCTGACGCTCTCGGAGTGGGTCCGAGATGTCCGTGTACGCGCAATGGGTGTTGGAATTTCGCACGCTTTCTAATCGTTCAAATTTGTTCCAGCCTCTTTGCATGCCTGCCTGCCATTGCTTCCCATCTGGTTACCGGCAACGGCTTTGGCTTCGCAGTGGTGTCGCCGGAAAATGCCACCGTGACCAGGTTCTACGCGCATCCCTACAGCTTTGTTCGGCCGGATCCCAAGGACCCCCTAAGCGAGGGCGTCGAGACCGCCAACTTCATCAAGGCTCTTGGCTGGAGCGGTGCCGAGACGCACAGCGCGTCGGCAGAGTACGAGAATGATTCTCATGTTATCGATCTGCGTAGCAACGAGGGCGAGGGTCTTGTCTTCATGCCCTTTGGCCTGAGGGAGGATGCTCTCGTCGTTAGTTGGGAACCTAGTTCTGAGAAGGCGAAGGGGGACGGGCTGTATGTGGAATGGAACCAGCCGATCAAGTCGCGAAGAATTGTCAGGATGTTTGGCGCCGAAATGCAGTTGCTGAAGTTCGACGGCATCGCGGAGTCCCTGCTGCTCATTCCGCTTGGCCCTGAGGAGATCAAACCGGGACGATCTGAGCAGCCTCTGAGCGGCAGTTTGACGTGGGCTCTGGTTTCCCTCGAGAGTGATGGCGAATTGGCGCAGGCGGCGAAAGATTTCAAAGCCTGGCAGGCCGGACTCGGGCCGCAGAGTTTGGCCAAGCGCGAGATTGCGGAGGTCGAGCGCTGGCGCGTCCAGCCAACTGTACATTTTACGGATGAGAAAGAAAGGCCCCTCTGGCGTCAGAGCGAA
>Ga0210386_10002753_pt1 | contig 14936 bp, 12 predicted proteins | sample IncBWH32OmetaG_FD_160091 | JGI IMG/M metagenome (GOLD analysis project Ga0210386, IMG submission 160091) | Forest soil microbial communities from Barre Woods Harvard Forest LTER site, Petersham, Massachusetts, United States - Inc-BW-H-32-O ... | reverse complement strand
TCCTGCAGGACGCCGATGACCTGGCCCTGGGTCAGCACCGCATCGGTAGTCGTGACGATGTCGGGGTCTGCGGGCGGGTCGAACGCGCGGTCGGGATCGATCGCGGCCGCGCGGACCGCCGACCAGTCCGCGGTCAGCTGCCTGGTCCGTTCCTGCCAGGCGGCCGGCGCCGTGATGCCGGCCTGGACCACCGCGTCGGCCAGCGCGGCGAGCGCCCGCCTGGCGTCGGCGATGATGCCGGTGGCGCCGAGCCGGTCGGCGTCACGGGGATTGACGTTGATGCTCGCGAACCGCACGCCGGGATCGGCGAACAGCGACTGCGAGGCGGTGGCGAAGTCGGTCAGCCGCGACCCGACCGTCAGCACCAGGTCGGCCTCGCGGGCCAGCTCGTTGACCGCGGGCGTGCCTTCCAGCCCGATGCCGCCGAGCTGCCACCAGGCCCGCTGCTGAACGGCGCCCTTGCCGGCGAAGGTCTCGGCGACGCCGATGCCCGCGGCGTCAGCCAGCCGCTGGAGCTCGGCCGTGGCGCCGGAGTAGATGACACCGCCGCCGGCGATGATCAGCGGCCGGGCCGCGGCGGCCAGCATGGCCGCGACGGCGGCGATCTCGTCATGGTCGGGCGCGGGCCGCCGGATCACCCAGTCACGGTCAGCGAAGAACGCGGCCGGCCAGTCGTAGGCGTGCGCCTGGATGTCCTGCGGCAGCGAGAGCACCACCGCGCCGGCCTCCACCGGGTCGGTGAGCACGCGCATGGCGGCCGGCAGGGCCGTCAGCAGCTGCTCGGGCCGGGTGATCCGGTCGAAGAACCGGCTGACGGGCCGGAAGGCGTCGTTGACGGTGACATCGGCCTCGAGCGGGTGCTGCAGCTGCTGCAGCACCGGCCCCTGGTGCCTGGTCGCGTAGGTATCGCCCGGCAGCAGCAGCACCGGCAGCCGGTTGACGGTGGCCAGCGCCGCGCCGGTCACCATGTTCAGCGCGCCGGGGCCGATCGAGGAGGTGACGGCCAGGGTGGCCCGCCGCTGGCTGTGCTTGGCGAAGGCGGTGGCCGCGTGCACCAGGGCCTGCTCGTTGCGGCCCTGGATGAACGGCATGACGTCGCTGAGCTGGTCCAGCCCCTGGCCGAGGCCGGCCACATTGCCGTGGCCGAAGATGCCAAGCGTGGCGGGGATCAGCCGCCGGCGCTGGCCGTCGGCGACCGAGTACTGCTTCGACAGGTAGGTCAGCAGGGCCTGGGCGACCGTCAGCCGCCTGGTAGGCGCGGTACTCATCATGGGTTCCTCCTTGTTCACCAGGGCCTGCCGTGCAGGATGACGGTCTTGACATCGGTCATTTCCGCGACCGCCGACCGTGGGCCTTCCTTGCCGATGCCGCTGGCCTTCAGGCCGCCGTAGGGCATCAGGTCGGCCCGCCACAGCGGCGTCCAGTTGATATGCACGGTGCCCGCGTCGATCTCGCGCATCGCCCGGACTGCGCCCGATACGTCGGCGGTGAAAATGCCGGCGCCGAGGCCGTACGGCGTGCCGTTGGCCTGCGCGATCGCACTTTCCCAGTCCTGCGCCGAGCTGACCGCCACGGCGGGCCCGAACAGCTCGTCCTGGCTGAAGGGCGAGTCCGGGTCGACGCCGGCGACGACGGCCGGGGACACGATCGCGCCGTCCCGTTCGCCGCCGGTCAGCAGCTTGGCGCCGCCGGCCACCGCGCCCCGGATGGACTGCTCGACTCGTTCGGCTTCGGCGGCGGTGATCAGCGTGCCCATGGTGGTGTCCGCGGCGCGCGGGTCGCCGGTGCGGATGGCCTCGACCTTGGGGACCAGCGCGTCCAGGAAGTCCGCGCCGATGGCCGGGTGGGTGATGACCCGCTGGACCGAGATGCAGACCTGGCCCGCGTTGATGAAACCGCCGGCCGCTACCGCGCTGGCGGCAAGCTCGATGTCCGCGTCGGGCAAGATGATCACCGGGCACGAGGAGCCGAGTTCCAGGGACAGCTTCTTGATCCCGGCCACCTCGGTGATGTGCTGGCCGATGGCGCTCGATCCGGTGAAGGAGACCTTGCGGACCCGCGGATCGGTCACCAGGGCGTCGCCCAGGGTGCCGCCCGGCCCGGTCAGGACGGACAGCACCCCGTCGGGCAGCCCGGCGTCGGTGAAGCACGCGGCCAGCGCCAGCGCGGTCAGCGGGGTGGTCCGGGCCGGCTTCAGCACGACCGCGTTGCCCGCGGCCAGCGCGGGCGCCAGCTTGTGCATGACCAGCAGGGCCGGATAGTTGAACGGCGTGATCGCGACCACGATGCCCACCGGCTGATGGAGCGTGAAACCGACCTTGTCCAGGCCGGTGCCGCGGTTGGCGTCCAGCGGCAGCGAGTCGCCGTACAGCTGGGACCCCTCGAAGGCCGCCAGCCGGATCAGGTCGCCCGAGCGCGAGGCCTCGCCCCGTGCCTCGGTGATCGCCTTACCGGACTCGGCGCTGATGATCTGCGCGATCTGCTCCGCGCGTTCGTCGGCCAGTTCGGCGGCCCGGGTGAGGATCCTGGTCCGCTCGTGGGCCGGCGTGCGCCGCCAGGTGACGGCGCCGCGCTCCGCGTGGTCCAGCGCCGCCTGCACGTCGGCCACGTCAGCGACCGGGACCGTCCCGGCAGCCGCGCCGTCAAACGGCGAGGTCACATCCTCGGTGCGGCCACTGGCGGCACCCTGCCACCTGCCGCCGATCAGCATGTCCATCTGTAAGCACCAGCCCGTCAGCGCGCGGTGGAAACGGCCTTAACGCCACGACCGTGAGTTCCGGCCCGGATCGGGACGACCAAGGCAGAAGGGGAATGAACAAAGACTGCATGAGCCGACAAGGCAAGTCAACAGGCCGATAACCCTCAAAAACCCATCATCGGCGACCGCCTGATGACCGGCTCGTTACGACCGGGATCACCCTGCTCCCGCCTTGCAGAAAAGGCCGTTCGCTGAGGCCATCACGGGCTCCCCGCCACGGCTCCCCCGCGGGCCGGGTCGCGGTGGCAGAGTATCGTCATACCCAAGAAACCTCATGGATCCATCAGGACGTGTCATATGGCCCACCCTTATCCCATCCGGGAGATCGCCCGTCAGGCCGGCGTGAGCGAAGCCACGGTTGACCGGGTCCTCAATCACCGTGGCGGGGTCCGTCCCAGCACCGTCAACGACATCCAGCAGGCCATCGCCGATCTGGACCGGCAGCGGAGCCAGCTGCGCCTCAACGGCCGGGTTTTCATGATCGACATCGTGATGCAGACCCCCGACCGGTTCTCCTCCGCCGTCCGGACCGCCCTGGAGGCCGAACTGCCCTCGCTAGCACCCGCGGTGGTGCGCTCGCGATTTCACTTCCGCGAGACGGGGCAGGTGCACGAGATCGTCAAGCTGCTCGACGCCATCTCGGCGCGAGGTTCGCGCGGAGTCATCCTCAAGGCGCCCGAGGCGCCAGAGGTCAATGCCGCGGTCCTGCGGCTCGCGGACCGAGGAATCCCGGTCGTCACCCTGGTCAGCGACCTGCCGCTGAGCAAACGGGTCGCCTACGTGGGGATGGACAACCGCTCCGCGGGCGCGACCGCCGCGTACCTGATCAACCAGTGGCTCGGCGAGCGCGGCAGCCGCATCCTGGTCGCCCTGAGCCGGACCGTCTTCCGCGGCGAGGAGGAACGCGAGATCGGGTTCCGGTCCGCGATCCGCGAGCGGTGGCCGCATCGCCAGCTAGCCGAGATCACCGACAGCGACGGGCTCGACACCTCGATCTACCAGCTCGTGCTCGACGCCCTGGATCAGCACCACGACCTCGGGGCCGTCTACTCGATCGGCGGCGGCAACCGGGCCATCATCGACGCCTTCACCGCCCGCGGGCGGCCGTGCTTCCCGTTCATCGCGCACGACCTGGACCGGGACAACCGCGGGCTGCTCACCGGCGGCCACCTGGCCGCGGTCCTCTACCATGACCTGCGCCGCGACATGCACCGCGCGTGTCAGGTCATCATGCAGTCCCATGGCGCGCTGGACGGCCCGATCGTCACGTCGCCGTCATCGATACAGGTCATCACGCCCTTCAATCTCCCGGCGGACCTGGCCGCCTGAAGGGCGCTGGCTGGAAAAGGCGCCACCCACGGAAAGGGGTCCCGACGGAAGGGGTCCCGACTGAAAGGGGCGTGCCTGACCGAAGCGGCCCGGCTGAAAGAGGGCTCGCGCCCTAGGCACCCGTCGCGACGGGGCGGGCCGGGTCGGCGACCCAGTTGGACCAGGAGCCGACGTAGAGCGCGGCCGGCAGGCCGGCCAGCGTCAGGGCGAGGACCTCATGGGCCGCGGTGACACCGGAGCCGCAGTAGGCTCCGACCGGCTCGCCGCCGGGCGCGCCCGCGCCCGGTACGGCACCCAGAGCCGCGAACCTGGCCGCCAGCTCCACGGCGTCCTTGAAGGTCCCGTCCGCGTTCACGTTGCCCGCGGTAGGCGCGCTGACGGCACCGGGAATGTGCCCGGCCGCCGGGTCGACGGGCTCGATCTCGCCGCGGTAGCGCTCCCCCGCCCGGGCGTCGAGCAGCAATCCGGTCCTTGCCGCCTGCTGCGCGCCCGCCGCATCGAGGACCGGCAGGTGGCCGGGTCGTGCGGTGAAGTCGCCGGGCGCCGGGGCGGGCTCGGCGGTGGTCACCGGGAGCCCGGCGCTGACCCAGGCCTGATAGCCGCCGTCCAGGACCCGGACGTTGTCGTGGCCGTAGTAGCGCAGCATCCACCAGCCGCGGGCGGCGATGGTGGAATCCGCCTCGTCGTAGACCACCACCGGACCGTCCTGCGTTACCCCGGCGGCACGCATGGCCGCCTGGAACACCGCCACCTCAGGCAGCGGGTGCCGTCCGGCCGGACCGGGCGGGGCGGCCAGGTCGCGGTCCAGGTCGGCGAAGACCGCGCCGGGCAGGTGGCCGCGCCGGTAGGCGTCGATGCCGGGCGGGCCGCCGAGCCGCCAGCGCAGGTCGAGCAGGACGGGAGCCGGGCCTGCGGCCAGCTCCGCGGCGAGCGACGCCGCAGTGATCAGGAGGCCATCGGCGGCGCTCATGCCGCGCGGTACATGAGCGCGGGTACGAGCTGCTCGGCGGAGGTGAGCGAGCCGTGCATGCCGACCAGCGCCGATTCCCGTGGTTCTTCCTTCATGGCCACTAGGGCGGTCGAGCCTGCCGGAGCCGCTATGACATCACCGATCCGGGGCGCCATCCGGTCGTCCACGGGGCCGAACCAGCCTTCCTTGATAGCTTCTTCCTTCGACAGCACCCAGGCGCGGTCACCGAGGACCTCACGCCAGGCGGCCAGGACATCTGCAGCCGCGCCGGGCTTCGCGTACAGGTGCCGGGCGCGCGGTTCCCCGCCGAGCAGGGCCAGCCCGGCCCGCAGTTCGGGCAGCGCGTCGACGTCGAGCTTGTCCTCGGGGCTGATGTCCACCATGCCGTGATCTGCCGTCACGTACATGCAGGCACCCGACGGCAGGGCACTGGCGATCTGCTCGGCCAGCTTGTCCACGTGCGCCAGCTGGTTGTACCAGGCATCGGAGCCGACACCGAACATGTGGCCGGTCGCGTCGAGGTCGCCGTGATAGACGCTTACGTACGCGCGCGCGTCCTGCGCGAGGGCAATGGCGGCCTGCGCCGCCAGAGCGCCCATACTGTCGGCTGGCCGGAAGTCCGCGCCGCGCATCGTCGCCACGGTCAGGCCGGTGCCGCGGAACTTGCCCTGAGCCACGTGCACGGCTGCGATCCCGGCCGCGGTGGCCCGCTCATAGATGGTGGGCAGTGGCTGCCAGCTGAGCGGATTGACCCGCGCATCCCAGCGCAGCGCGTTGAGCAGCCGGTTCTCACCGGGAATTATGACCTGGTAGCCGAGTATCCCGTGCTGACCGGGAGGGCGCCCGGTGCAGATCGAACCGAGGCTCGCCACGGTGGTGGCAGGAAACCCGGCGGTAATCGGCTTCGAATGAGAATCGCGGGCCAGCTCGGAGAGGAAGGGCGCGGCGGCCGGATGATCGCGGAGCAGTTCCCAGCCGAGGCCATCGATGATCAGCAGGCAGGCTCGCTGCGCTGCGGGCAGTCCGAGCACGTTCTGCGACGGCGGTGAGTCCGGATCAACGGAGGCGAGTATCGAAGACGACAGGTCAGCCAGGCTCGCCGACCCATAGGCGGGCACGATCGGCGAATGTCTCGGCTCGAGCGTCATGGGGGGATCCTCATCTGCTACTCGTGGGTGCCACTCAGCGTCTTACCCTCAGCGAGGCCGGCCTCCGGCCCGGCCCGGCCCCGCGCCAGGGTCTCGCCTCAAGGTCTTGCCTCAAGGTCTTGCCTCAAGGTCTTGCCTCAGGGGCTTGCCGGAATATGGTGCCACTGCCCGGCCACTGGGGCAAAACCGGCTTCGGCTCAGCCCGGTCCGGTGGTCAGGTACCACCGACCGCCGTGGCGTCGGCCAGCTCCCGCGCGAATCCGAGCAGCTGCCGGACGGCATCCTCGCCGTCGGCCGCCTGGCTTACCCGCAGCGAGAAATCATCGGCTGTGATGGTGCCGAGGTAGCCGTGATCGGCCTCGCAGCTCTCATCGCCGCAGTGCGCGGGCTCGAGCTCGAGGTGAGACAGGACATTCCAGCCGATGGTCAGCATGACCTCGGACGGCATGGTGACACCCGGCACGTAGACCGCCGGGTCTGGGACGACCCGGCTGAGGGCGACCGATGAGATCTTGGCGAACCGGATGGCCTCGGTGCTCGTCTCCGCCCGCGGCCTGGTGTCGACTTCGTCGGCTGGATGCTCGTCGGTGTGCGAGTACACCAGCCGGGTCGGGGTGAGCGCCAGCACGGTCATGTGACGGCGCACCTCCATGCCCGGATCGAAGATGGCGTCGTGGTGAACGACGTAGGCGGTAACCGGCTCTGACCCGAGCGCCGAGGCGACCGCGTCGGACACCAGACCCGGGTAATAGCCGCTGTGCTCGATCGCGGCCCGCAGGCCATCGGTCATGACTCGCGTTTCCCTCATCCCCCCATCCTGCCCTGTCCCGTCGGATGTTTGACCAACAGGCCCGAATCTAGCCATCGTGTTACCACGCCATACCCTCAGCCGGGACCTTCATGCCCCGTATGCCCGGATCCGGGGACCGCCGCGGCGCTGCTAACCGCCCGGCCAAGCCGGCGGGCTGATTCCCGTCAGCTGCAGGACGCGCTCTTGCTCGGGCTCCGGCATGGACATCGCGCTCGCGCCCGGAGCGGGCCTGGGCCTACGCGGCTTCCTGGGCCCCGCCCCGCCGCCGCGACCGCGGTAGACGATCAGCCCGTTCACCGGATCGGGTGCGCCGTCGAGGGCCGACCGGACCGCGGGCAGCACGCGGAACGCCTCCCACTGCTGATCAGAGTCGAAGAGCACCTCGAACACGACGCCGTAGCGATGCTCGTGCCACTCCCACTGAGTTGCCCCGTGCGCGAGTGCCGCCTCGGTGAGCTGGTCCTGGTAAGAATCCTTCCAGCGCCGCGCGGGAAGCTCGCTGGCGTCGAAGACCTCGATCGACCACCACTCGGACACCCTTATCCACCGCCATCCGCATGTTCGTCCCCAGTCAAGATAGTACGTCTTTTACGGGCGTGCCGATAGGCTCATCGGCCATGAGATGGAGTGGCCTGCGGCTGTCGGTGTCGCTGCTCACCGTGATCCCGCTGCGCAGCACGGTCCCGCCCGCGTCCGCCGCGTCCCCCGGCCTGCCCGGGGCTCCGGCTCAGGGCCGCCCGCCGCTGGCGCCCGGGACCGTAGCCGCGGCGATGGCATGGGCACCGGCCGTCGGACTCCTGCTCGGCGTCGCGGCCGCGGCCGTCCTGCTCATCGCCGATCACCCGCTCGGCGCCGGCTCGCTGACCGCGGCCGGGCTGGCCATCGCGTCGCTCGCCCTGCTCAGCCGCGGGCTTCATCTTGACGGGCTGGCCGACCTGGCTGACGGCCTGGGCAGCGGCAAGCCCGCGGCCGGGGCACTGGAAGTCATGCGCCGCTCTGACATCGGCCCGTTCGGCACCGTCACGCTCATCTTGACGTTGCTCATCCAGGTGGCAGCGCTGAGCCACGCCGAGGCGACCAGTCCCGGCCGGGGAGCAGCCGCGCTGATCACTGCGGTAGTCACCGGCAGGCTCGCGATCACCTGGGCCTGCCGGCCGGGCGTGCCCCCGGCCCGGCCGGACGGGCTCGGCGCGCTGGTGGCGGGGTCGGTGCGCGCGCCAGTCGCCGCCGGGCTCACCATGGCCGCGCTGGGGGCGGCGGTCGCGGCGGTGACGGTCTCGGCGACGGTCACCGGCGACCCGCTCGGCTGGACGCTGCCGCTGGCTATCATCGCGGGGCTGTCGGCCGGCTTCGTCATGCAACGGCACGCGGTGCGACGGCTAGGCGGCATCACCGGAGACGTGCTCGGCGCGCTGGCCGAGGTGGCCGCGACCGTCGCCCTGCTGGTCGCCGCGCTGGGCCGGCCCGCCTGACCGGACCCGGCCCCGATGGGCCCTGCCGTCAGCTCAGCCGGATCCGCGGATCGGCGACCGTCAGCGCGATGTCGGCCACCAGGTTGCCCACCACCGTCAGCACCGCGCCGATCAGCGTGTAGGCGATGAGCACCGGATAGTCCTCGTTGCTGAGGCTGCTGTAGAACAGCAGGCCGAGCCCGTCGTAGTTGAACACGAACTCGGCGATGAGGTTGCCCGCGAGCAGCGCCGGGATCGACAGCCCGATCAGCGTGATCATCGGCAGGCAGGCGTTGCGAACCAGGTGCCGCCACAGCACCAGCCGCTCGGGCAGGCCCTTGGCCCGCGCCGTCTTGATGTAATCCTGGGCCAGTGCCTCCATCGCCGACCCTCGCATGTACCTGGAGTAGCCGGCCAGCACGAGCAGGGTGAGACAGACGATCGGCAGCGTCATGTCATGCCAGTCACCGACGACGGTGGCGATCGACGTGGACTGGCTGGCCTCGAAGCCGAAGACGTGGAAGCTCAGCGCGAAGATCTGGATCGCGATCAGGTAGAGCAGGAAGTCGGGCATCGCGTAGGCGGTGAAGGCGACGCTGGTGATCGCCTGGTCACCGAAGCTGTTCCGCTTGACCGCCTGGTAGATCCCCAGCGGGATGGCGATCAGGATCGCCAGCACCAGCCCGGCGCCGGACAGGTACGCGCTGCGCGCCCACCGTTCGCCGAGCAGTGCCGTGACGGACTGGTTCAGCTTGTAGGAATAGCCAAGGTTGCCGTGGAACACGCCTTCCATGTACTTCCAGTACTGGACGATGACCGGTTCGCTGAAGCCATTCTGCTGGTTCCAGATCTTAACGGCCGTCGGCGAGGCCTTCGGGCCGAGCACGATGATGGCGGGCGACGGGAAGACCGCACGCAGCAGGACGAACATGAAGATCGATATGCCGACCAGGATGATCACGGACGTACCGAACCGCCTGATCAGGTATGCACTCAACCGCCGCCGCCTCCTCGTTGCGAAGCTCCTGGCCGACCTGCACCAGCGTCCGCTACATAATTGTTTATCAGCGGCAGGTCATGAACGTCCAGCCAGGCATGTTTCAATTGCGAAAAGACCACGATGCCGTGGAGGGCGCCGCGGCTGGTTTTGATGTGGGAGCCGCCGATGCCGCCGACGCACGAAGTGCTCAACCAGCCGCCCCCGCTAACCGGGTACGACGTCGCCGATGACCCGGCGATGCGCAGCGCGGTGCGCCGCGAGGGCGCCGGCTGGGCGCTGGACGGCATCGCAGAACTCGGCCGCCTGGCGGGCTCGGCGCACGCTCAGCTGCTCGGCCGCCAGGCGAACGAGAACCCGCCGGCGCTGCGCAGCCACGACCGCTTCGGTAACCGCACCGACGAGGTGGAATTCCACCCCGCCTGGCACGAGCTGATGACGGTCGCGGTCGGGCACGGCCTGCACGCCGCGCCGTGGCGTGATGACCGGCTCGGCGCGCACGTGGCGCGGGCGGCGGGCTTGTATGTCTGGGGCGCGGCCGAGGCCGGCCACTGCTGCCCGATCTCGATGACCTACGCCATCGTGCCGGCCCTCCGGCATGACGCCGGCCTGGCCGGACGCTTCGAGCCGCTGCTAGCGGCCCGGGAGTATGACTTCGGCTTGCGGCCGCCGCAGACCAAGCGGGGACTGCTCGCGGGCATGTCCATGACCGAGAAGCAGGGCGGCTCGGACGTCCGGGCGAACACCACCAGGGCCGTGGCCGCCGGCGATGGCACCTTCCTGCTCACTGGTCACAAGTGGTTCACCTCGGCCCCGATGGGCGACCTGTTCATGGTGCTCGCGCAGGCGCCCGGCGGATTGTCCTGCTTCCTGCTGCCCCGGGTCAGGCCGGACGGCAGCAGGAACGGAATGGCCCTGCAGCGCCTGAAGGACAAGCTCGGCAACCGCTCGAACGCGTCCGCCGAGGTCGAGTACGACCAGGCCATGGCGTGGCTCGTCGGCGAGGAAGGCCGCGGTCTGCGCACCATCTTGGAGATGGTGAACATGACCAGGCTCGATTGCGTGCTGGCCACGGCGACCGGAATGCGTTCGGGGGTCACGCTGGCCGCGTACCACGCCGCGCACCGGACGGCCTTCGGCCGCAAGCTGGCCGACCAGCCGCTGATGGCCGGCGTCCTGGCTGACCTGGCCATCGAGTCGGAGGCGGCGACGCTGGCGGCGTTCCGGCTGGCCGGGGCGACCGACCGCGCGGTGCGCGGCGACGAGCAGGAGACGGCGTTCCGCCGCCTGGCGCTGGCGGCCACCAAGTACTGGGGCTGCAAACGCGCCCCGGCGCACGCGGCCGAAGCCCTCGAGTGCCTGGGCGGCAACGGCTACGTCGAGGAGTCCGGCATGCCGCGCCTGTACCGCGAGGCTCCGCTGCAATCCATCTGGGAAGGGTCGGGCAACGTCGCCGCGCTCGACACCCTGCGCGCGCTGACGAGGCAGCCCGAGACGGCGGAGGCATTCTTCGCCGAACTGGATCAGGCGGCCGGGGCGGACCGGCGGCTGGATCAGGCCGTCACCCGGCTGCGGAAGGAACTCAGCGACCCGTCGGAGGCCCGGGCCCGCCAGTTGGCCGAGGCCATGGCGCTGGCCCTGCAGGGCGCCCTGCTCATCCGGCATGGCGACCCCGCGGTGGCCGACGCGTTTGCCGCGTCCCGGCTGGCCGGTGACTGGGGCCACGCGTTCGGCACCTTGCCGGCCGGCATCGACACCGCCGCAATCGTCAGCCGGGCCACGCCCCGGCTCCTGCCGCGCTAAGCCGATGACCGACGTCCTGACCCGGGCGGCGCCGCCACCGGACCTGACTCTTGCTTACGGCCCGCGCCCCGAGCACGTCATCGACCTGCGGTTCCCGCGGCAGCGGCCGGCCCCGCTGATCGTGCTCATCCACGGCGGATTCTGGCGGCCCGCCTTCGACCGGACGCACCTGGGCCCGATGGGACACGCGCTGGCGGCGGCCGGATACGCGGTCGCGATCCCGGAGTACCGCCGGGCCGGAATGGCCGAAGAAGGCTGGGCAGGTACCTTCGGTGACATCGCCCTGGCCGTGGACCAGGTCGGCGCGATCGCTGAAGGGCACGGCGCGGACATCAGCAGGACCACCTGGGCCGGTCACTCGGCAGGCGGTCACCTGGCGCTGTGGGCGGCGGCCCGGCCGGGCCTGCCGGCCGGGCACGAATGGCACGGCCCTTGCCACGCCCGTCACGTGGTCTCATTCGCGGGCTGCAATTCGCTGCGGCTATGCGCGGAATGGAACCTGGGGGACGGCGCGGCCCGCAACCTCATGGGCGGGATGCCCGCCGAGGTCCCTGAGCGCTATGCCGTCGCCGACCCCGCCGCGCTCCCCCCGCCGCCGGTGCCCGTCACCCTGGTACACGGCACCGCCGACGACCGGGTGCCGGCGGACATGAGCCGGGCCTATCGCCCGGCGCACCTCGTCGAAATCGCCGGCGCGGGCCACTTCGACCTCATCGATCCGCAGAGCCGGGCCTGGCCCCAGGTTCTGGCGGCACTGGCCCGGCCGGCCCAGGCGTGATAGTCCCGCTGCGTGCGGCCGGCTACTCCCCGGGGATTTTCCGAAGACGGGCACCGGCATGGGCGGTATTCGCCGCGGGCCGGCTCCGGCGGCAGCGGTGAGTCGGCTGGCCGGAAAAACTGAAGGCGGGTCCAGAGGACCCGCCTTCTGTAATGCACTAGGCCTTCGCCGCAGGCCCGTGCCCCCCATGCCCTTCTACGGTCTTGCGACCATCGGAAGGAAACAACTTAGAGACATTGTCAACATCAGCCGGCCGGTTGGCTAGTTGCCCGTCGCCGCCTTGAACCTGACCACCAATTCGGCCGGCACCCGACCGCGGTCCTTCACTTCGATGCCCTGCGCCTTGGCCCATTCCCGAACCTCGGTGGTGTTAAGGCCGCTGGCTGGCGCCCGCCGGCCGCTCCGGGCCGGACGCCGCGCCGCGGTGCTGCCGCCACTGCTCCGCCGGGCCGAGTCAATGTACCGGGCCAGCGACTTACGCAGCGCCTCGGCGTGCTTTGCGTTCAGGTCGATCTCGTACTCCGCGCCATCTAGCGCAAAACGGACCGTTCCTTCGGCCTCGCTGCCATCGATGTCATCGATGAACAACGTTTGTATCTTCTGAGCCATGTGTACTCCGCTCCACTCGTTGAATAATGCATAAGCGTAGACGATCAGCAGCCTATAAGGGGCCAGCAGCCCCCCATTTACATTGGGTTTCCTTCGCGGCCCGTTGACCGCCGCCTTCACGCTCAACCGGAGCTCGCTGATGACGTAACCAACGGTGCGCGAACGCATACCTTAAGCCGCAGCCAGAGTACGGCTCGGAGCGGAGAACGGGCTTGCGGCCCGGTGAACTCAACTCGGTAAGCAGGCGGGCGGCCGACGGCGCATTGCGGGGTATCCGGCCCGCGGGCCGCGGCGAAAGTTTCACTGAGCCGAATTCTCAGCGTAATCTCAGCTCGGCACCCGGCGTTGTTCATTGATGCTGCGGCTACCCTATATAGATTCCCGCCCGGCCCGATCCGGATCGGGCCGGGATCAGGCACGGCCCCATGCCTGCCTGCGACTATTGCTCGTTTGCGCAGGTCAATAGCTATCGACGTGCCTTGCGAAGCGGTTGGCCCGTAGTCGCCCGGCGTATAGTCACTCCTGCTAACGATAGTAAAACCGCTTAGCGCACGGGCCCCGATCGTGACCGGCGGAGATTTCTATCACGCACCCGACTTTGCCGTACCTGACGGCAAAGCATGGCATCGTGCAGGCATACTGGTAACCTCTACGCCCCCGTATGAGCCGGTATGCGTTCGGTGTCATACAGGTACCATCCGAGCTTTATCGTTAGCTGAGAACGGACCCTCGGCACCGCCGCCAGATCAGCAAAGAACTCGTCATCGCGGCCGCGTTATTTTGCGCCGCCTTCGCGTGCACGTGCATCAGGGGGCGTCGCGTTCATGAACTGTTCTAACCACCTGCGCCGGGTCGGCCATTTCCTGCCTGGTAACCGCCGAAGTGCACCGATTACGACTCGCCGGGCAGATAACCGGCTGTCACGTATCGGCACCTTTCCTGCCACGGTCATCGCGGCCTGCCGAGGCCGGCCCGGGCCGGTCCCGCCATTCCTGCCAGGTCTTGCCGCTCCGGACGCTGCCCGGCTCGGCCGCGACAATGTCCGATCCGGGACGCGCGTCCGCGTCGCGGACCTTCACCAGGATCCATCGCTTCGCACCGGTCCGGGTTAGCGCGAAGCCGCCGGTGAGCTTGCGGCCGTGCAAGACGAAGGAGAGATGCCCCGGCTCATCGGAGACGATATCGGCCGTTCCCTCATCCCAGATGATCACCGCGCCGCTGCCGCGGCGCTGACCTTCGTGCACGCCCTCGAATTCACCGGCCGCCATGGAGTGGTCCTCCACCGGAACGGCCAGCCGCCGGATCCCCGGGTCCAGCGAGGGCCCCTTGGGCACTGCCCACGAACGCAGCACGTCGCCCGATTGCAGGCGGAAATCGAAGTGCAATGTCGTCGCGTCGTGCAGTTGCACGACAAAGCGAGGCGCGGTAGCCACTGTTCCAGTATGTTCCGCGGATAATGCCGGGCGGATCCGGCGTGAGGTAGTCACCGGTCACCGGGTCGTAGTAGCCCTGGCGCTGGTAATGCAGACCGGTTTCGCAGTCGTAGTACTGGCCGGGAAAACGCAGCGGGGTGCTCGCGCCGCCGGGATGCCACAATGTCCCGCCCAGCACGGTCTGCTGACGGATACCGGCCACCGCACCATCGGCGGAGACCAGCTCAGCGGGCCCGCCGAGCTGGTCGGTGACGACGGCATAGAACCGCGGGGCGATCGCCGCCCGCGATTCGCCGTCGCTGAACGCCCGCTCGTACTGGGTGAGCGGCACCGTGCTGCCCGGCAGGCAGTCCCAGGTCACGCACTCCGGGCTCGCGTCGCCGTGACGCGCGGTTCGCCAGGTCAGTTCCTCCGCCAGGGCGGCGCCATCCCAGCTGAAAATGGTCTCCTGGCTGAGCGTGCCTGAGGAGTCGAGGCGCTGCTTGGCGATCCGGCGGCCTAGCGGGTCATACCGGTACCGCCAGGTGCCACCGTCCGGCATGGTGACGGCCGTGAGCCTGTCCTCGGCGTCCCAGTGATAGGTCCAGGTAGCGGCGGCCTCGCCCGGGAGCCTGGCACGCTGGCGAGCGATGACGCGGCCCTGCTTGTCGTGGGCGTAACGGACCGACCCGGCCGCGGTGACCAGCGTGCCGGACCGCTCCCGCGGGCCTTGCACGTCGGCCTCCAGCCAGCTGCCGCACACGTCCGGCGGCGGCGCGGTCCAGCGTGCGGAACAGACGCCCCCGGCCGGGTCATAGGTGTACTGCTCGGCCCAGCCCGGTCCCCGGACGGCGGTAACCCGGCCTGCGC
>Ga0210386_10002752_pt1 | contig 14943 bp, 11 predicted proteins | sample IncBWH32OmetaG_FD_160091 | JGI IMG/M metagenome (GOLD analysis project Ga0210386, IMG submission 160091) | Forest soil microbial communities from Barre Woods Harvard Forest LTER site, Petersham, Massachusetts, United States - Inc-BW-H-32-O ... | reverse complement strand
TCCGCCGTCTCGAGATAATTTTGGCCCGCCGTCCATTGCTCCACGCGATCCTCGCCGGCATTGTATGCAGCCAGCGCAGCTTCCCTTGTTCCGAAAGCCTGAATCAGGTTGGCAAGGTAGCGCGAACCAAGTTGCAAATTGTAACCCGGATCGGTCAATCGCGCCCTCGCATATCTCACTTTTAACTGGCGCGCCAGTTTCAGCGCCGTCTTCGGCTCCACTTGCATCAGTCCAACGGCGCCCGCGCGTGACAATGCCTTGGACTCAAATCCGGATTCCTGGCGAATGAGCCCAGCAACCAGCATCGGATCCAGTTGATTGCGTGCCGCCGCGCTGCGCAAATTAATTTCGTACGGAAGAGGAAACGCAGCGCGCCATGCTTCGTTCGGAACATCCGTAATTCGCCGCGCTTCGAGTTGAGGAATTGCCTGCCGCACCGCTGCCATCCCCGCGCCGTAATGCCCGGCGGCAATGGCCGCGCCCGCCGCATCGATCAGGAATTTTGGAGAGTGGGTCGAATAATACGCCGCGCGATATTCCAGTTCCGCTGACGAATCGAAAGCAATTTCGCTAAGCGCGCGCGCACGAGCCTGCCGGTCCTGCGCTGCGGCCACCACGGGTTGATCGAGCGGCGTAAGCGCCGGCGCTGCGGGAATCGGCAACGAAAAATCGGTGAGCGTCATGGGCGTTGCGCCAATTCCCAGCGGCTCAGGGCGCACGTGCTCGGCAGCTTTCGCACCAAAATAAGTGAGAGGAAAACGCTTCGCGTCAGCCAGATAATAATTCCGCGCGAGCTCCAGATTTCCTGAAACTTCGTAGGAACGGCCGATCCAGTACAACGCATCCTGCACGTAGCTGGAATTTGGGAACCGGCGAACGTAGGCTTCGAGCATGTCCGCGGCTTCCGGTTTGCGATTCAAGTAAGCGGTCCAAGCGACACGCCAGTTAGCAGTCGGCGCATTTTTTCCGTCTTCAGAAACCGCAAGCGAACGAAGATAAAAATCCGCGGCGCGCGCACGATCCAGATTTACCCAATAAAAATTGCCAGCGCCGAACAATGCGTCCGCGGTCCACGAGCTTTGCGGATATTTTTTCTGCAACTGGTCGACATCTTCGAGCAATTGCGATTCAAGTTTCAATCCGCGATGAGCTTGCGCGATGGAGAAAATTCGCTCCGCGTCCAGTTCGGGATCGGCGAGTGGAATTTCAACCAGCTGGTCAAGCTTGCCGCCCATTTCCACTTCGCACTGCACAATGCGAAGGTCGGCGCGCTGGTGATCCACGCCGGCGAGCTTCGGCATCAAGTTTGCAAATTCCGTGCTCGCTTCGCGCCAACGTTTCGCCACGTAAAAAGCTTCGGCGCGCGCGATCTGCGTTTGCAGCGGCACTGCGGGCAGAGCATCGACCAGCGTCGATTGCAAAACCTGCATTTGCTGGCCTGCGGTTTTCGCTTCGTCATTCAGGGGGAAGCGATAATAAATATCCTGATAATCCGTGCCTGCAGCCACAGGCTTTTCGCCCTTGATTGTGGCGAGCGCCTGGCGAGCTTGCGCTCGCAGCAGCATTAATGCGGGCTTCGCGGTGGTGTTCGGATAAGCATTGAGCGCCGCGAGAGCATCCGCGGGCTTGTTGATTGCGATTGCCGTTTGCGCCAGAGACGTAACGGTGGGCTCGGTTATCGCGCTTCCGGGATAATCGCGCAAGATACTTTGATACTGTTCGAGCGCCGCGTCTTTTTGCCCAAGCGCGACGGAAGCTTCCGCCTGCCAGAACAACACATATTCACGCAACAATTTTTCGCCGGAGGCCTTGCGCAGCCAACCCAGAGCCAGCTCCGGCTTGTCGCGATTCACGTCGTAATAGCCCAGCGCGAGAGCCGCGCGCGGGCCAATTTCATTTTTCGCGTTTCGCGTTGCAAAAGCGGAAAGCGCGGAGTATGCAGTTGCATTCGGCTCATCGCGTAGCGCGCGGGAAAGTTGTGCGAGTTGTTTTTCGAGCGGAGTCGCGCTCGAATTCGCGGCGGCAACGGTAGCCTTCGCCGGCGCTTTTTTAGAAGAGGTTTTCGTGCCTGATTTTTTTACCGCGCTTTGTGGCGCTGCCGCGCGCAGTTCGGGCGTGGCAATCGTAAACATCGCCAGGGCCGCAGCGGCAGCAAGAATACCGACGTAACCAAATTTCCGGGCGGGCGCTTTTAGATTAACGGCGCAGGACCGCAGAGGGGTAAGGATACTCGCCGAGCGTTTGTGGATCTCCGCCGCCCAGGATTTCCACCATCCAGTCATAAAAATAATCAACCGGGTGGGATTGAATGGATTGGAAGCGGCGATCGTATTCTTTATGTGCCTTTTCAATGTCATCACGCAGTCTAAAACAAAGATCCTTATTTTCACGCCCGACGCGAACATCTTCAGGCCGCAGCATTCTAATGTCCTGCATCGAAACTTTAGCCACGCGGAAAGCGCGCCGGTGCAATTCTTGCTCTTCCGGTGCCAGCAAGTCGAGATTAAAAACCGGCCCCGATTCCCTAGGCTCAACGGGTACGTGAGACTCGAGCTCCGCTTGCACGGCCGCAGTAAGATTCAGATCGAAATCCGGCTCTGGGTCCGGCAGCGTAACAGGCACAGTCTCTGCCGCATATTCGTCCTGAACTTCCGGTGCAGCCACGGGAGTGATCCCGGAAAATATGGTTGGCTCCTCGGGCAGCGTTTCCGAAAACGCGCGAGTTTGCTCCACCGGCGGAAAAATATCAGCCACGCTTGGCATTGGCGCAACCGGCGAAGGAGGCGCCCAGGTAATATGCTCAATTGGATGCGGAGACGCAGGAGGGGGCTGCTCAAAAACGCTAACCGGAACACTGACCGGCGGCGGAGGCTGAAAATTAACCGCAGGCAAAACGCGCGGAGTCTCCGTTTCCAATTGGACTTGCACGGGCGGCTGCAACGCGCAGGTCACCAGCCGCGAAAGAACGTCGAGCGTGGCGGAAAGCGAAGCGGCGCAGGTTTGCGCGCGCACCATCGGAGGCAACGCATTGCCTGCACGGCTGCTGGCGCATGCGGAGGTCAAGTCGTTTACTGCCTGGTGCAACTCGTCAACTGAGCGCTGAATTTTTTCGAGATTGTCCCGAAGTGTCCGGGATACAACTTGCTCAACCGAATTTGGTTCTGCCGCCATACCCTTGCGCCTCCCGTGGGTTGGCCCCAATGCTGATTATCGGAACCCATGGGAAGGATTGTCAACTTAACATCCCGCCAAGGTTTCGGCCCGAGCAAGGGACCGATTTCAACTTCGCGCGGAATGGATTATGTGTTGGCTCTTTTGGAACGAAGCCGCAGGTCGCAATCTGACACATCTCACGCGACTGCTAACATCAAATCATGAAGTCGCATTTCGATGTGCAGAATTCAAGCCTTCCACAAGAGAGACGGACAACGTCAGCAGCGCCCGGCGTTGCTTCCCTCAATTCCAGCGATGCGCCATCTCCCGCGTCCGCATTTTCGGCTGGCGCTGATTTCCTGCGGCAAAATCCTTTTCAGTCCCTGGGCGTTTCCGCGGCAGTGCTAATTCCCTGCTTCTGGCACAGCAGAATTGAGGCGGGAGATCTCGCGAGCCATACCTACAATGCATGGCTGGCGCAGTTGATCGAACGAGGCCAAACCCCCGGCCTGTGGCTCGCAAAGCAGTGGAACAATATTTTATTCGACGTGAGCCTCAGCGGGTTGGGAACACTTGTAGGGCTGCGTCTGGCTGAAAAAATCTGCGTTTCCGCAGCTGTCTTGATTTTCTTTTGGGGCGCCTTCGCCATGATCGGCGCGATCGCGCAGCGCGCTCCGTGGTCGCTCACGCCTTGCATCGCCATGTTCACCTACGGCTGGACATTTCAACAGGGATTTCTGAACTACTACATTTCTCTGGGACTTGCATTTTTTGGAATTGCGCTCCTGCAACGAGGAAGAGGACTCGAACGCGTATATGTTCTGGTGTTGTTGGCGCTCGCGTGGATGGCTCACCCGCTCGGTGCGGTACTTTTGCTCGGACTAGGTTTCTATGTGTTGGCCGCAGCAAAACTTGGTGCGCGCAACCAACCGTTGCTGTTTACCGGCGCCGCTTTATTGTTGATCCAGGTGAGTAACTATATTGTCCGCCACTATCCTGTTTTTTGGCCGGACAGAGGAACACTGCAGGCCTTTCTCACGCACAGCGGAGTTGACCAACTCCTTCTTTACAGTGCACGCTACCGGCTGCCTGCGGATCTGTTGTTTGCATTCATTCCAATCTGTATTGCCGTGGATATATATTTTCGACGGAAGCGCCACGAGGCGTTGAGCATTTATGCATTGCCGGTTCAAATTTACTGTCTGGCCTTCCTTGCTGGCGTTCTGCTTCCAAGCGCGGTAATGCTTTCAAGCTATGCTGTTCCAGTGGGATTCTTGCAGGCCCGCCTGACTTCCTTAACCGCCGTAACAGCGTGCTGCCTTCTGTGTGCGGCGCAACCGCAAAAGTGGCATTTTCCATGCCTGGCTGCGATCGCAGCTGTCTTCTTTCTCTTTTTATACGGTGACACGGGAAAGCTCAACAGAATGGAACAGCAGATTGAAAATTATGCAAGCGCCATGCCGCCGGGCCAACGAGTCATCGCCAATATCGGCCCAGATCCCGGATCAAGACTTTTGATCAATCACATGGTCGATCGTGCCTGCATCGGGCACTGCTTCAGCTACGGAAATTACGAGCCATCTTCGGGGCAATTCCGCGTGCGTGCGCAAGGCGAAAATCCATTTGTAATTTCAGACGCCTCCAGTATTGGCCAAATCGACGGCGGCAGCTACGTCGTTCGCGCGAAGGACTTGCCGTTTTACGGAATCTACCGGTGCAAAATGAATGAGGTCGACTTGTGTATACGCGAACTTAAAGTGAGTGAGAGAAACGGCTTCGTGGATGTGCAGCCTGCCAGCGTGCCTGTTCAATAAAAAAATTCTGCGGAACTCACGAGGAACACCGGTGGTGCGTTAATTTAATTTTTGCGGTGCCGCGGCAGAAAGCCCGCCCGCCCGAAAATACGGGCGGCCTCTACCAAAGCAAAGCAACTGCGAGGCACTTTGGAGTGGACGACTTTGCTCGCAGATTGAGGGACTACCGGCGCGCTGTCCGCAGGGCTCCTTCAAAAATGATATAATTGTCGTAGGGGGCGACACGGTTTCGACGGAAGCTGTCGCGACTCGAAGGCATGCAGGGCGCCACCTGCCCTCAATCGGGTGGAAAACTAGAACTGCCAATCAACAACTGGCATTGGCCGCCTAGCTTAAACTAGGACGGTTACGTTTCCCTGGGCTTCGCCTACGGGCCCAGTCAGAAACGTCACACAGTAGGCTGGCCGTCGAGTCTCGGTCCGCGGCGAGACGGCGAGAACCAATCGGACTAGTCAGCTGCGTTTCTTGCTCATTCTGAGCGTGGCGGGCGAAACCAATGGAATTGAGCTAAGCATGTAGGCTTCGGGCCGTAACGCTTTTCGGACGGGGGTTCAACTCCCCCCGCCTCCACCAAACAAGCTTCTGCGTTTTCTGCTGTTTGAATACCTCGATTTTGCCGCTTGCAAAGAAGCTGTGGGGGGCTGCGGCCAGAGGATGATTTTTTAGCGCACTATCCTCGCTACAAACCTAGTCACCGCCAATCATAAACGACCTAGTCCGAAAAACGGGAAATTCTTCGGCTTGATTGCAATATTTCAAATCCGGAAGCCAAGAGATATGAGCCTCAAGCACATTCGGAGCGAACAATATTTTTTCGGTTCAGCCTTCATTTGGGCGCGCGTGGCGGCGTGCCCAGTCAGGGAGCTTCGTGAGGGCACGGCCGAACTCGCGTTCCAGGCCGGCGATGTCGGCGCTGTAGCCGACGCGATCGAACCATTCCAGCATCGTCGCGGTTTCCTTGCTGTACTGTCGGACCTGTTCGATTGGCGTCTGAGCGAACGCAATTGGCCGGCCCAGCGCCTGCGTCAGGATCTCCGCCGCCTCCGGCATCTTTCGCACGTCACCGGCGAGATCGATCTCGCGGCGGTTCAAGCCGACGGCGTCGGTGAACGCGCGCGCGCCGAAGCAGCCTATGTCATCGACCGCAATCATCTGCAGCTTCGTGGCGGGCCCAAGCGCCCAGGCAAGCGTGGAGCCCTGGAGGCTGAAGGGCGCTAGCAGGTTCTCCATGAAAAACACTGGACGCAAAATCACATGCGACGGGAAGTTGAGACCGCGCACGGTTTCCTCGATACGCCACTTGTTGTCGAAGTGCGGAATGCCCGTCCGTTTATTCGCTGATCCCACGGAAGTGTAGACGTAGTGCTCCACACCGGCCTCGCGCGTCAGCGTCGCAAGACGTTTGCCTTGCGCTTCTTCCCGCTCGACGCCCGCCTCCAGCGAGTTTTGCACGCTGAAGACGCCCCATACGCCGGCCAACGCACGGCGGAGCGCCGCCGCGTCATCGAGATCGCCCTTGACGAGGTCGACGCCTTGGCGCGCCAGTGCCGCCGCCCGCTCGCTGTCCGGCGCGCGCGTCAGGCCGCGCAGATTGAACCCGCTGCCCCGCAAAGAATGTGCGACCGCGCCGCCTTGCTTGCCTGTCACTCCGGTGATGAGAATCGTTCGATTGCTCGTCATGATGGATTCCTTTCTACGAATTAGAGTTAGTTGGCTCTCACGGGAACGTTGGTCAAATCCGTCGAACTTTTACTTGAACGATCTGTGCGCGACTGGAACAAGCCGGAAAATGCCGGTCGCACATCGACGAAGATCAGCCCCCACAGAACAGCCACGACAAGGGCCAGCGGAAGCCCGCTCGGGGCCATGGTAGCGTGGAAAGTGAGAATATTGACGATCACCGGCGCGAGCACGGCTACAGCAAACGGTACGTAGCGGTTGACTAGCAGAAGTACACCCGCGATAAGCTGAAACGCGAAGATCACCCACAGGTAATGCGAGACATAAAGGACAGCCATGAACTGTCCAGCAGTGCCCGCCGGCGGGGGAAGTGGAATGAAGTTGAGGAAGCCGTTCAGACCGAAAACAAGGAAGATCACACCTGCCAAATATCGGGCGATTACGGAAGCGATTCTCATAACCAGGTTCTCCTTTTGGATCAGCGCCATTACATGGCGCCAATCATATTGATGTCAATATAATTGATGATGGTATACTTCCGGGGGATTCAGGTTTTTTATGACCCGAGACAATCAAAAGACGGACCATATCTGGCTGGTGATGATGAAGGCGATGCGCGCCCTGACCAGGTACGCAGCCGCGGGTATTGAAGAGACGGGACTCGGCCTGTCGGATTTTGGTGTACTGGAACTCCTGCTGAACAAAGGGCCTTTGCCCGTCAATACAATAGGCCCCATCGTCGATCTGACCCCAGGCTCGATCAGTATCGCTGTCGATCGCCTCGTCGCGAAGGGTCTGGTCAGCCGGGTCGAGAGCTCCGAAGACCGGCGCGTTCGAATCGTTGCCCTCACACCACGCGGCAAGGATCTCATAGTTTCCGCTTTTCGAAAGCATTCCGGGCAGATGAAGAGAGTGTTCTCCGAACTAACCGCGGAGGATCTTCGTGGCCTTGAAGTGATGCTCAAGAAAGTCGGCAAGCGCGCTGCCGCGCTGAAAACTCAGGCGTGAACGGCGCTCGGCTTCCGCTTGTGGAAGTTACGTGGCATCAATGAAGGCGCAGAGTTCACATCTATCCCCAACAAATGACTTATAGCCAAATATTTATTATATATAGTGGGAAAGAAGGACGACACGATGGAATTAGGAAACGGTTTGCAAAACAAGCGGGTGGTTGTGCTGGGCGGGTCGTCAGGAATTGGGCTTGCAGCGGCAGGGTTTGCAGCATCGCAGGGGGCCAAGGTCGTTATCGCTTCAAGCAACCAGGAACGAGTTCAAATAGCCGTCGAATCAATCGGCGGTGAAACAGAGGGACACGCACTGGATATTTCCGACGAAAGGGCCATCGAAGCCTTCTTTGCAAAACTCGGCCCCTTCGATCACTTGGTATTCACCGCCGGCGATGCCCTGGCTTTGAACGAGCTTGCTGCTACAGACCTCAAGCAGGCCAGACGCGCCTTTGAGTTGCGATACTGGGGCGCGTTGGCTGCGGTCAAATATGGCAGTCCACACATTCGCAAGGGCGGCTCAATCGTACTCACAACCGGAATTGCGGGCAAACGCCCACGGAAGGGATGGGTGGTTGCCGCAAGTGTTTGCGGAACCATCGAAGCGTTGACGCGCGCCCTGGCAGTCGAGTTGGCACCCATTCGAGTTAATGCGGTATCCCCGGGAGTCGTTCGGACGAACCTCTGGCAGACCATGAATGCAACGGAACGGGAGCAGCTGTTTGAGAGCGTGGGCAGCAGACTGCCTGTAGGACGAGTTGGCGAACCTTATGACATAGCGCAGGCCTATGTATTTTTGATGCAGGAAGGATTCGCGACTGGACAGACGATAGTGGTCGATGGCGGAACGGTGCTGGTCTGAAGCACCATCGAAGAGCCCAGGAAATCGCGGAATCATCTGCGTCTCCCGCAAACCGAAGGCATCAAACTCTTAAACCCTCTCCTCGGGATTAACAAGCAGAAAGACTCGGAAGATGGAGAGCAGAACTCGGTGGAGTTGATGTGATCGAGTTGGGAGCAGAGTTTAATGAACGACGGTAAGATTTTTATCAACCGAAGCTTTTTGAAATTCAAAAATGAAAGGATAAATAATCATGTCTGCCACAACTGCAACTCAACGTGCACCGCTACCGCCATTCACGCACGAAACAGCGATTCAGAAGGTTCGACTGGCAGAGGATGCGTGGAATTCTCGCGATGCAGAAAAAGTTTCGCTGGCCTATACGGTTGACTCACGCTGGAGAAACCGCTCGGAATTTGCGAATGGAAGGCAAGAAATCGTCGCGCTTCTCAAACGCAAATGGACCAGAGAGCTGGACTATCGCCTGATCAAAGAGCTTTGGGCGTTCGAGGGAAATCGTATCGCCGTGCGCTTTGCCTATGAATGCCACGATGACTCCGGCAATTGGTTTCGATCGTACGGCAATGAAAATTGGGAGTTCGATGAGAACGGACTGATGCGCGCGAGGTTCGCTTGCATCAACGACTTGCCAATTAAGGAGACGGAGCGGAAGTATCACTGGGTACTGGGGCGCCGCCCGGATGATCATCCGGGACTTAGCGATCTGGGCCTATAGCGGCAATTTGGCGCCAGAAACGACATCTTGAAATTATCTGAAATGCTCTTGCATCCGGGATGTTACGAATTCGCGTTCACTACGAATCTCTCCGCCACCTAACTCGTGTTACGATTTCCAATTCCAATCCAGTAAGCGGAGTCGGAAACATTGAACAGGAGTGAAGAAGCGGAGCGAATTGCGAAGGTGATTGCCCGCGCGGGGCTGTGCTCGCGGCGCGATGCGGAGCGGTGGATTAACGACGGGCGCGTGAGGGTGAACGGGAAAACGCTGGACACTCCTGCGTTTACTGTTGTGCCAGAAGATAAAATTCTCGTGGACGGGAAACCACTGCCCGCGAATGAAGCGACGCGGCTATTCCTGTATCACAAGCCTGTCGGCCTCGTGACCACCGCGCGCGACGAAAAAAATCGCGCCACTGTTTTCGACAAATTGCCGAAGGAACTTCCGCGCGTCGTAAGCGTCGGTCGGCTCGACCTGAACAGCGAAGGTTTGCTTCTGCTCACGAACGATGGCGGCCTCGCGCGGTATCTCGAATTACCGGCGAATGCCATGAAACGCCGCTACCGCGTGCGCGTGAACGGCGTTGTAAAACCATCCCATCTTGCCAGCCTGATAAAAGGCGTCACGGTCGATGGCATGAATTACGGCCCAATTGAAGCCTCAATGGAACGCGCGCAGACCGGCGCAAACGTGTGGATCACCATTACACTTAAAGAGGGTAAAAATCGCGAAATCCGCAAAGTCATGGCGCATATCGGTCTGCAAGTCAGCCGCCTGATCCGCACGTCCTACGGCCCCTTTGAATTGGGCGATTTGCCAGCAGGATCGGCAAAAGAAGTTCCAGCGGAAATTCTCAAGAAAAAAGTTGCGGGATATTTCGATGATCGATAGTGATTCCCTTCCCTAATCCCCCACGACGAAATTGCATTCTGAATGTAAACTGTTGGATCTCAGTTTTCAGCGACAAGACGAAAACCAATTCAAAAATTTCAGTTTGATTGGGGAACGATGGGTAACCTAAAGAAGACAAACTATTTTGAATTGGGCAAGTCACCGCACGGAATCGGAGTCATTACCCACGGTCTCATAAAAAAGGGCGAAACTATTCGTCTATGGCGGCCGGGAGACTGGAAGATCTGGAATCCCAGAACATTTGAGCAACTAAAGTGGTGCAACAAATGGTGTATTTACGCGTGGGATAAATTTTTCGGTCCAGCCGATCCGAAGAGAATGTCTCTCGCCTGGTATGTAAACCATTCCTCAACGCCGAATGCGAAATGCAGGTATGGAAGAAACGGAAACTGGAAGTTTGTGGCACTAAGGAATATCAAGGAACTAGAAGAAGTAACCGTTAATTACTCAACGCTTGATTATTACGGAAAATAACTGAGGACGAATTGCACTCATTACATTGCACTCATTACAACATCGGTGCCCGAAGCTGCCATGCGGGAGCAACTGATTGTCATTGCGGCACTCTTCCTTACCTCGTAGTTTCTGCCTTAGCCAGGATTACGGCCGATCTGCGGGACGCCTCTTCGTAATAGTGCACAAATCGTTGCGGTTCCTCGGCCTGGTAATTTCCCAGATTATGCGCCCAACGAAAACCGATGGGTTGATACCAAAGTTCCGCCTCCACTTTGTAGGGACCTGTGGCGTTCCCGGTCGCGACTACATATCGCACTGAGCTGCCTTTGTCCGTGAATCCCGGATCGTCGGCTGCGTCGCCAGTCACCGCGATATTCTTTTCTGCGGTGGCCTTATCGAAGCCGTGCGGCAACAGGCGATTGTCCTTTAGGTATCCGACTGCATGAAGCAGGCCGGTGGTAACTTTTCCGTCTGAATCCTTCAGGATCGGTTCGTAGATTTCCACTTCCTTCGGGCTCGTAATCTCGCGATGATGCGGCTCGAACTTCAGTGGGTCTTCGTCATTCTTGTTACCTACAATCGACCCGTCCGGTTTGAGCGCGCCCGACTCAAACACCACATGCCCATGGTTATCCGTAATCGTAAAATGCAGCCATGCTCGCCGCGAAGGATACGCCGTAGGCAGCTTATGCCCGCCTAGATTTTCCACATGCACTTCCGCAGAGAGACCATCCGGCGTGGCATCCACACGCGTGATCGTCACTTTTGCCGCTTGCGTCTTCAAAAATTCGTCCGTGCGCCTCATCGCCGCATCCAACTCCCCGGCCTGCGCTTCCGTAGCTAAATCATCGCGATGATCCTGCAGCATTCCCTCCATTACGAAATTCGCTGCGATAAATACGTGCCGGTGCATGCCCTCGCGTGGCTTGCCGTACAACGCCGTTATGGCTACGGGCTCGTTCACCACCGGCATGTGGCAGTCCTGGCAGGTCTGCTTGTTCGCGTAGTCGCTATGCTGCCACTCCTGGAAGGGCACCTGCTCGGGGAATGTCGCCAACTTCTCACCCTTCGGCCCAAGGGCCGTGGTTAATAGAGTGTGGCAACTCCCGCAGAGACCCGCCTCACGCATATGGTTGCCCACGGTCGGGAAGTAGGTCGCGGTTGAGGAGTGCATCACGGTCTGGTGGCCCTTGTCGATTTCGAACGGTCCATATTCGGGCCGCTCGTCGTTCTCAATAGGTTTCGCGAAGACCACATTTCCGACAAACGTCGCGGGCGTCCCGAGCCCCGCGCTGTCAATCTGATGGCAAACCGAGCAAGTCACCCCATCGGCGGCCGCGCGATCCCCATGCGGAAACTTCTGCAATGGAATGAGCGAAAAGAGCGAAGTGTGCCTTCCAGCATCCCGGTCCGCCATCCGGACGGCTGGCATGTGGCAGATTGTGCATTCGTCCTCGATCGCCTGCTGCGACTCTGGATGATCGATTGACTCGCGCCGCACGCTGCCTTGCCAATAAGGATCGCGAGACGAGTTCGCCATGATGGTCGCGCTCCAATCGAGCCCAATCGAAATATCCTCACCCGAACTCATCTTGAGCCCGTTATGGCAAGCCACACAGCGGTCCGATGTGCGAAAAAAAGTTCCTGGAGGAGTCTTATCGCCCTTGGCGTTCTCCGTCTGCGACTGGCCGCGCAGCACGGCAGGAACTCCGATGACTGCGAGCGCCAGAACAACCATGCATCCCCAAGAGAGTCTCATCGCCAGCCATTCCATAATTTCCCATCCGCCCTGTCCCAAAGTAGATAGAACACCACCTGCGGCGTTCGCCCCTGTGTATTGGTGAACGGCTCCCTCACGCCAAAAGCTACTCGGACGTGTTGCCGCCTGCTTACGGTAATTTGCATCTCCGGCACGACATCCCAGTTGGTACGCGCCCCAAGCGTGAATTCGCGATCGGCCAAAAACTCGACCATGGGCGAAAAGAGCCGCCCCAGCATGTGGTCTTGAGCCATCGCCTGCCCTACCGCCACGCGCCAGAACATACTGCGCGGAACCACGTTTGTCTGCAACGGCAGGTCCGCACCCAACTGAGTTTGTATGAACGTGTTTTCCTTGAACAACTGATCGAACGCCGCAAAGGGTTCGAACTGTGTTGTACCCGTGCCGAACCCTCGCTTGCTGTCGCCCGCCGGCAGCAAAAAACCACCTTGGAGGCTGAGAATGGAACCCGTGCGCAAACTGGAAAACATCTCGCGCTTGAGCGCCAGCGTGATGTCCCCGAAACCGGCAGTCCATTGGTGCGCCTGGTCCGCATAGTTCACAGGAACGTCGGTTTCCAGCTGGGTGCGGGCATCTATGACGGTTCGTTCATCGATGATGTCCGTCGTCCACGCCGGCGCGCCCGATGCGCTCGCCGCCGTGGAAACTACAACCTCTTCCTCTGGAAACGCCTTCTCCGTAACCAATGCCCGCGGCAGATTCAGCTCGCCCAGCGGATCGTGGTGGACGTTTTTGCAGAACCCGCGCGTGTAAGCCATCACATCGTTGATCTGGTCGTCCGTCAGCAGATCGCCGAACGCTGGCATAATTTGTGACAGCCCACGCGAGGGTCCGCCGTGGACGATCACCGCCTTCCAATTGCCGTTCGGCTCGGGTGTCGTACCCGCGCAGTCCGTAAAGTCCGGAAATGTATCGGGCCGGCTGAAAACCGTGTCCGCCATGGGAGCGCCCTTGCCCTCGCTGCCGTGGCAAGCAATGCAGCCGTCGTCGTAAACTTTTTTTCCCTTCTGCGCGTTTGGAGTGTGCGCATAGTGGAGCGTCTGCGCAGAGAGAAGCAGTGGAAGGCCAAAAATGAGGATAAGGAATGCGATGAGTCCGCCGGCAGGCATAGCCAGCAACCTGAAACGGAATCCGCGCACATGTGATCCGGGAACGACGTGCACGTGCAGGACCTGCTTTCGTGCCGCGACTCTGTCCACGCTTAACACTCCACGGAAAGATTCTGCCAATTCGCTGCGCCGGACCGCACCAATCAAATCGGTCTTACGGGCTGTGCTTCGGAGTTTTCGTTTCGAGAGTCGAGATCATTTCCCCGGCTGCGGGAAGCGCGGCGACAGTTCCGGACAAAGTGATATCCCTTGCAGGAATTTTTCTGCCGTACAGGCGGTGGTTGTTGCCATTGTCCGGACGGATCGTCGTGCCTGCGAGAGAAGCCCCGGCAAACATGCCGCGGGCCCTCGAATAGCTCAAAATTTCGGCTTGCTGAACCTCACACGATTCGGTTGCTAATTCGTGTCCGACCGGGCCCGCTGCCGACGTGGCATCCGCTCCGAGTTTCACTTCGCTACCGAGCAGGGCGTTCGCACCCGCCTCGTTCATCACCAGCAGAATTAAATCCGTGGATTTTCTGTCGATCTGATAGCCGAAGTTTCCGCCTTCGAGAAACATCATCGTGGGAGCGCCCCAAGGACCATTGAAGTCTTCACCCTGCCGGCAAGTCATAGCACCGCGGCCGTAACTGCCGCCATCGATGCGTGTGGCCCTCAAGACGTTGGGAATGACAACCACACAATCTGACCTATCGAGTAAGTCCTGCGGAATGTCATCAGAAATGTCGAGTACGCTTTTCAAGACAGTGCCACAATTTTTCAGTCGGTTGTCATCAGTGGTTAGGTTCGAGGCGCTCGCCGTTTCCACAAGGATTGGAAGAACCGCGAGGAGAATGCTTCTCAGGAATGAAGACAGTTTTCGCATGAAATTTCCTTCAACGGGCTTTGCGCCTCTCACCCATGACTTTGCATTCTGGATACCATCGGTAAGGGCGAGGAAGAGCTTCGAGAAGTAGTTGAAAACAGGCGCGCTTGGGAAAATTTGAGGCAAAGGAAGCTGGAGGTTTATGCTAAAGCAGTCCATCGGATGGGATAGAGGCTGTCAGTATTTCGACAGTGCTGGCGTTTTTTTTGGCGAGAGGAAATCCGGACTGCCCGGCATTCCGAAAAATCATGAGAGCCGGGCAGTTTAGGAAAATTTCAGACTGAACGAATGTAGGTTGCTACTTAAGCGATACAGGATCGGAATGATTCCTAGGCGACTGTTTATCGAGCAACGCAACCAATTCCCGGCCGGATGCCGGGACGCCGACTTTATGTTCACGAACAATTGCCTTGGCGCTTAACTCGCGGCCATACAATTTCCTGTTCGCGCTGCCATCCGAGCGCAGCGTGGAACCCTCAAGTGAGATTCCGGCGAACAAGCCTCTGGAACGGGAATAGCTGAGGACCTCAGCCCTCATCACAATGTCCGTGTCCGCGGCTGCAGTGCGGCCCTTGGGTCCAGCTGCGGCG
>Ga0210386_10002750_pt1 | contig 14959 bp, 17 predicted proteins | sample IncBWH32OmetaG_FD_160091 | JGI IMG/M metagenome (GOLD analysis project Ga0210386, IMG submission 160091) | Forest soil microbial communities from Barre Woods Harvard Forest LTER site, Petersham, Massachusetts, United States - Inc-BW-H-32-O ... | reverse complement strand
CGATGGCGCCGGTCCCGCTCGACCAATTCCGGCCTCAAGGACGGCGCCAGCCAACCAACGCGTCCACAAGTCAGGTCGTCGCCGTTAAACAAAAGCCAACGACCCGGCGTGTGAGATATGCGGGCTAAGCCGCGGCCTCCCGTAAGCAACCTTGGACGAGATGACCAAACAATCGACGAGTCGGCGGTTGCAGACGTTGCTTTCTTTGGCTCGCAGAGACGAAGAGCCAAGTCGGCAGCTCCACGCCACGCAGATCACTGGTCTGGTTGCCGCTGCATTGTTCATGGAGAATCTGGACAGCACCATTATTGTGACAGCTCTCCCGCAGATGGCGCAATCCTTCGGTACCGATCCTGTCAGTTTGAATATCGGTGTAACTGCCTACACGCTCACTCTCGCTGTCTTCATTCCGATCAGCGGCTGGATGGCAGATCGGTTTGGTGCACGGCACGTGTTTGCCGCCGCGATCGCCATGTTCACCGGTGCCTCGGTGCTGTGCGGGTTCAGCCAAGGGCAATGGAGCTTAATAGCCTGCCGAGTCCTCCAAGGCACCGGCGGTGCCATGATGATGCCGGTGGGGAGACTGGTGGTGCTGCGTGCAACCGAAAAGCGCGACCTCGTACGCGTCATCTCCTATATCGCCCTGTCGGGCTTGGTCGCGCCGGTGCTGGGACCGCCGGTCGGCGGGGCCATCACCACATACCTCGGCTGGCGCTGGATCTTCTTCCTGAATGTGCCTATCGGCCTGATTGGTATTCGGTTTGCTCTGACACTAATCAACGGTGATCGTGCCCCTTCCGTACCGAGCTTCGACCTGCCGGGGTTTCTGCTCTGTGGTGGCGCTTGCATTTCCTTGGCCTACGGTTTTGAACTGCTGGGCCAGTCGGTGATGCCGTGGGCGGAGATAACGGCGTTCATCGGAGCGGGACTGCTTCTGGGTACACTCGCCCTCCGTCACCTCCGCCGCGCTGAACAGCCGCTGATATCTCTCGTTGCGCTGCGCATCCCCACCTATGCGATGACCTTGCGGGGTGGATCATTGTTTCGTGTATCAGTCACCATGGTACCCTTTCTGCTGCTGCTGATGTTTCAGCTAGGGTTTGGGCTGGGTCCATTCGTCTCCGGCCTGCTGATTATACCGCTATTCGCGGGCAGCCTCGCCACGAAGATCGTCACAACGCGAATGCTGTGCCGCTACGGATTCCGTCGGATTCTGCTCGCCAACGGGCTGACGCGCTCCCTTCAGTTCAGCGCCCTCAACTCGCTAGCGTTCGCCGACGTGCCGCCCGAGCATATGAGCACCACGAACACTCTGGCGAACGTACTCCAGCAGCTGACATTGGGGCTTGGCATCACCGCCGCAGCCGCGGCCGTGCATCTCGCCGCGCTGCTGCATCGTGAAGCCGTGGGGGGCCCAACTCTGACGGATTTCCGTATCGCTATTGTCGCAGCCGCGATAGTGACGGCGGTTTCGACTTTGGATGCCCTGGCACTATCGCAAGACGCCGGGTCGCTCGTCAGCGGCCACCGTCCGTTGGCGTCGAAGCATGGGAACGCCCTCGCCAACTCAAAAGCCTGACCTCGATCGGTTCAACATCGCTTAATTCGGGCGGGTGGCGCCCCTGGGGCCAATGCCGGGCACCTGGTCCGCGAGCGTGAATGTAATTGTGCGCGGCGGAGTGATCGCTTCGGAGCGAACCGCTGGTCTGCGGGTCTGACGCCGCAACGCTGATGCCAGCGAACCTGATTACTTGTAAAAGATGTAATCGGCCGTGTAATCGACGCGCCGCTCTGTTCCGACTGTCGGACAGGCGCCTGTCGGCCCGACTCCGCCGGATGTGTTGACCCGTTGGACGAAACGCACACCGGCAAGTTTCCCCGACGCCGAGGATTTCGCCGCCAATAGCAGCCAGGGAATTGCGTCTGCCTTCGGAGCGGGCTCGTTTACCAAGACCGTGCCGACGATCTTCGAGCCGTCGGGCGCTTCCCAGGTCGGACCGGCATAGTGCTTGGCGAACAACTTGCCCTGTGCGTCTATAAGTTCGGCCCGCGGGGCCTCGAAGCCCCATTCGTTCTCGGTGCCTTTGACGCGACAGACATATGTCTGAACGCCCTTCGAGCCGTACTTGCCCATCAACGCGACGTCCTTTGGAAGCGCAAGCTCGGCAGGAATGTTCTGCGCGAGCGCGGAAACCGCAAAAGCAAAAGTAGCCAACGCGTATAACGAGCGGGTGAGCATGGGGTTCCCAATCCGCTGAATCACAGTCCAGATTTCCGTCGCTTGTCAAGTTGCGGTTTTGAGCGGAAGACGTCCGCGCTGTCCGCCAAAGTATCCGACCCATCGATGCAACCAAATTTGGCTATCGCTGCGCCGACGATGTAATCGGCTGTACCCGGATCGGCAATATCGACGGTGACAGTCGGTGAATGCGGCGAAGCGCTAGGCTTGATGGCCCGAGAACTTGCCGCAACGCAATAGCCAACTTTCACGAATCCTTCGACCAGATCCGCGCCGATCCCTTGTGAGGCTTCAATGATCACGACGACCTTCTGCTCGGTACTCATGCTGCCTCGCTTCAAAACGGTGCGTGCGCGGACGAAAGTCGGCGAAACGAATCACGCTGCGCTTCGGATCCGATCCCAGGCTCTCGCCGCGCTACGCTGTGATTGCGTTGCCCGTCCTATGCGTTCCGTTCATAACGCGCAGCGCCGAAGGTCTGCGGCGCAATTGCATCACACCGGAGGGCTCAGCGCCCGACGCCGGCGTACTGGACGGTCTGCCGATCATTTCTGGTTGCCTCACGGTCTCGCTGCGAATCCTTTCGCCGCAGACAGTCCTGTAGCGTGGTAGCCATTTCCGTCGCATTGATCGGCCAGGCCACAACATCGGAAATGCCAGCAGTCGCCAGCGCTTTGGCAGCAAAGTCGTCAGCCGACGCGGCTGCGAGTAGGATCGGAAGGGTCGGTGCGATTCCGTGCAGCGCCAAAGCGAAATCGAGGACTTCCGCCGTGGGAGCAAGCTGACCCACAACGACAGCATCGAAGCATTCGGGTGATTCTCTGCACCTCGCATGCGCCTCCGCCGCGTGCGTGAACCCCACGGGTTCGTAGCCCAACGCTGCAAATATTTCTTCGTCTCGAAGCAATCGCACGGTGTCTTGCTCGACCACCAGAATCGTCTCGCCGTGCCCAAACGGCAGCGTGACGATAACCTGTCCGAAGGTCGAGGCAACCGCGCTAACACAGGGCAACCAGACCTCGAAGCGGCTCCCGGCACCTACGGTGCTCTCCACATGCATCGCTCCATCGTGCTCACGTACGATATCACGGGTTGTCGCCAGGCCCAGTCCGCTCCCGACCAGACGCGTGGTGAAGAATGGTTCAAAGATCCGTCCGAGAGCCGCCTCGTCAATGCCACGTCCGGTATCGCCGACGGCGATGCGTACATAGCCGCCTGGCGCTAGCGCACCGTGGCTAAGCGTGCGCGCCGTGACGACGTCAACCGCCTCGATCTCCAGCTCGATGCGGCCGACCTGATCCATCGCCTGCGCCGCATTTTTGCACAGGTTCAGGACGACCTGCTGCAGTTGCACATGGACACCTGAAACAGTCAGCTCTTCAGCTAGCTCGCGAACCACAATCTCGACTGTTGCCGGCAACGAGGCGCGCAGCAGCGACGTCGCCTCGGCGGTCAGTGCCCGTATGCTCACCGGATTGCGGCGCACGTCACGACGTCGCGCAAAGGTGAGGATCTGGTCGACCAGTTCGCGCGCCCGCTCGCCCGCCCGGCGGATTTCCTCGAGAAAGCTCGCCGACCTGTATTGCTCGCTTGCCATCTCGGTATAGCCCAAAATGGCACCGATTATGTTGTTGAAGTCATGTGCGATCCCACTGGCCAGCGTGCCCAAGGTTTCAAGGCGCCGTGCCTGCTCCAGACGTTGCTCGAGACGTGCACGCTCCTGCTCGAAGGACTGCCGGCCGAGCGCATTGGCAATGACGTCCAGCGCCATCCGTAACAGACCAAGATCGCCGACGCCGTTGACGAGGCAAGAATGCGTGGGGGAGTCGAAGCCAAGGAGATTGCGGCCGCCGTCTACCCCCGTGTGGAAGACACATGTCCAACCGCGCAGGCCCGCGGCGGTAAGGGTATCCCTCTCCGCGCCGAACGGCATGCGCTTGACGTGTGGTACATGCACGATCCCATCGACCGTCGGGTTATTTCGGTCCACGAGTAGGAGCGCCTGGTCTGGCCAACCCGGTGCGAATGCCACGCCTTGCCTGCACCAAGTGTAGCTACGCGCCAGCGCCCCGGCGACGATAAAATAGGCCCGCTCGACACCCAGGCATCGCGCCATGTCAGCCAGCGCCTGCTCGATGACCCAATCAAGGTCCTGTGCCCGGGCAGTGATGAATCGCATCGAGATGCCGGCGAGGACGTGCTCGAACGCGGCACGGTGGCGCAAGGCCCGTGAACGTGCCTGAAGCCGCAGGCCGAGATAGACAAGCCGTGCAACCAGCACCAGTGATACGACGTAGAGCAATATCCGGAACCGGCTGGTCGTTATCCTCGATGCACTTTGTTGTGCCAGAATTGCCGCGCGAAGGATCTCCTGGTCACGCTCTTGCGGCACGGCGAATAGCGCCTTCAAGACGTCGTCAGTCGCAGGGAGCAGGTCGTGCAAGAGATGTCCGTGCGCCAGAAGCGCTCGTGCTGGATTGGCTTCGGCGAAGGGTAGGGGCTGACTGGCAAGTACATCGAGTCGGTCCTGCACCGCGCGCGCACTCTCTGCCGATGTGTCTAGCGTCAGCCGCAGCACCGACGCGGCGAGTGAGCTGACCAATGGCGCTACTGAACCATCCCATTCGGAGCTGAACAGCGCAAAATATGCCAAGGAATTCTGCAACAGGGCATTGTCGCTCTTGAATTGTTCGACGAGGCGTCCCTGCTGGTCAACCGCTATTGCGAGACGATCGATCGCCGATGCCGTCTCGGTATCAGTCGTGACGAGCTGCCGCAGACGTCCGACTGAAGCGTCCAATGCGTTCGTTTCTCGCACCAGCGGATCGTAGTTTCGGAGGACCCCCACACGCGCACTGAGAACATCGCGGTGCAGTGTGGCATCCAGTGCCTGCAGTCTGTCCATTTCCCGCAGCACCACGTCGAATTGTTCTGCATCGGTGTTGGCTGCGCGCAGCGAGAGCCAGGTGAGTAGAAAGACCAGAAGCGTAACGGCGGCGGTGGCGGGTGTGGTCCTCATGGCGATGGCGCTGCCACCAGAGTACCGTCGAATCTGCCGGTCAACGTCCTCAGGAAGGCGATGATCGCCGCGACCTGCTGATCCGTCAGTGTTCGATTGAGTTGTGCGGCAGCCATCTTCCGCACCGCGTCGTCGAGGGTCGGCGCGCTGCCATCATGAAAATAAGGTGCCATTGCCGCGACATTGCGCAGGCTTGGCACACGCAAGAGCTCCGGAAATGGCGAACCTACCGGGCGAAAGACACCATGTCGCTCGAACAGATTCCCGCCGACGTTGACGCCCTGATGGCATGAGACACAGCCGAGCGATTTGAACAATGCGTAGCCGGACCGATCCCTAGCCGTAATGGCTGTTGGATCTCCGCCAAGCCAGCGATCGAATCGACTTCCCGGCGTCAGTAACGACCGCTCGTAGGTCGCAATCGCATCCAACAAGCTCGCCCTGTCCGGTGCGTGTCCGTAGGCTTTGTCGAATCGCTCCACCATTTGCTTGTCGGCATCCAGTTTTCCAAGAACCTCATCAACGTCGGTGGCCATGTTCGGCGGATTCTCCAGCGAAGATTGCGCCTGGGACTCAAGGGTCTGGAAATTTCCTTCCCAGTTCAGCCGAAAACTCAAAACCGCATTGAACACGGTAAGAACGGTAAACGGCATCTTTGACCCGTTGCGCGCCCTCGTTCGCTTGTCGTCACTGGCTCCATTGGTGTGCAGGTCATGGCAGGACGAACAAGCAATGGTTCCATCGTGCGACAGGCGGCGATCCGAAAACAGGCGTTCCCCAAGAGCAAGTTTCAACGGATCGGCGGCAGGCGGTTGTGGGATTGGCGTTATAGGTTCCTGGTCGGCGGGAAGCATCGCAGTGGAAGTGGGAAGATTGGGCACTTGGGCGACTGTTCCGCTCGCTATGAACCATAAGAACAGACCGAGCCACGCCGGCCGTCTACGCAATTGCCGAACGGTCCGGCGGGCTCGACTGAATGCGAAGAGGTGCAGTTTCAGGGAAGCCGGCATCAGTAGACTGTCATTGGCGTCGGTGACCCCAACAATCGTAACGATCGCAATGCCGCGCGACGCTTTCGATCTGGCATCGGTGCAGCCCGATATCCTTCAGCATTCGATCGTCGAGTCTGCCTAAGTCGGTCATCGTCCGCGTTACCTGCCACTCGAAGCGCATGCTGGACCAGAATCCGGCAACCACGGACTTGACCCTGTTGATCCAACTCCCGGGCGCGGCTCGCGGATAACCTGCGGTCAGCCATGGCGCTTCAGCCTCACGCTCATCTTGAGCCTGCGAGCGAAATTGCGAATGCCAGGCTGGCTCCCGGTGATCCTCGATCTCACATGGATCGACCAAGCCTGGGTGGATGGCTTGGCCGTAGGCGGCGAAGCTTTCGATGAGGCAAACGGCCAGCCAGGAGAATGCCGCGGCGACTGGGTGTCGCGGCGCATCGGACACCGACCGGGACTGCACTGATCCGCTATTTGGTTTTGGGCGTTCAATAGCAGCGAACAAACCCACGAACGATCCAGAATCTCCGTGTCGTTCGGCGAACGAGCCCGAAAGGACCGGCCTGCGCACCGGCCTGGCCGTACGCTCGTCGAGCTGCAATGACGTAGTTTCGCTTTCGAGGTGACCCACATTCCGCATCGATCTCTCCCATAGGTTGTTGACAGGGAGAGAGACTGCAATTCGCCAATTACCGAAGCATTCCAGTGCGAGAGCATCGGATTACACTTGTAGCGTCGCGTGACTACCCGAGCGCGGGTCCTAGGAGCTCCACGGGCAGGGTAAACACGTAACCGACGCCACGCTCCGTCTGAATGATGCGCGGCATTCTCGGATCTGTCTCGAGCTTACGCCTGAGCCGGAGTATCTGCACATCGATGCTGCGGTCGAACACGTCTTCGTGAATTCGTGTTGCCTGCAAGAGGTGCTCGCGGGTCAACGGCCGTTGCGGTGCATCGAGGAATGCTATGAGGAGTGCGTACTCGCCCTTGGTCAAGGCTACCGCCCCCTCGGCGCCCGCCAGCCGCCGTGCCCGACGATCGAGCTGCCAACTGCCGAATCGGTAGGAACCTTGCTCCGCGTCCCGTTGCGCGGCGATGCGCCCCGTCTCCCGACGGCGCAACACCGCACGGATGCGTGCGAGCAGCTCGCGAAGTCCGAATGGCTTCGTCACATAGTCATCGGCACCGAGTTCCAGCCCGACCACGCGGTCGATTTCGTCGCGTCGATGACCGGTGATGACAATAATAGGAACGTCGGAGCGTGACCGGATCTCACGCAAGAGGTCGAGACCATCTTCTTGACCAAGCCGAAGGTCCAGGATCACGACGCTCGGCTCTCTCGCGATAAGTTGCCGCGTCGCCTCCTGTTTCTGGGAGGCCCGAAGAACTCGCATATTATGCTGTTCAAGGTAGCTCACGAGCATGTGTTGCATTGCGGGGTCATCATCGACGACCAGAACGCGGGCTGGGTTGGCGTTTCCAGGGCCGGTGCTGACGGAATATTGATGCGGCGCGTGGCCGGTTACGACACTATCGGTCAAGTTTGCTTCTACATTCATTGAGCTAGCCTTCGTCCGGAGACGGACTGACCTCCCTACGACGGCCACGCTGCCGGTATGCCGGCAGTCACAATGAGCCGTCATACCCCTGATAAGCGGCTCTGATCACTCAGCGGCCGCTGCCTATCCTCAATGAAGCTGCCGTTGTGAAGGACAGGAGAGGTGCCGACAGAGCGGAGCTGATCTTCCTGCCATAAGGAGTTGAAAAACGGTCATGGGTGGCTGCGATCTGTGAAGATATCGTGGCGATCTGAAGTCGGCCTGTTTGAATCAGGCATGTCTTGATCGCGGAGATACAATCGTGAGCGCACTAGAATGCCAGTGCTCACTGACGCTGGCGGAACCGTGCTGTCTATGGCCCGTGCCGTGTCGGGAGGTATCGTTGGCTGCTCGCAAGCGTGAAGTGGTTGCTCCGAGGCTTGGAGGCATCAACGACCCTCGTCGGCGACGTGATTTTGCCGACTTCGCGGTTGGTCGACGCTATGCAGGCATTCGAAACCAAATTTCCTACGGTCGTGGCGCGCCTGCATGTTGCAGGCTCTCAGCACCGTCACCTTAGCAGTGCAGGCGGGCGTTGCGGACATCGGCATTGCTGGTGCACCATACTCAACCAGGGCAACCCCGTATCTCCGATGTCGAACTGATCCCAGTTGCGTCGCCACGGCATCCGCTCGCACCCAGCCAGCCGAGATTACCCGGCGAAGCGCGACGACATCGGCAGCGGGATATCCCCTGCTTGTCGGTCAGTAAAAGGAATGAAGGAGTAGCTTGCCTGCATCCACATAGTGTCGTTGGTGCGCGGTGGCGTGCTGTGCGGCGGCGTGTAGGTCGCGCAGCCGCCGGATACGAACCACAGCAATCAGATTCTGCTCTAGGCGGCAGCGCTCGGACGAGTGGAGGTGACGCCGTACCAGCTCTTGAGTGCGACGCTGCCGTCAGGAATCGGCATCTCAAAGGCCCGAGTGGCAAAGTCGACGGTCACCAACATGGTGATGTCAGCGGCAGAAAACTGATTGCCAGCGACGAATTCGGCCTCCTTCAGTCTAGCCTCGAAATCGCTGTAGAAGTTCGCGACCCGCCGCCTGCTGCGCTCCACCAGGCCGGGAATTTGCTCGTAGTCGTGGGGACCAGATATCGCACGGCCCTTCAGGCGCTCCGCTGCATTCCGCACGCCCTCCATCACGGGAGTGAACCCTTCGAGCTCCACGCGGCGTTCCCACATGGTGATGACCCCTTTATCCTTCGGTGTGCTGCCAAGCAGCGGACCATCGGGATAGGCCTCATCGAGATACCGCATGATCGCGGGGACCTCGCCAATCGCCGTGCCGTCGTCGAGCACGAGCGTCGGCACGACCACGCGCGAATTGATGGCGCGATAGGCGTCCGAGAACTGCTCCTTCGTGCCGAGATCGACGGGCACCAGGTCGATCCGCAGTCCCTTCTCGGCGATGAAAATCCGCACGCGCCGGGAATTGGGCGAGGCGCTGGCATGATAGAGCTTCATGGTTCTTCTCCGTCCGGGGTCACATGAAAGAAAGGTTCAGATTCTCGAACCGCCATCGACATGGATCGTGGCACCGGTGATCCAGCGTGCCTCGCCGGATGCGAGGAATGCCACCGCGCCGGCGATATCGTCCGGCTCGGCGAGACGCTTCAGGGCCTGGATGCCGAGCGTGAAGTCACGTCCCGCGTCTGTCTGGGTGAAACTCGTCATATCGGTCTGGACGACGCCCGGCGCGACAGCGTTCACGCGGACGCCTCGCGGCCCGAGCGCCGCTGCGAAATGTTTCACGAGTGTGTCGATGGCGCCCTTGGTCGCGGCGTAAGCAGGGAGCGTGCCGACGGCTGCCCGCGCCGCCAGCGATGACAGCAGCCCGACGCTACTGCCATCATGGAGGGATTGGGAGCAGCTGCTGCACGAGGAAGAGGGGAGCACGGACATTAACCGCGAACAGGCGGTCGAAATCCTCGACGGTGGCCTCCTCGATCGGCACCGCCTTGGAGATACCGGCATTGGCCACCAGGATGTCCAATCGGTCGCCGACGATAGCGCGGACCCGACTTGCAAGCATGTGTGGCCCATCGGGTGCGGCGACGTCCGCGGCGACGGTATCGGCACGGCCTCCGGCCCGGCGGATCTCCGCGCCGACTTCTTCCGCCTCGGCCTTGCCGTGGCCGTAGTGGACGAGCACCTGGGCGCCACCTTTTGCGAGGGCAATGGCCGTGGCACGGCCAATGCCGCGTGAGGCGCCGGTAACGATAGCTGATTTTCCTGAAAGCATTGTCATGGCGTCCTCCTCACGCGTTGGTGCCGCCGTCGACCGTCAGGCTGGCGCCAGTGATGTACCCGGCCTCCGGACCGGCAACGAACGCGACCATGGCGGCGATCTCATCGACACTGCCGTAACGCTTCAGGGCCGTGAGGGCGATCTGTGGCGCCGCCCAGTCACCCGCGGCAGGGTTGAGATCGGTATCGATCGGGCCCGGCTGGATATTGTTGACCGTGATGCGGCGGGCGGCGACCTCCCGGGACAAGCCTTGCGTGAACATCTTCACGGCCCCTTTGGTGGCGGAATAGGCCACCAGGCCGGGCGTCATCATCCGCTCGCCCACGCAGGATCCGATGTTGATGATGCGGCCGCCATCCCGCATGTGCCGGAGCGCGGCCTGGGTCGCGATGAACACGCCGCGCAGGTTGATGTCGATCACGCGATCGAACTCTTCCAGCGTGGTCTCTTCGAACGGCTTGGGGATCGCGGTGCCGGCGTTGTTTACCAGCACATCAAGTCCGCCGAATGTCGCGACGGTCTTTCCGACCGCTTCCGTAACGGCTTTCGCGTCGGTGGCGTCCGCCTGGATCGCGATCGCCTTTCTACCGGCGCGTTCGATCTCGTTCACCACGCTGGCGGCCGCGTCGGCACCCTTGGTGTAGGTGATCGCCACACGGGCGCCGTCGGCCGCGAGCCGCCTGGCGATTGCCGCGCCGATACCGCGCGACGCGCCGGTGACCAAAGCGGTTTTTCCTGAGAGGTTGGGCATGGTCGGATTCCTTTTGTGCTGGGTTGATGAGCGAGCGCAGGCGGCATGGCACGGCGGCGGGGCCGTGTTGTTTCGAGGTTGAGGGGCTTCGAAGTTTCAGGCTGAAGGGATCGGGCCTTCGCGACCCGGCGAACTCATCCGTCGAGGAAGAGCGTTGCGTGTTTCACGAACAGGTCGGGATACTGGTAGAAGGAGCCGTGGTTGGCGTCCGGGTAGAGAATGAGCTGCGGGTTCGGCAGCTTCTGCTGCCAGACGTACGAGTTCATTGTCGGAATGATGATGTCGTTGCTGCCTTGCACGATCAGCGTCGGAAGGCGGATGTCCCCCAGATGGTCCTGGGCGCTCTCTCCGCCGGCGATGTAGTCGCCGATCGTTTCACGCTGCCGGGCGGCGGCGGCGTCGGTGACCTCGGGATAGCGGTCAACGCGACGCAGCTTGCGCTCCAGAAATTTGAGCCCGCGGCGCGGCCTGTGGCGGATGGCGAGAAGTGCACGGCGAGCCGCACATGCTCCGGCGGGTCGTAGGCGTCGGCGAAGATCTCCGCCGATCGGCTGGCCGACATGTCCGCGCCGCGGGGGCCGGTGCCCACCAGGATCAGCTTGCGGGCCAGGTCGGGCGCCTGCAGCGCGATCTCCTGTGCCACCATGCCGCCGATGGAAAACCCCAGGATATCGACCTTGGAAAGGCCCAGAGCGCGGATGAAGGCGATCGCGTTCACGCCCATCCGAGGGATGCTGGGAGGCACTTCGCCGGAACACGATCCGATGCCGGCATTGTCGAACAGGATGACGTCCCTTGTCCGGGCCAGGCCGTCGGTCACGGCCGGGTCCCAATAATCCATATCATGAGTGAGATCGAGGTGAGGGGCCGACCATCGGTCCGCCTGGACAGGCTCCGGTTGCAATGCCCCCTTACCATAATAGTCAGTCGACGTGCCGCACGGTACCAAGCACCAGATTTCACCCACTAGCACGGGTGATACACTCGAGCAGCTCCTCATCATTCTACGGTTTGGTCAGATAGCAGATCGCGCCCGCCCGAAGAGCTTGGCTACGGGTTGAATTCTCAGGATGCCCGGTAATGAAAATGATCGGAATACTATATCCGGATCTGACCAGGCGGCGTTGAAGATCCAGCCCTGTAATGCCCGGCATCGTGATGTCGAGGATCATGCAGGTCGTGTCGGCGACCCGGCCGGACCGAAGGTACTCGTCGCCCGATGCGAAGGCCTCGCAGGCGAAACCCGCAGAACTGAGCAGATCAACCGTAGCCCGGCGGACCGAGCCATCGTCATCCACCACCGCAATCACTAAGAACTCCTCAAAGCTCCGGACGGGCACGCCCCGTCTCATTCAAATGCGAATTTGTACCGTCCCTTGATTGATTCAACAGGCGGCCGACTAGGCGAAAGCCAAAGAATACCTATACCTTGGTTTAAGTTTTGGCGTTCGGCGGCGGTATCTGAAGTTCGACGCTTGGCAGGCCAAGCTTTGCCGCGATGGCAAGTAGATCGACCAGGGACCTCGCGGCCATCTTGCTCATCAGGTTTGCACGATGGAGCTTCACTGTGACCTCGCTGATACTCAATTCCCACGCGATCTGTTTGTAGCGTCGACCTATGATCAGTAACCCCATCACGTCTCTTTCGCGGGGCGTCAAACTTTCGTATCGGCCGCGTAGCGCTGCGATCTGCCGATGCTCCGCGCGCACAGCACGATCCCGCACGAGGGCGACATGGACGGCATCGAGCAACTCCTGATCACGAAACGGCTTGGTCAGAAATTCAACCGCGCCGGCCTTCATCGCTTGGACCGACATCGGGATGTCGCCATGCCCAGTCAGGAAGATGATGGGTAATTGAATCCCCGCCGCGTTCAGATCGCGTTGAGAATCAAGGCCGCTTTTCCCGGGAAGTCTCACGTCGAGTACTAGACAACAAGGTGTCTCGGGTCTTGTGCGCCGCAGGAATTCGGCCGTCGATTCGAATACCATGACCCGGAGTCCCACGGACTCAAGAAGATCGGCGACGGCCCGGCGTATCGAAGCGTCGTCATCGACCACAAGGACCGTTCCCGGCTCCTCAGTCATTCAGGCTCCCTTCGGCGCTCGGTAGCGTGAAGTGAAACGCCGTGCCGTTAGGTGACCGGCGGGTCGCCCACAGCCGGCCACCGTGCGCCTGGATGATCGATGAGCTGATTGACAAGCCTAGACCCATTCCCTCGGCCTTGGTGGTGTAGAACGGTTCGAAAACGCGTAGGTCGTCGTCGCGATGGAGCCCAACACCGGAATCCTCGACGCCGACGAGCACCTGGCCCCGGTCGTCACGTCCAGAAATGATTATCAAGACCCGTGGCCGGTCATCGACGGTGGCCATCGCCTCAACACCGTTGATCACAAGGTTCAGGACGACCTGCTGGAGTTCAACACGATCAACTAGCGATCGTAGAGGCTTCTGGCTCGTGCGCCGCTCAAGCAAGATGCGCTTTGCAGACAGCTCACTTCGCGCGAAGCCGATCACGTCGTCGAGAATAAGATTAACGTCCAAGGCTCGACGCTCTGGTTCGTTATGTTTTGTTAAAGACCTAATGCGCTGGATAATCTCACCGGCTCGTCTGGCGTCGTCGATCATATGTTGGAGCGACTCAATCGCTCTCGCGAAATCCTTTGATTTCGTAAGCCAGCGTTGGCAGGCGTTGCCGCTCGCGACGATAGCCGCTAACGGTTGATTGACTTCATGCGCGATCGATGCCGTGAGCTCTCCCATCATCTTCAATCGGGCCACCCGTGACAGCTCTGCCTGGGATTGTCTCAGGGCTTCCTCCGCATCTTTGCGACTGCTTACGTCGATGTAGATCGCCTGCAGAAATGGAGATGCACCGTCGGTTGCCGGCATGACCGTCGTCGTCACGTTCACCCATACCGGGGTGCCATCCTTGTGTAGGTACCGCTTTTCAGCGTGATATTCCTGACGGGCCCCCTTCTCGAACTCATCGAGTAGTGCGACGGTCGCTGTGCGCTCGTCGGGATGGTTGAGCCTGACAGCTGTCACTCCTTTGATCTCGTCTTCGGAATAACCAAGCATCTTCCGGAAGGCGGGGTTGGCCGCCATGAACAAACCGTCGGGGCTTGCGATCGCTATACCGGCAGCCGAAGCCTCGTACATGCGTCGCCAGCGCTCCTCGGCTTGGCCGAGCATTGCCTCAGCTCGCTTGCGCTCGTCGATCTCGGCCAATAGGTCGCGGGTGGTCCTCTCACGCTCCTTAACCGTCGCTGCCAACCGGTCCCGCGCGGATCGAAGATCGTTCTCGGTGCGGTGGCGCTGGGTCGACAGCACTCCGGCGCCCAGAAGGCATAGTGCGAGGGCTACTATGGTCTGCGGCGGTACGTAGGGAGACAAGTGCTGCAGAGCCAGGACAGAAAGGACGACCGTCATCACCCCAGTCACCCGGCCACCGAACCAGACAGCAAGGAACACAGCGAAGACGTAGGACGACGTAAATGGTGCGCCGGATCGGACGGGGCCAAGGACGTGACTGATCGCCGTCGCCGCCACGACGACCCCCAAGCTCACGCCGAACCTGAGTCCCTCCCCTACGAATCGCGAATGAATGCTCAGCCTCCCGCGTCCCCCCGAGCCAGCCATTGCCTCCTGTTGCCGCGCCCGCTTCCGGCTAGGCCCCTCTCTTCGGAACGCCACTCTGGCCGAACGCGCTCCGGTCGCCTGAAAACGGGAGGAGCGACTGAAGCTCACTATAATTGTTGACGTAGAAATTCTCTGGTTCGCGCATTGGACAGCGCTGCCGCCGCGGCGTCGTAGTGCGTCCCATTGTGCCGGGCAAAGCCGTGACGCTGACCCGGATAGCTGTAGACGGTGGCGTTTGGCTTGGTGGCAAGCGCTGTCTTGATCTCGGCTTGCGCAGTTTGGGAAATGAACTCGTCCTCCTCGGCCAGGTGCATCAGCAACGGCGCATCAAGCCGGTTGACCTCGCCAAGGTGTTTCTCGGTGTCGCCGCCGTGATAGGCGACAGCAGCATCGACGCGGTAGCGCGCGGCCATCAGGAACGTCATCAGCCCGCCGAGGCAATAGCCGAGGACG
>Ga0210386_10002747_pt1 | contig 14969 bp, 12 predicted proteins | sample IncBWH32OmetaG_FD_160091 | JGI IMG/M metagenome (GOLD analysis project Ga0210386, IMG submission 160091) | Forest soil microbial communities from Barre Woods Harvard Forest LTER site, Petersham, Massachusetts, United States - Inc-BW-H-32-O ... | reverse complement strand
CGACCTTGGCCGGACTAGGTTCCGCGATCTCTACTCGAGCGCCTTCCATAATGGAGTCTGACGGATCAGCGATTACGGCGTCTTTCGCCGCCAAATTAGAAGTCACCTCGACTGTGCTGCCATAGTCATGGCCGACCGTGATTGGCACTAGCTTAACCTCTCCGTCGTGCACGACGGCCACTCGCAAGCCCTCCGCTCGAAAAAGCAGCGCATTCGTCGGAATCGTGACAGCACCGGCTGCTCCCGGGATCTTTAGATGCACGAAGGCGTAAGCTCCAGGCAAAAGCCGGCCCGTCGGGTTATCGACGTCGACTTCTACATTCAAGGTCCTCGAGATTAAATCGATCGAATTCGAGTTGCGGACGATGGTACCGGGAAACGTCTCTCCCGGAAAAGCGTCCAGTGTCAGCGTCACCGTTTCACCGGTTTTTGCCGCGGCTGCATACACCTCCGGCACGGCAACATAAACCCGCAGCTTGTCTATGGCGGCCAGACGGAATAGGTCCTTTTGACCGGGGCTGTTACCGTTTTGCACCAAAGCACCAATGTCGGTGTCCCGGGCGGTGATAACTCCGTCGAATGGTGCGTAAACGCGCTCAAATTCCTGCAACTTCTGCAGGCGATGAACGTTGGCTTCGGCGGAGTTCGCCGTCGATTGTTTGGCGTTGAAGTCACTGACCGCCTGGTCGGTCTCTTGCTTAGAAATAACGTTGCTCTTGAGCAGGTAGACCCATCGGTCCATCGTGACCTGGGCCAATTGCAGGTTGGCTTGCGCCGTCTTCAGGTCGTTCTGAGTTTGCTCAAGTTGCTGATCGAGCTCGGGGGTTTCGATCTCGGCCAGAAGTTGCCCTTGTTTGGCATGGGCGCCGATATCCAGATACCACTTCTTCAGATAACCGCTGGTGCGGGCGTAGATCGGCGCTTCTGTAAAAGCTTGGGTGGTGCCGGGCAGTTCTATTTCCTGCGCTTTAGAAGTTGCTTCCGGATGTATCACTGTGACCACGGGAATAGCGTTTGCTTTAACCGTGCCCTCCAATTTCTTTTCCGCATTTAAACGGGACAGGATACCAGCGAAGATTAGAACCGCGAAACCGGCACAGAAAAACGCCGTCAGCACAATCAATCCTACTTTCCGCGAACCTCCCCGTTTAGATGTGCCCGCCTTGGTTGGCTTTACCCTCACTTTTGCTGTCTCGATTTCCATCGTCGCTCTCTCTGGTTCGTTCGATAACATCTGCGTCTCCTTCTTCTAGCTTACCGAGCTGTCCACTCCGCCCGTAGCTCCAGCTTGATGGCGCCTTTGATGAACCAAGCTGAAAACCGCCGGCACAAATAAAAGTGTCGCCACAGTTGCTGCCATTAATCCGCCGATCACCGCTCGACCAAGCGGCGCATTTTGTTCACCGCCATCGCCCAAGCCCAGCGCCATTGGTACCATGCCGATCACCATTGCCAATGCCGTCATAATCACGGGACGAAATCGCGTTGCTCCAGCTTCGATGGCCGCTCGGACAGAATCCCCATGTTCGTGCAACCGTTCTTTAGCAAATGAAACCACGAGAATGCTATTCGCGGTGGCAATCCCCATACACATGAGCGCGCCCATCAGCGCCGGAACGCTGAGCGTCGTGTGCGTGAGAAATAGAAATAGTACAATGCCGGTCAGCGCCGCCGGCAGCGCGGTGATGATAATAAAAGGATCAAGCCACGACTGGAAATTAACCACGATTAACATGTACACCAGAACGACGGCCAATCCGAGTCCCCCGAGTAGCCCTAAATAGGAGCTACGCATGGTCTGGACCTGACCATGTACAGAAATAAAACTACCCCGGGGCAGCAGCTTCTGATTCGCGGTCACGATCTTCTCTACATCCCGGCTCACCCCACCAAGGTCGCGATCCTGAACGCCGCCATAGATATCGATTACCCGCCGAATATTGTAGTGGTTGATTAACGCCATCTCGTGCCCTCGCGAGACGGACGCAACGTCTCCCAAAATCTCCATGTTCGTTCCGCCATTTGAATTCAGCGGAATGTTCAACAGATCGTTCATGGATTGAAACCGGTATTGCGGGGTTTGCGCAACGAGGTTGTAATCGACTCCGTTCTTCCAGTTAACGAAGAACATCGGCGTTATCTGAAAACTACCACTCAGTGCGTTCAAAACACTGGCAGCGACATTTTGCTCCGTTAAGCCCGCTTGACCGGCCTTCACTCGATCAACCGCTACGTCTAAGGTTGGATAATCGAGCGGCTGCTGAACCCGAAGGTCGACTAGTCCCGGCACTTGGTGCATCTCGGCCATAATCTTTTCGGCGATTTGCTGGCTCTTCACTACGTCGTTGCCTTCGATCTGTACATCGATTGGTGAGGGCAACCCAAAGTTCAGAATCTGAGTTACGATATCGGCCGGCAAAAAGTAGAAAGTGACTCCCGGAAATTGGCGCGGCAGTTGCGCACGCAACTCCCGCATGTAATCAGCGACCGGATGATGGTTCTCCCTCAGTGAAACCAGGACATCTCCATCGCTGGCGCCGAGAACTCCGGACGTGGAGTGCATCGTGTTGTATGGGCTATAAGGGAGGCCAATGTTATCCAGGATGTTATCCATCTCGGTGGACGGAATCGTCTGCCTGATATCGTTCTCCACTTGGTCGAACAGTCGTGCAGTTTCTTCAATCCGGAGACCAGTCCGGCCACGGACATGCAAGATGAATTGGCCGCTATCTGTATCCGGGAAGAAATTTTGGCCAAGCCACGGCAATAATAAGAATCCGGCCAGACACAGCCCGAGAAATCCGGGCAAAAACAATTTCCGGTTTCCGAGCAAAGCGGTTAGTAAGTCGCGATAAGCATTGCGGATCCGCTCAAACCCGGCTTCGAACGAACGCTGGATTTTTGCGAAAATGCTTTGTGATTGGGATCCGTGACCATGCGTCTTCAGCAGATACATGGCTAAAGTCGGCACCAGCGTTCTGGATAGAACGTAAGAAGCTAGCATGGCAAACACCACTGCTTCCGCCAAAGGCACAAAAAGGTATCGGGCTACCCCGGTGAGCAAAAACATCGGGAGAAAAACGATACAGATGCAGAGCGTAGAAACTAACGCCGGGACGGCGATCTGAGCGGCGCCTTTTAAGATACCATCATGGAGCGAACCACCCTCGCGCAGAACTCGCTCGATGTTTTCAATCGTTACCGTGGCATCATCGACCAGAATTCCCACGGCTAAGGCAAGCCCTCCAAGAGTCATGATGTTAATCGTTTCGCCGAGAAAACTAATGATGATAATCGATGTCAAAACCGACAGCGGAATGGACACGGCGATGATCAGGGTGCTCCGCCAACTCCCCAGAAACAATAGAATCATGAGTCCCGTTAGCGCCGCCGCGATTATGCCCTCTCGGATTACACCGCTCACCGCCCCCTGCACAAAGATGCTTTGATCCGCCAGCGGCGTGATTTTTAACTCAGCTGGGACAATCGTCGCCACTCGAGGCAGCAAGTTTTTCACACCGCTGACCACGCTGAGAGTAGAGGCCGTACCGGCTTTGATGATGCTCATCAGCACACCCCGATGCCCATCCTGGCGGACCACATTGGTTTGCAGCGCGAAACCGTCACTCACCGTGGCAACATCTCGCAGATAGATCGTTGTGTTTCCGACTTGTTTAATAGGGAGATCATTGAGTTCCGGGACGGTCCGCGGTGATGTATTCGCCCGCACATCCAATTCGCTCTTTCCCAGCTTTACCGTCCCCCCAGGGAGAATCAGGTTCTGCGCGTTCACCGCGTTGAGCACGTCCGTAGGCGACACATTCCTCGCCTGCATCAGGTTATGATCCAGGTTGATCATGACCTGGCGCTGTTTTCCACCATAAGGCAGCGGCACCACCACGCCCGGCACCGTAATGATCTGAGTGCGAATGAAGTTCACGGCCAGATCGTTCAACTGTTGCTCTGAAAGGCCCTTGCCTGAGAGCCCCAATTGCAGAATGGGAACGCTAGACGCGCTAAAGTTGATAATCTCGGGCGGTTGCAGACCCGGCGGTAGCGATCGAAGAGCAAACTGCGAAGTACTGACCACTTGAGAATTTGCTCGGTCCAGGCTGCTATGAGGCTGAAGAAAGATCTTGATGACAGCCGAACCGTTATAGGTCGTGGACTCAATGTGCTCGATGTTGTCCACGAGGGTGGTCAAATATTTCTCGTATGGTGTGGTTAGCCGCGCCTCAAGATCTTCTGGATTTAGTCCAGTATAGGTCCAGGCTACGGAAATGACCGGGATATCAATATTGGGAAAGATATCCGTAGGCGTTCGTAGAATGATTAATGGGCTGAGAACCAAAATCAGGAGAGCCAACACGATAAACGTGTACGGCCGATTGAGAGCGAGCTTAACGATCCACATAGAGAGCCCCGCAGCAGCTATGACTTTGCCAGAGAGAGTTTACGCGCCGACATAGAAATATAGAGGGATATCCCCCTATTTGACCGGTCTGTCAAGTCCGGTGTGTTTCAGTGCCGTCTGCCGTGGCCCAACAGATTAGTTACTGCGACATGTCTATCTTGCGTTCTCGTCCCACATGAGGAATAGCCGCACGACACACCCCGGCTCGGCAAATCTTCGGCGCTGTAGACTAGAGACGGTTGCGCCGCGAACCGCTTTGCTCACCCTGTCTTGAAGATCCGGAGTCTCCCCCAACAACGGTGTCTAGCTGAACTTTAACGCACCGAGTTCTGGGAGCGTTTCCCCAACTCCGAATTGTAGGCGATGGATAACAAGGCCGTACGCAGACTTTCCGCTTCGTCCTTACCGAAGACCTCCTCGAAACGATCCTGAGCGATCTGCCAGTATTTGTTTGCCTCTTTGAACTTAGCGATGCCTAGCTTAGTCAACGCGATCAATCGAACTCGCCGATCGTTTGGATCAGTCAACAGATTGATCAAACGATCTTTCACCAACGGCCGAAGGTTCTGGCCTAAAGTCGAGCGATCTAATACCAGTTGCTCGGCCAGTTCCTGCACACTGGGCAGAGCAGCGCCCCTCGAATTGACGGCCCTCAGAACCCCGTACTGGCACAGGTTCAGACCGGCGGGCGCTAACTCGGTATCGTACAGATGGGTCAACTTCCGGGCGGCTCTTCGAACAGCGCCCGCGTTACATCGGGTGGCCCAGATCTGCGTCGGCTCCTCTGGCCCCTCAGCTTTAATTTCTATGTTCTTTCGATTACTCAAACCGACTTGCTCAGATAGACTTTAACAGCGGCCCCTAAAAGTGGCCTTCAAAAGCGGCGTTTAAAAGCGGCGTTTAAAGCGATATGTGGGGATCCCCCCTTAACTCCTACTACCACTTATACCAGTTTCCTCTCAGGCCCGCAACTGCAGGCCGCACGCTATTGTCCCAACTTCCGGATCAACTTCATGAATTCGTTCACTTTCCGGACAACGCCAGCATGGCTCGAGCTCACATTGTGCTCCATGCGAAGCCCGGTAAAAAACGTTAGGACCAACTCCGCCAGAACGTCCACTTTCGTTTCCGGTCGTTCAGCCTCAATGTTTTTCGCAACCAGCTCTTTCAGCTTCCTCCCGCTTTGTGTGAGGATGTCGATGGCCGGCCGAGGCAAGATCGCGGACTCACGCATTGAGTTGACCGCAAAACAACCCTTAAGTCCTTGGTCGTTACGGTATCGAGCTTTAAGAAATCGTTCAATATTATCCCAGCCTAACGGTTCACTGGACAGCATTGGCCCGAGCTCCAGGTTGTCCACGTAATACCGCAGACTTTGTACAAACAAGTCTTCTTTCCCTTTGAACTCGGAGTAAAGCCCCGACTTGTTTACTCCGGTAGCCCGCTCTAATTCGTGGAGGCTGGTGTCAGCAAACCCATGTCTCCAAAAAACCGGCAGTGCGTTTACTAAAACGCTTTCCCGGTCGAACTTTTTTGGTCGTCCCACGACAGCGAGTGTCGCTTAAGAAACCGATCGGTTCAAAATATTTCTTGACCCAACAGAAAACCAGTATAATCGGTATTGAACCGAATGGTTCTGTATTTCAGAGGGCAAGTTACGGTCCGCAAAATCCGCCTCTATCCATCGAGGAAATCGACACGTTCACCAGCCACGGATGGCGGATCCGACTCACTCGTGCTGAAAACGAGCCAAAGAAAATGGAAAACTGGGAAACCTAACGAAAAAGAAAATGCCAACTTCATCTAACAACGCATTTGCGGATAAGGTCGTGTTGATTACCGGCGGAACCGCCGGGATCGGACGCGCCACAGCGGTCGCCTTTGCCCGGCAAGGCGCTAAGGTAGTCGTCTCCGGCCGTCGGGAAATCGAAGGGGAAGAGTCCGTCGCTCTGGTGGGAAAAGCCGGAGGAAAAGGCTTATTCGTTCGCGCTGATGTAAGCCGGGAGGAAGACGTTGCGGCGCTGGTCGCTCGCACGGTAGAACATTTTGGGCGCCTCGACATTGCTTTTAATAATGCCGGAGTCCTCGAACGAGCTCTAACCACCGATATTACGGTTGAAAGCTACGAACACATCTTTGGGATCAATGTCCGCGGCGTTGCGTTCAGCATGAAACATCAGATCGCCGCCATGCTAAAAACCGGTGGCGGAAGCGTCGTTAACAACGCATCGGTTCTTGGCATCCGCCCGTATCCCGAACTTTCGCTTTACAACGCGAGCAAATTCGCCGTGATCGGACTTACCAAAACTGCTGCGCTCGAATTCGCCACGAAGGGGATTCGCGTGAATGCCGTGTGCCCGGCGATTATCGAAACGGACATGACCGCGATCGCTCGCGAAGATGAACAGACGCGCAACGCTCTACTCCTTGCGCATCCGGTCCGTCGTTTTGGTGCCCCTGAAGAGGTCGCAGATGCCGTACTCTGGCTAAGCTCCCTCACCTCGGGCTTCGTTACCGGAATCGCCCTTCCGGTTGATGGCGGCTTGACGGCGTAAAGGGAAGAAATCGTCCTCGTTCTCCCGACTTCGCCCCCGTCGTCTGAAGCTCCGGGAGGCTACGTCGGGCAAGCTGTCCTCGATTTGGAAACTGCGCTTGTCGTGTAGAGTCGAAAATGTGTACACGCGCGGACTAGTTGGTTGTCCCGTGGGGACCAAGTGATCGTAGCCAGGCAATTTATTGCCTGGAATGCGTTTAAAAAACGACAAGTCCCGTAGGGAACGGTGCGATTTGGTTCTACACGCGTATTCATCGCTCAAGGGCGCAGAACGTACCTGTTTCCCGATCATACCGTTCCCTCCGGGACGGATTCGTTTGGCGCGGTATTCCTGGCAGTAAACTGCCAGGCTACTATCGCTCAGTCCCTACGGGACAAAACCCGCCCGACATCTGTCCAAAAATCGACTCCACTCCATACCAAGCATTCGAGGACGAGGACGATTTGGCGCATACGCCACGATGCGCCCTCATAATCGGAGTACTAAAGAAACCGATCCTTCAAAATCGACGTACTTGCTGACCCCTTCCCCTTACCGAAACCGCACGCATTAGCCAGCAGTTCCTCGGAACCCCGTAAGCTCAACCCATAAAGCTCTCGCGCCAGGTCATAGGCTTCGTTCCCAATCCACGGTTTGGGCAACAATTCCTCCGGCAACAGTGGATCATGGAGAACGGCCCGGCGGAAAGCGTGGATCATCAGGATACGAATCGAAAACCATTGCTGCGGTAGCAACGCGGGAGAGCGCCGCAGCAGATCCTTCATTCGGCCAAAATTTCGCAAAAAACTTCGGTAATGTTTGGCGACCACGACCAGATTCCAGCGTTCGTTGATTAATTCCTGAAAATCGCCGCAGCTGATCTGATCGCTAGTGGCATTGCCAAAACTGATCACCTGTTTGCGCGCACCAACGCGTTCGAGTAATTCGGTCAACGGACCTGGCTGAATCCGAGGGTGGGCGTACAGCTGCGGCGCCAGTGGCCGGAGGCCTTGCCACTCTAATTCTTGACGCAGTTGTTGCCGGCGTTCCGCCGACAGTTCCTCAGGCCGCACCAAAATCAACGTCCAGTCTCCTTTCCACGGTTCTTGCACCCGTGCATAAACTCTGGCGTAGGCGTAACTGAACCGCCGGCGACCGGACTGGGTCAGTTCATAACTGCTCTCTCGGCCATTCCGCCTCGCTTCCAGCCAGCCTTCTTTTACCAACCGGAATACGCTCGTCCGGACCAGACGTTCATTGATGCCAAAGGGGCCTAACAACTCAATCAACCCCTTTAATTGCACACAGCCTCCATGGGGTGCGATCGCGTCGCCGAAGAGGGTCACCACCAGCGACTTAGCCCGAGGAGGATCCGCTGCCAAAGTCCGTCGAATCCAGAGCGGAACCGCAGAAATTTTCAACTGGGATGCTGGGGTAGCGGCCACGACAAGAACGAAAGCAAAGTGATACACTATTGTCTTTGACTAATCAATTTTTGTATCATAGCGTCGTTTCAGCTGACACAGCCGCAACGCTTCGATTTTGAAGCCGAGGCACAGCAAAACGCAGAGAAGCGAATTCTCCTTTCTCTGTGAACTCTGTGTCTCAGTGGTGATCTCGTTTCGTTGCGGCGGGCGGCTTCACTTTCTGGTTTCCCCCTTATGTACGCCCAGATGGTCACCCCCGAGAAAAACGGCAATGAATCTTTGCCGGAACTGGCTGACTTCGAAGCCAGAATCGATGCCGGTGACACGATCGAAGCTCGGGATTGGATGCCGGACGGCTACCGCAAGACTCTAATCCGCCAGATCTCACAACACGCGCACTCCGAGATCGTTGGGCAGTTGCCGGAAGCCAATTGGATCACCCGCGCGCCGACCTTGCGGCGGAAGGCGATTCTCTTAGCCAAGGTTCAGGACGAAGCCGGGCATGGACTTTATCTCTACGGCGCCGCGGAAACATTGGGTGTCAGCCGGCAAGAGTTAATAAATGATCTGCTGGCCGGCAAAGCCAAGTATTCCAGTATCTTTAATTATCCGACACTTAATTGGGCGGATATCGGCGCCATCGGTTGGTTAGTGGACGGTGCGGCTATCATGAATCAGATCCCGTTGTGCCGCTGTTCCTATGGTCCTTACGCCAGGGCGATGATTCGTATCTGTAAGGAAGAAAGTTTCCATCAACGCCAAGGCTTCGAGATCATGACCGTAATGGCGCAAGGCACCTCGGCACAGCGAAGCATGGCCCAAGACGCACTGAATCGTTGGTGGTGGCCTTCGCTCATGATGTTTGGCCCGCCCGACTCCCAATCGCCCCACACCGCGCAGTCGGTCCGTTGGAAAATCAAATTGCTGACCAACGATCAGATCCGGCAGAGATTCATCGACCAAACCGTACCCCAGGCAGATTACCTTGGGCTCACGATTCCCGATCCCGCTCTGAAATGGAACCAGGAAACCGGGCATTACGATTTCGGAGAGATCGACTGGACGGAATTTTATAATGTCATCAAGGGACATGGTCCCTGCAACAACCAACGTCTGCGAGCCCGCCGCCAAGCTCATGCTGATGGCGCCTGGGTCCGGGAAGCAGCCATGGCTTACGCGCAGAAGCGCTTAAGCCCTAGCAAATAGCAGATAGCAAATCGGCGAATGGATCCGCAACAAGCCCACTACCAATTTCGATGGTTGAAAGTGTTTCGAGCACACCTGGACTTGTCCATTTCCGATTTGCTATCTGCTATTTGCTATCGGCTGCCATCAACGATAGGGACGAGCTCCTGTTCGTCCGCGCTAATTCGTCCCCGACCTGGCGCTCCGGTTAGCCTCGGACGAGCAGGAGCTCGTCCCTACCGGTATGCTACCGATTCGAACCTTATTACCGTTCCCGGCGTTTCCGGCGATCACGGCGTTCCCGGCGTTTCGTTATGAATGAGTGGCCACTGTGGGAAATTTTCATTCGGAGCCAGAATGGACTCTCCCATAAGCATGTAGGCAGCCTGCATGCTGCCGATGCCAAGATGGCTATCGAAAATGCTCGCGACGTTTATGCCCGTCGCAACGAGGGGATCAGCATCTGGGTGGTGCGCTCAGCGGATCTGTACGCCAGCGACCCGATCGATAAGGATACGTTCTTTGATCCGGCCAAGAACAAAATCTATCGCCATCCGACCTTTTATACCGTTCCGCCGGAAGTGAAGCATCTTTAACACCGTTCGAAATAGCAAATTGGCTCACGGAGCATGATTTACGAAACGACAACGGTAGCGACGGTGGCCTGCTCGTCCGCGTTAGTTCGTTCCCAGCGCTGTGCTTCGATTAGCCTCGGACGAGCGGGAGCTCGTCCCTACCGACTACCGTGCCCCTAACCCTCCTCAAAAACCATCGCCTCGAGTTCGTCCTCCGTCTCGCTGACAACTGCCTCATCTTGAGCCAGCGCCTGGGCGAATGGTGCGGACACGGGCCGGAGCTGGAGGAGGACATGGCTTTGACTAACATCGCGCTGGATCTGAACGGTCAGGCGCAGAACTGGCTGGAATACGCCTCTGAATTGGAGGGCGGGCAAAGGACACCAGACAGGCTCGCTTTCCTTCGAGATGCGGCCGAGTTCAGGAACTGCCTTTTGCTTGAACAGCCCAATCGGGATTACGCCTACACCATCGCTCGCCAGTTCTACTTTGATACCTGGCACAGCTTACTGCTCACCGATTTATTGGGCTCCACCGATCAGCGGATTCGTGAGATCAGCGAGAAGAGCCTGAAAGAAGTGCGCTATCATCTGCGCCACAGCAGCGGATGGGTGATTCGTTTGGGCGACGGCACCGATGAAAGCAATCGCAGAATACAAACGGCAATCGACGAGCTTTGGGGCTATACCGGTGAACTATACACACCCGACACCGTCGATGAGACGATTTGCGCGGAGCGTATCGGGTCGGACTTGAGCACGATACGCAGCGATTGGTTAACTGCAGTCCACGACATCCTAACCGAGGCCACGCTTCGGGTCCCGGAATCGAGTTGGATGCACACCGGCGGTAAACAAGGGATTCACACAGAGGAGCTGGGCTATTTGTTAGCTGAAATGCAATTCCTGCAACGCGCTTATCCCCAAGCCCAATGGTAACTTATATGTACGCGAGCTTGCCTTCCCTTGAAGAAATCTGGGCTTGGTTAGACTCGGTTAGCGACCCAGAGATACCCATACTCTCCGTGGTCGATTTAGGGATTGTGCGTAACGTTAGATGGACCGAGGAAGGCCCAGATTTCACCACAGAGCAGACTTCGCCCCGTGAGAACCCGACATCTGTTATAGACGGGAGGCTACGTCGGCCAGGGACACAGAGGACACGAAGATCAGATTTAACTTTGCTTGTTACGGTTACACCGACCTATTCCGGGTGTCCGGCGATGGCCGTCATCAAGAACGATATTCAACGGGCACTACTCCAGCGTGGTATAAGCAGAGTCTCCTTCGAAACGCAGCTTTCGCCGGCTTGGACGACCGATTGGATGACCGAGCGAGGTAGGAAGCGGCTGCGCGAGTACGGTATCGCACCCCCGGAGCCGCACTACGACAAACTCGGCCTCGCAAGCGAGGCACGCTCCACGGGAATTCCTTGTCCACGCTGCGGTTCGTCTGACACTCGACTCGTGAGCCGGTTTGGTTCGACTCCCTGCAAAGCCTTTTACATCTGCAACTCTTGCCTGGAACCATTCGATTACTTCAAATGTCACTGAACCCTACGAAGGTCGCGCCTGCGGGCTCTGCCACCAGCAATTTCTTTCCGCTGGAAGTGGCCGACGTTCATTTCGACACCGCAGACTCCCTGCTGGTGACATTTGCGGTTCCTGACACGCTCAAGCCAGAGTTTTCTTTTGAGCCGGGGCAACATCTGATCCTGCGGGCGAACATCGACGGAAATGACGTCCGCCGCCCTTACTCCATTTGTTCCGCGATTCAAGACAACACTCTGCGTATCGCAATTAAACGGGCGCAGAGCGGCCTGTTTTCTAACTGGGCGTTCACGCATCTCAAGCCGGGCGCGACAGTCGAGGTCATGCCGCCCTCTGGCCGTTTCGGTGTGCCTCTTTCAGGGACAGAGCGGCACAACTATGTCGCTTTTGCCGCCGGCAGCGGTATCACTCCGATATTCTCCATTATCAAATCAACGCTGATCGCCGAACCGGATAGCCAATTCACGCTCTTTTATTGCAACCGGTCCAGTAGCTCTGTCATGCTGCGGAACGAACTCGGCGACCTTAAAGACCGTTTTGTTAACCGATTCAGCGTGCTGCATATACTAACTCGCGAAAGACAAGAATGCGATCTGCTCAACGGCAGAATTGATTACCCGAAATGCCGTGCTTTGCTTAAGCACTGGGTCTCTGCGGGCAATATTGACAACGCATTCATTTGCGGCCCTGCCTCGATGCCAGAGGAAGTTAGGGCCGCCTTGCTATCCGAAGGCTTACCAGGCGCGAAGATCAGGGTAGAACTCTTTGCCGCCCCAAAAAATGGCGCCCGAGTCGATCATGCCCCTGCACCCGAGCAGCAGTGCGCCGTCACCATCATTTTAGACGGCATGGAGCATCAGCTTACCATGACGAAAGACGCAGAATCGATCTTAAAGGCAGGACTACGTCACGGACTCGAGCTACGTTACGGTTGCCAAGGGGGCGTCTGCGCTAGTTGCCGTGCCCATCTCCGAACCGGGCAAGTGGAGATGCACGCTCACTACGGGTTAGAAGACTACGAAATTGACCGCGGATTCATTCTGACCTGCCAAAGCTATCCTAGAAGTAACGAGCTCGTAGTCGATTTCGATCGAATTCATTGATCGCAACGAACCAATGTTAATTATGAATGCAGACGACGACGGCAACGGTAGGGACGAGCTCCTGCTCGTCCGGTACTCGCTAAAGTCAAGGGCCCGGCAAGAACGGATGAGCGGGAGCTCATCCCTACCGTTACCGATTCAACGGACGAGCAGGAGCTCGTCCTTACCGAGGAATCACTATGTCTAATTCTTTCTTTTCTACTCATGAGCAGCTCCTGAAAGACGCGGTGGCAGCGATTGAGAAGCGCACGTACTGGAGCGCCTTTCCGGAGATTCCTAGTGGCAAGATCTATGGTGAGACGGCTAATGAGAACGGTAAAGCAGCGTTCGAATCGAGACTCCATCAACCGTATCCGTTGACGCTTCCGTCGACGGTTGGCCAAACTGGTTCTGAACAGTCGCCCTACGGTTTCGCTTTGGAAATAACTTATCCAAAAGTTGACCTCGACCCGCTGTTGAAGACGGTTCTCGCCGCGCAGAAGCAGTGGCGGTCGGCAGACCCGGAAACCTGGGCCGGAGTTTCTCTGGAAATTCTTCAGCGTTTGAACCGGCGAAGCTTCGAAATGGCTTATGCGGTCATGCATACCACCGGACAAGGCTTCATGATGGCTTTTCAAGCCGGCGGAGCGCATGCTCAAGATCGAGGTCTCGAAGCGGTGGCTTATGCGTGGACTGAAATTAATCATGTCCCCAAAACAGCTTACTGGGAGAAGCCGCAAGGCAAGAACGAGCCCTTAAAACTGAACAAACAGTTTAAAGTCGTTCCCCGCGGTATCGGCTTGGTTATCGGGTGCTCTACCTTTCCGACCTGGAACGCTTATCCTGGCCTTTTTGCTAACTTGGCCACGGGGAACGCGGTAATCGTCAAACCGCACCCGAGGGCAATTCTACCGTTAGCCATCACCGTTGAAATCGCGCGGCAAGTGCTGGCTGAAGCTGGTTTTGATCCGAATATCGTCACCCTGGTTGCCCATGATCCGGATGACGACACCCCTCAAAAGCTCGCCCTGCGTCCGGAAATTAAAATCATCGATTTTACCGGGAGCACTAAGAACGGAGAGTGGCTGGAGACGCAAGCCCGACAAGCCACGGTTTATACCGAAAAAGCCGGAGTAAATCAGGTTGTCATTGATTCGACGAATGATTTTGCCGGGATGGTTAAGAACCTGGCTTTCTCTGTCTCGCTTTATTCCGGTCAAATGTGTACCGCTCCTCAAAATTTCTATATTCCAAAGAGCGGGGTCGAGACCGCCGATGGGCATCTCAGTTTTGACCAAGTCGTGCAAGGGTTAGTAGATAGCCTCAATAAATTGCTCGGTGACCCTGGCCGGGCCGTCGAAATTCTCGGCGCTATTCAGAGTGACGCAACTCTGGACCGTCTCGAAGCGGCTCGAAAACTAGGCAAACTGGTCTGCGATACAAAAACCGTTGCCCACCCTCAATTTCCTGATGCTTCGGTACGAACTCCTCTGATAGTTCAACTCGCCGCATCCGATCACGACTATTACTTACAGGAATGTTTCGGACCTATCGTGTTTGTGATCCCAGCGGACACTTCCGAACAAGCCCTGGAGCTCGCACGCATGACGTCGCTTCGTTGCGGTTCCCTTACCTTCGCGGTCTATTCAACAAAAGAATCTGTCTTAAACGCAGCGAGCGAAATCGCGGCCGAGGCTGGGGTCAGCCTATCGTGCAACCTTACGGGAGGCGTCTATGTCAACCAATCGGCTGCCTTCAGCGACTACCATGGCACCGGAGCCAATCCCGCCGCTAACGCCAGCCTCACCGATAGCGCTTTTGTAGCTAACCGATTCCGCATCATCGAAACCAGGATTCCAGTTTAATCCGTCAGTCGATTACACTAACTCTCCAACCCTACATGACCCCATCCCAAACGTCTCGGCGCGCTTTTAGGCCCAACGATGTTCTGGGTTATTCCAGACTCTCCTCTCCACCCAAGCGCTGGGTTTCACGGAGCCTCGCCCTACCAGTTCCTCAACGTCGCAACGCGGGTGGCTGTCTAATTTGCTATCTGCTATCTGCTATTTGTCATTACCGCGAAGCGGTCCGCCTCGCCCTACCAGTCCATTCCTATGTTTAACATCTATTCTATCGACGGTATCATCCCGGTAGTGGATCCGGCAGCGTTCGTTCATCCCACCGCGGTTCTCATGGCGAAGGT
>Ga0210386_10002745_pt1 | contig 14974 bp, 8 predicted proteins | sample IncBWH32OmetaG_FD_160091 | JGI IMG/M metagenome (GOLD analysis project Ga0210386, IMG submission 160091) | Forest soil microbial communities from Barre Woods Harvard Forest LTER site, Petersham, Massachusetts, United States - Inc-BW-H-32-O ... | reverse complement strand
CGAGGCTTAGTTCCACCTGCTGTTCAGCCGGAGAATCGTGAATCGACTCCTTCTTCATGACCTCGGTGGTCCCGGAGCAGTCGACGGCATAGGACGAGATACGCGGGTTTCCGCTCTCATCCTTGTGTGTCCCCAGGTGATAAAGAGTGACCCATTTGTCCGCCGTAAGGGCTGCTAGAAAGAGACTGTACCCGCTGTTCCGGTTGTAAAGCATCTGGCTTCCGACCGCAAAATGCACGTCGGTCAACGAGTCCCCGTATGAATCTTCCCCCTCATAGAGGCGTGCCTTTCCGAGGTCAAAAATGTGCAATGGGGGTCGATCTTCACTGAAGCTGTCCGACAGGACTCGATCACTGGATTCGGGTCCATGGAGATCGACGAGCGGAGCTCCAATCATATCCATTACACGCAGGTCTTGGATGGTAATTGGTGAAGCGCCGCCGTTCTTCAGTGTTACCTTTACGTCTCCGTACGGCAACTCGTCGTAGAGCTCAAGCGTGTAACTCAGATCTGGTTTGCCAGATGCCCCCGAAAGATCGACTTTGATTCTATGTAGTGCACCAAGACTATCCTGGTCAACTGACTCGGCAACATGCCGCGTCGGATAATTGGTGGACCACAACCACTCGTGATTCACCTCGGCTCCCACGCGCGACGCGAAGACAGGTGCGTCGAGACCCGCCGCGTGCAGCGTGAAGGCGGCATTTCCAGGCTCTAAAGAAACCGTCAGCGAATGGTTACTGATCTTTGCCGTCGTTCCTGGCTGGGAGAAGCATGGGAGCAGTCCCGATCCCGCCAACGTGATGGCAATCAAGTGGCCTAAGTACCTCATGGACGATTTCCTTTCTTTTCTGGACTTCATGGGCGGGCCGGGCCCCTCATGAAGTGGTCGTTGGGTCCCACATGCGGGTCTGATTTTGGAAAAGGCGCGTAATCAGAAAACCGCCTTGAGTGCCACCTGCAGAATCCGCGGGCTCTGTGCAGTTGTGATTTGCCCGAAGCTACTATCGGTCAAGCCGTTATCCGGCATACCGAAATTAACGTTATTGAATACGTTGTAGAACTCCGCTCTGAATTGGAGCGCTACCCGCTCGTTAACCGCCGTGTCCTTGAGGAGAGCCGCATCCGTGTTAAAGAAGCGCGGACCACGAAGGATATTCTTCCCCGAGTCTCCAAATGTGCCGATCGCATTGGGAACGAAGTCGGCTGTGTTGAACCACTCGCTGATCTGCTGGGTGTGCGAGCGAGATGCGCCGAGCACCGCATTGTTCAGGCCTGGCGATGCGAGATCTGCACGGTCGGCGCCCATCGCACTAAAGGAGTTGTCGTCGTCACTGAAAATTGTGAATGGGAAACCCGTCTGCCAATTTGCTGAGCCCGTCAAACTCCATCCATTTGCTGCCCGGCCACCGATACCCTTCCAGTGGACCGCCGGCAATGTGTAGCTTCCCGATAGCCTTGCAATCTTGCTCGCGTCCCCTGCGTCCGGCCCGTAATCGAAAAAGCGCCCGCAACTGCATGAGTTTGTGCCCGCTCCTCCCGGCTGCCCATTCGGCCCGAAATCGTTCAGAGCGTGGGACCATGTGAAATTCGCCAGAAGCGAAAGCCCTCGGCTCAAGCGCCGCTCCCCTGTGAGTTGCAGAGCGTTGTAGTTGCTGTTGACCCCGGAGTTGATGGAATTGACGAACCCGAAGGAGGGATACCGACGTCGCTCTTGCGTATTTGCTTCGGTCGACTGCCCCGGAATGTATATTGCGGGATTTAATTGCAGAAGTCCTGCCTCCTGATCTCCAGTTCCACTTAGATGACTTGCTTTGTTTCCGAGATAAGCCGCGCGAACCAACCAATTCTTTCCAAAGCCCCGTTCCAGGGTCAGATTCCAAGTAAGGACCTGCGGTAGTCGAAAATGCCGGTCGAAGATCTGCGTAAAGGAGATGTTCTGTGGGAATGTGGCATTCGGTCCCGGGTTTGTTGGTCCGAACTGGGCGGGGAAGGGATTCGGAACGCCAGCGCTTCCATATGGGTCCGCGAGGTTGACATCAGTCAGATTAACAATGGGCGCAAAGGGCGGAATTCCAACCACATCCTCAAATGCAACTGTATTCGGTGGCTCATAATAATACCCTGCGCCGCCACGAAGGCTGGTCTTTCCGTCGGCCGTCAGCTGTTCGGCAAATCCTATGCGCGGACCGAAATTGCTCAGGTTGTCGTAGATGGACGATGCAGGGCAACCACGATCGTGATTGTCTCCGCCGAAGATTACGCCAGCAGGCGCGTTCGGGAATCGCACAGATTGGGCGCCAGGCACAAAGCACGCCACCCGCCCCTCACTGTCTTTGTAGGGGATGAATGGGTCCCATCGCAGGCCAGCGCTAACTGTCAAGCGCTTACTGATCTTCCAGTCATCCTGAACAAAAGCGCTCCAGTCTATTCCGGTAAAGTTCAGATAAAGCCCGCCACCCTGCGTAAAGTATGAAAGACTTCCCAACATGAAGTCGGCAACGTTGTCACCGGACAAGCTATTGTCGAATGAGAAAATGCCATTGGCCTGGTAGATGTTGCCCATGGGAGCGCGTATACGTTTCGCTTCTCCTCCGAACTGAATCAAATGCGCACCTCGGGTCAAGGTCGCAACTTCTCGCAGAGACTGGTCACCGCGATTCCACTCGCCTACCGCTCCAAGCTGCGCGGCGATATTAAAGTTCCCGCCTACGTAAAGGTTCAGTGGTGGTTTGAAGTTGGTCGGCTGGGCGATGTTCACCCCGGCATCGGCCATATTGAAAGGTGCAGCCGAAAGGGTATCGCCATTTTGACTCGTATATCCGAAGTAGCTACTGAGAAGCATCCGGTCAGAAATCGTGTAAATGTCGACGACGCTGACGTTCTTCAGGGCCAGGCTCTGAGGTGCTTCCGTATTGCCCGCGAGAACGTTTGAGTCCGGTGGCAGGATCGTTGGAACAGTGTAATTCATCTGGAAGTAGCGCCCGCTGAGGTGATGCTTGCCGAAGTTGTAATCGATCTTTGCAAGGTACTCGTCGGTATCCTGCACCGAAGGTGCAGCGTTGTAAGTCAGCTGACGACCGGGTCCGTTGGGGAGAGGGATGTGCTGCAACAGATACTGCGCCACCGGGCTAAAGCTGCCTGTTGGAATTTGGTTGTTGACGAAAGGCGCCCCGGTCGATGGATCGGTGAGTTGAGTCCCGGGAAGCAAATCAGAGAAATCCCCCTGACGCTCCGCAGCAGTAGGGACGAAAGCTACCTGTCCATTTTGCGCCGTGTTCGTACGCGTCCCTTGATAGGATCCAAAATAGAAGAGCTTCTGTTTCAAGATCGGCCCGCCGAGGGTAGCTCCAAACTGGTTCTGCTTGAGGGGGTCCGGGGATGTCGCAAAGTAGTTCCGTGCGTCCATCGCATAATTTCGCAGGAATTCGAAGGCATCTCCATGTATTGCATCCGTGCCCGACTTGGTCACGATGTTCACGACTCCACCGGTTGCGTCGCCGTAGACAGCACTCATGTTGCCTGTTTGAACGTTGAATTCCTGCAGCGCGTCTGGACTAGGGAAGGGCAGGTTGGCGTTGATATAGGTATCGTTGTAATCGACGCCATCCAGAAGATAGGCAACCCCGTTGGAACTGCCGCCGTTGATTTTGGCGTACTGTTCACCTGGGAGCACACCGCCTTCGCAGTTTGCACCGCAATCCTGTGACGAAACATTCACGGCACCGGGTGTCAGAAACACCAACTGTTGCGCTTGCCGCCCGTTGAGGGGGAGAGCATTCATGCTCTTTTCTCCGATCAACTGGCCCAGAGCTGGCGAGTCGGTGGTGACAAGTGAGGCATTCGCCTCCACCTTGACCTCCTGAGCGACTGCGCCGACCTGCAACGTCACATTCTGACTCGCGGCTTGGCCCAGAGTGAGGACTATTCCACTTTGGATATATGTGGAGAATCCCGGCATCGCGACAGTCAATTCATAACTTCCGACCGGGAGGCTGGGAAACACATACGTGCCATCAGCAGCGGCGTTGACCGTCTGCGTGTAATCAGAATTCGTTTCTTTGATGATGACCGCTGCACCAGGAATTGCCGAGCCGGTGGGATCGGTCACGGTTCCCCCAAGGCGGGCGGTCGTGAACTGGGCAAAGGCAGTGGAACTAAATGTCATTCCCGCAACGAGCACGAAAAGCAGGAGACCTGCGATCAGCTTGCGTCTGCCGCAAACCAAGGAAAATTGAACTGCACTCAAACTAGAAATCCGCAAATCTGACTCCTTAGACTGCTCGTGCTTCTCTGTGATCTTAAAAAGCTTCGCTCTCACTGAGCGCTACGGCCCCATCATTCGATCTCTTGCACGTTCAACTTCTTAGAGCTTGAACGGTTCGATTCAAGAGCAGTGTGAGAGCTCTTGATCGATGAAGAAAGCGGTTAACTTGGTATTGCGCATTGGGTTAATCGTTTCACCACATTTGACGGTCTTCTCACCAAATTGTCAAGTATTTTTCATAAACGATAAAACTCCGGCCGTGGGGGTTTTAAGTCACCTGCTCCACCGGGATCTCGAAATTCACCAACTCGCTGCGAAATCCCCTCGTATTCCATGCGCCATAGGCTATGCCCACGGCCATCCACAGCGTGCCGAGGAGTTTCGCGTGCCAACTCAGGCTCAGCCACAGCAGCAGACAGATGAAGAAGCCAGCGGCGGGCATCAGAAGATTGAATGCGTTCCTTTCCCTCTTCCTTACGAAGTAGTGAAAGAACGCTGCGCAGTTTACTCCCATGAACGCCAGCAGAGCGCCAAAGTTGAGTAGCTCGACGCTCTGCTCGAAATTGAGCGCCACAGCCCCAAGCAGAGCAATCGCCGCGACGAACAGTACGTTGTTTCGTGGAATCTGCGACCCCGGATCGATGGCACCGAAGAACTTTTTAGGAATTGCGTTGCTTCGCCCCATGCCGTAAAGCAGACGCGCTGCTCCGAGTTGCGCTCCCATTCCGGAGCCAACTGTAGCGACCAGTAGCGTCAGATTGATCAGTGAGAAAAGCCAGCGTCCTGCTGCGAGGCCTGCCACATACACAAATGCGGTGTCCACGTCCGGGAAGGGCTTTGCTGCCGGCCAGATCAGTTGTGCCGCGTACACTTCGATGGAAGCAAGCAGACCGGTAATGAGGCAAACCAGGACTGTGGCGAGCAGGATGTTTCTCCGCGGATTTCTAACCTCTTCCGAGAGCGTCGAGATGCCATCGAAACCGATGTAAGTGAGTACAGCGAGAGAAGTCCCACCGAGGATGGCTCCAGTTGAATAGGTATGCGGGTCGTAGAAGGGGCGGGTAAAAAAACCTGCCTGCCCATGAGGCAGCAGATGGATATAGCGTATGGCCGCGACCAGAAAGATTACGATCACCACACTCATGGCGGCCATGAGGATCGTGTTGATCCGGGCGGAGGTCTGGATGCGTCGCAGATTCAGCAGCGTGAATAGCAAAACAAAAGCGACGACCCACACGAAGTACGGGACGCTCGGAAGAAAGTTCAATGCGAACTTGCTGCAGAGGATGGTACAGACCAGGGGATTGAGCATGTAATCCATGGCCATGCTCCATCCGGTCACGTAGCCAAGGACCGGGTGCAATTCCCTGCCCACGTATGTGAATGCCGAGCCTGCGCTGGGATAAACACGCGCCATCCTCCCATAGCTCACGGCGGTAAACAGCATCGCAACCATGGCGATCAGAACCACCGTTACAGCATGACCATGCGCCCGCTGGGTCATTACTCCGAACACCGGCATCGGTGCCGTGGGCTGGATGACCACAAGACCAAACAGGATCAGGTCCCACAAGCCCAGAGCGCGACGTAGATGCGGTGTATTCTCGGTAGATGTAGAGATACTCGGCATGAGGAACGGATTTCCTTTCGTCTTGAGGCCTTATGTTTTCCAATTGCCGTTCCGTTTAAGGTTTGCCAGAGTCATGTCTGGAGTCGGCAGTGCTTTCCTTGAGGCTGGTTGATGCTGCGTAAAGTTGGCTTGGATCTTCACCTGCAAGCGAGCAACTTTTCAGCGCGGCGAATCTCCGAAGTGCCTGCGTGGTGAACCCAGGATGGATAGTGTGGGTGGAAGTCAGGCTGAAGGCAGCAACCAGCAATCCCAGATCAATTGCACTTTCGCTTGTGTGTTGGCTTTTGTGCTCGTAAGTTCTGCGAATCAACGGCAAGCCCTGAACGATCCCGGCGATCACGCCGCCGAGCAAGGCATCCCCTGCTCCTGCTGAAGAAACTACTTCCGTCGGCACCGCGGCATGATGCGACCATGCCCCCTGATCGAAAACATCAACACCTTCAGCTCCTGCGCTTACGATAAGTCGTATGTGCGGATTAGCAAGGGTTGCAACCTGCAGGCACGCGTCAAGCGCCGCGAGTTTCTCGTTTCCTTGGACTTTGAGAGCGCCTAGTGAAGCAGCCTCATCGCGGTTGATTGCAAGAAGATCGACTTGCGAGAGCAGGTTTAGGCTGCGCACCGCATCCATCTCTCCCGTTGCGAACGATGCAATCCGAAAGCTGCCACACTCGGTCGCAATCCGAAGGAACTCGATTCGCGCCTCCAAGGGGACCTCCGGAAGGCAAAGCGCGATTGCTCGCGGTCCCGCTGCTTCGAGTTCCCTACGGCATTTTTCGAGTTGCGTCTGATCCAATTCACCGGCCGCGGAATTCTTGATGGTGATGTTGCCACCGGACTTATCCGGATAGAGAAAGCTGACACTGAACAGTGTTTTGCAGTTTGGCTCTACTCGGACATTGCCCAGATCAATGCCTGCGTCGGCCATCTCGCGCATCAGGGCTATCCCGGCGTCGTCGCGACCAACGTTTCCCACCGCCATGACGCGGCAGAAATTGCCGTCTGGCTCGCCCAACAGTACTGCGATGTAATGTTCGACGATGTGGAGTTTGCAGTAGTCCCGTGCTTCAAGAAGACGACCCATCCTGCTTTCGGTCCGCCCTAGTGTCTCGTCACCATCGAGTTCAATCAGAGTCCCAGTGCCGATGCCGCCCACACCGATCACATGGGAGAAGCGTGCACCGCCGAGAGAGGACTGCGGACTATTGCTCATAACAGCTCCCAGTCCGCGTTTTCACTAATCGGGTGACGCGCAGTTTCCCGCGTCGCCGTTATACGCGCATCGTGATGCGTTTGCAGGAGAGTCATCGGATACTCAGCGACGGGATCGCTGAACAAAGCGACTCGTAACGCAGTCTGCTTCCATGATCCCGTATCGCTGTATACGCGAACGCTCTTTGCACTTAGACACTCCCGGATTCCCAAAGTAATCGACATTGGAGGCACGAATTGGTACGCAGCTCCAAAGCTGCGATGGGCAAGGGCGATGATTGTATCGACATTGTTTTCCTGGATGCGGATCGTGCTGTCGGCGACTTCCCTGATCGTCGGATGATGGAACGGATGACGCTTCGCCTGGTTGTAGGCTAGATGGCCGTCTTGGCCCCAGCCGCCCAGCGTAATGTCAATCGGGGCCGCCTCAATCGCGGCTTTCACCTGCTGCATGGTGGCCGGAGTCAGCCAGTAACGCTGCTTTTCGGGAACGGCGAGATCGGGCTCGATGTCTCCGTAGAAATACTTCTCCATGAAGGTGCGAAAATTGTATGGATGGTTGTGCGGCAGCAGTTGCCCCTGCCAGTCCAGGCACTCATCCATGTGAAACACATGAAGGTGGCGAAGGGACAGCGATCGCCGGTTAACCAGTTCTGCAAAAGGTGCGTACCAGCATTTTGGTCCGCAGGGTATGATCGCTCGCGTCGGCAGACTCTCTTGCGTGTTGGCCTCGATGACTGCGGCGAGTTCTTCTGCCATCAGTCTTCCCATCTCATCGGAGTCGGCTACCTGTTGATACGGCACCCTGAGGGAAGGGTGGGAAGGAAGGTCGTCCACCGGGACCCTACACCACTCGAACAGCTGCTTCGGGTCGACGAAATCACTGCCGTATTGCGCCGTAAACGTGGAATTCGCCATGGTTAGAGTTCCAATACCTTGAAAATCTCCGTGCAGGACTTCAGTAGATAGCGTGACTGCTTCTCGAACAGCTCCGTATGGGTCGGATCGTCGGCAAGCATCTTGAGAGCTGATTCCACCTCTTGCAGTGAGGCACACTCACACTCCCAAATCAGCGTATTGGTCGGCTCGCTTCCTGACACCGGTTGGTAACGCTTCCCCTGCGGAAGATGAGGCGCGTTGCGTTCAAGTTCCTGAAAACGGGCTTCGAGTTCCATAAAGGCCTGGCCTGCGGATGGCTGGTACTGCTGGATAAATCTCAATAGATAGGACATGCTCTGCTCAATTGACCTTTCAACTTTGCGACTTGCCTGCAGGCGTAGTTCTTCGCTGCGTTTGGAGTAGAGCCTGCATGCTGGGTTAAATGTTTAACCTAAGCCTACCTGTCTGTCAAGAGAAACCACAATTGCCTCTCCCCTTGCTTCGCTCAGGCTGCAGGTGGCGCGGTGCTTCGCCTCACAACGAGGTGCGGTTCCACTATCTGATGAACCTTCTCCAGATTCCGTTCCGCATCCTGCGCAAGAAGCGCCCGCATCTTCTCCGCTCCGAGGATTCCCTGCTTCTCGAGATGTTGGCACACCGTGGTAAGCGGGGGGTTATAGAAAGCCGCACCCGGTATATCGTCGAACCCAACCACGGAGCAATCCTGCGGAACCCGGCGGCCGGCATGACTTAGAGCACCGATAGCGGCAAATGCAGTCAGATCATCGAAAGCGAGCAGCGCAGTGAATCGCTTGTTCTGCTCCAGCAGGCGCTCGGTAAGCTGGTACCCTTGCTCATAACTCGAGTTATGGCCCTGAATCTGGACGACGAGGGCGCGATCGATCGGCATACCTTTTTCGCGCGCATACTGTTTGATTCCTTCCCACCGAGGTGCGCTGTCACTCATCGAACGCGGACCCTTAATGACCGCGATGTCCCGATGCCCGAGAGTATAGAGGTGCTCGACCGCAGCTCGCGTCCCTGCCTGGTTGTCAACTACCACGGAGGCATAACCATCGCTGGTCAGTTCACCTCCAATGATGACCGCCGGGACCTTAAAGCGGCGGATCGCCGTTGAGAGGTCGCTCCCGAGATGAACGGGGTTCGCGATCGCAATCAGGCCCTCCACACGACGTTCCATCAACATCTGCATGCATCGATGAACTCGACGTGGCGTATTTTGCAGGTCGGCAAGGACCGGCATGTAACCTCCATCTCCAAGGGAATTCTCAATGCCGCGGATCATCAACGAACAGTAGGGATCAGTGATATCGAATACGATAACTCCGACACTGCGGGTGCGCCTGCTGCGCAGAGAGCGCGCCTGAAGGTTCGGGGAATAGCCAAGCTTCTGAGCCGTTTCTTCCACGAGCCGGTGCGTGGCCGGTGGGATACGCCGGCCAACTCCGTTGAGCACCATGGAAACTGTGGCGACCGATAAGTGAGTCGCTTCAGCAACATCGCGAATTGTGACGACTTTGTCCTGACTTCGCCGTTGAGTCTTGGAAATACGGGCCATGATCGGTTCTTTCAAAAGGGCACGCCGAAATCGGTCCGGCGCTCAGCCCCCCTAAGCATAACCGAAGGCGCACGATTTTCAGGTGTCTGTTATCGCAGCTCCTAAAGTGCCGAGACGTAACGCTATCACAACAAGCCCAGAGGCATACGAAGATCTGGTGTTAGCGGGCATCTTCCTGCGGGTGAAACGGCCAGAGGAATGGGAGAGGAATGGCAGACGATTTGACACAGATCAAACTTCGCAGTATCGTTCGCTTATTTAGGTGAATCGGTTAACCTAGCTTCCTCAGCACTTTTCATTCAACCTTATCGGAGGGTCTTCGATGATCTGCCTTAAGCCTTTTGCTTTTCTCTCAGCAGCCTTTACCGTCCTGTTGCCGCTCGCGGGTCCGTCGTCTAACAGGGCGAACCCGGACTTTACGGCGGCGCCCACAACTAACGTCGAGGCACTCAGGAAACTTGCTACGATCCACCCCATCGATGCGCACGTTCACGTGTTCCGCACCGCACCAGAGTTCCAGAAGATGCTTGAAGAAGAGCGCTTGACCCTTCTCAACATCCTGGTGGTCGACGACACTTGGGCTCCCCGAAATAAGCTTCAACCGCAGATCGACGCGGCCTGGCGTCTGGTCGACGGAAGTGGAGGACACGTCAAGCTGTGTACGACGTTCGATCCTTATCAATTCAATTCACCCGAATTTCCGACCAAGAGCATCGATCAAGTGAATCGTGACTTCCATCGCGGAGCGATCGCGATGAAGATCTGGAAGAACTTTGGGATGGAGGTCAAGGACAACAAAGGGAAATACGTGCTCCCCGATGATCCAAAGCTCCAGCCGATCTTCGAGGACCTAACTAGGCAGGATAAGACTCTGCTCACTCACCTCGCTGAGCCAGATCTCGCTTGGCAGGAACTCGATGTCAAAAAGGATCCTCTATCCGCGTACTACCTCGAAAATCCCCAGTGGCACATGTTGAACAAACCTGGGGTTCCTTCGAAACGGGCCATTCTCGAGGCCCGTGACCATATCCTCGAACGCAATCCTCACCTCCGCGTGGTTGGCGTTCATCTCGGCAGCATGGAGAAGGACCTCGATGACTTGGCTCGGCATCTGGACAAATATCCCAACTTCGCTGTAGATACCGCCGCTCGTATGGAATATTTCGAATTCGGCGATCGAGAGAAAGTTCGCTCCTTTCTGATCAAGTACCAGGATCGCGTGATTTATGGCACCGATCTGGACGTGAACCCCGATGCAAATGTGAAGCAGTCAGTTCGGGAGTGGAAGGACATGTACGCCAGCGACTGGAAATTCTTAGCTACTAACGAAACGCTTCAGATTGACGGCCGCAGTGTTCACGGGCTGGATCTGCCGCAAGAAGTCCTGCAGAAAATCTACCGAACCAACGCTCAGCACTGGATCAAAGGCTTATAGCGTCTTCTTCGGACATCCAATTCGGCTACCTACAAATCTCGATTGAGGATACTGCAATGAAAAGGTCATACACACTTCTCGGGACGAGTTTGCTTCTCGCAATCATCCTACAGGTATTCTGTTACGGGCAGAGAACCTCTGCGAACATCTCTGGAGTCGTAACCGATCCGTCTGGTGCAGTGATCCCCGGCGCGCACGCCACCATCATCGATGCGAATACGGGGACAACCACGGGGGCTCAGGCAAATGACCAGGGCGTCTATGTGATTTCCAATCTTCAGCCCGGCGCCTACAGTCTGCGTGTTGAAGCACCTGGCTTCCAAGGAGTGGAACAGAAAGGAATTGTAATCCAGGTCGGCCAATTCATGACAGTAAACGTTGCCATGAAGATGGGGACCGAAATCCAGCAGGTTGTCGTCACCACGCAGCCAGCTCTCGTTGACACAAACAGTCAGACGGTAAGTTACGCGATCACGCCGCAATTAACCGGGCAACTGCCGCTCAATGGGCGCAACGTGCTTCAGTTGCTCGCGCTCGCTCCGGACGCAAGTGCGCATAATCCCGCCGCCGACAACTACTCGAACGAGATGGCAACCCGGCCTGAGACAGCCGGTAGTGGGTTCGTTACGGCGAGCGGTGAAGCGCGCGAGAACTCGACCACCTACTACCTCGATGGCGGTCTGGATGAGGACACGTATACGGACGTAGCCAATGTCTTCCCAAATCCAGATGCAGTCGAGGAGTTCACAGTCGACACCAACTCCTACAACGCGAAATTTGGCGGTCGTGGGGGCGCTGTAGTCAACGCGGTCACACGCGGAGGCACAAATAATATCCATGGATCGCTCTTTGAATACCTTCGCAACGGATATGTGAACGCAAGCAATTACTTTGCCACATCTCCCGACACACTGAAACGGAATCAATTCGGCTTTAGCGTCGGGGGCCCCGTCCTGAAGGATAAGCTGTTCTGGTTCGGCTCGTGGCAGCGTACGACGTTTCGCTATGGCAGCGACTCAAACATAGCATTCGGCCCCACGGCCGCAGAACTAAATGGCGATTGGTCTGGCTCTGTAACTCCCGGCACTCAGCTGACCAACCCTCTCACCGGCCAGGCATTCCCCGGGAATAGAGTGCCTGTTTCGGACTACGCTCCCGTGTCCCTCAAACTACTTACCCTGGTGCCGCAGGGCGACCCGGTCACGGGTCAGTTCAACTATCTGATGAAGCAACTCCAGAACGATGATCAATACGTAGCGCGCGTCGATTACCACCTCGGCGACCGCGCGACGATATCCGCGAGCTATCTGTGGGATCAGTTCGCACAGCCCAATCTTGCCGATCCGCGCGATATTGTGACCGGAGGAGCAAATGAGACATGGACCAGCCAGCATGCGGCGCTGAACATTGCATACCGTTTTAGCAATAACCTGCTTACGACGGTCAGCGCGACCTTGAGCCGTGCGGTACTCCAGTATGCGGGTTCGTCTCAGTTTGCCGGTCTGGCGCAGCTCGGAGCAAACTATCCTGTCTGGGATCCGAAAGGCGTTTACGAAGTTGGCTTCGACATCAGCGGCTGGTTTTCCGCACAATGGCTCGGGGCACAGAATGCAACGCGCAACCAGGAAGATCTGGTTAACAATTGGACCTGGACTCATGGTGGACACACACTCGACTTCGGCGGCGAGCTCCCGTTTTATCAAAGCGTGTTATATCAAGCTTATTCATCTTCCGGCTATCAGGGCTGGTGGTGTGCAAACTCCGGGTCCGCTTCCCTCGACTTCATGCTTGGGGCCAACTGCTATTTCGAGCAATACGCACCTTCATACGTAGCTCCGCGGGGCGTAGCCCCTGGTCTCTACGCCAATGACTCCTGGCGCGTCAACCATCGGGTCACGTTGAACCTCGGTGCTCGTTGGGAGCCCTGGCTTCCGTGGCCGGACGCCAGTGCTGGCAAGATCGGCGGCCAGATCAATCTTGCTGCCTACGCCGCTGGCATCCACTCCAGTCGTTATCCGAATCTGCCTCCCGGCTTCTTAGTTCGCGGAGATCCTGGTGTTCCGTCGGGACTGGCGTCGCCGGACTGGAAACTGATCGATCCGCGCGTCGGTGTGGCTTGGGATGTTTTCGGGGATGGAAAGACCAGCATCCGTTCCGGGTTTGGTATCTATCACGATCAGCCATTCGGTCGCATGTACAACGAGATGACGAGCACCGAGCCATTCACCGAGGGGGCGGTGATTGAGGAGGCGAACGTCAGCGCATATGATCCTTATGCGGCGCCTCCTTACAATGGAGTCATTCCACCTCTCCAGAATCCTCCATCGTCTAATACCGTTTTCATCCTGCCTCTCACCAACGCCGTTGGATTCGATCCGAATTTCAAGCCTCCGGTGACGATGCAGTGGAACTTGACCGTCGAGCATCAGCTTCCCGCTGGGGTATTACTGCGAACCGGGTACGAGGGCGCGAGAAGTTATCACATGTATGATTCCCGCGATCTCAATGCGGCAACCAACTTCATACGGCCAATGACGGCGGGCGGCTTCGGCGGTACGGTCATCGTCGATGAAAGTAAAGGAATCTCATCCTACAATGCGCTTGCCATCTCCGTAGAAAAGCGAATGACCCACAACCTATCCTTTCTAGGCGGATACAGGTGGGCGAAATGCCTCGATATTGCCGGCTCGGTCGCAAGCTTCGCCTTTAACGAATTTACGGATGCCAAGGACCCGAATGTCGATTACGGACGCTGCGATTCCGATCTCGCACAACAGTACAAGCTCGCCGGGGTGTGGCAAACCCCCGCTGTGAACTCCCTCGGTTTTGCAGGTCGCCAGCTACTTGGAGGCTGGCTTGTGAGCGGGATCCTGTCGAGCTACGATGGCTTTCCGTTCTCCGTTATTGCCGTTGGCGATGCAAACGAAGATGGGACGGTAGACGACCGCGCTAACTTGGTAGGGAATCCCAATCTCGGCAGCGGACGTTCTCATAGCCAGCAGTTGGCGGAATGGTTCAATACTGCTGCATTCCAAACTCCGATCGACGCAGACGGAAGCTCCGGGCGAAATATCCTGCGCGGTCCAGGATTCTTCAATCTCGACATGGCGCTCGTTAAGACTTTCTCGATGCCCTTCAAGATTGTTTCCGACACGCAGAAGATAGAGTTCCGGACTGAAGCCTTCAATCTTCCAAACCACCCAAACTTTGAGAATCCCGACAATGCGATGGGAGACGGACTTCTCTTCGGAACCATTCATAGCGCAGCATCGCCGCGTGTGCTTCAGTTCGCCCTGAAGTACACGTTCTAGAGATCTCGGATCTTCCCTGCGTGAGAGCATTGAGTTGACTGTGCCGTGACTGCTGTCACGCTTGGAGAGTTTCGGGACAGTACGTAAGTGGGGTTGCTGAGGATTTCGTGGGATCGAGTCGGGGCACGACGCGCATATGATCGAACCGGTGCATGGGTTGGCAGGTGTTGGAAATCTTTGCACGATGCAGAGGGTCCACCTATTGGTGGGCCTTTTGCGTTAGTTCTCGAAACCAAGTCTTCTTGTGCGCGGAGCGCAAATGACTACCCTGCGTGAGCGCTTGAGTCGCAGTCGTCTGCAATCCCTTAGAATCAGGCCCAGCTGAAGTCGGAGCGTTTCGCTCCGAGCTCGGCATCAAAGGTTTTCTTATAAAGGAGTTGCGCGGGTCATGTTGAAGATGGTCTTGATCGCGGGGCTTGCTGCACATTGTTTTTGTCAGGGTCTTCCAGCCAGTGCCAAGGGCAGCTCTGAGGGTAGCGCGTCGCCTACGCCCTTCATCGTCGTCGATCAGTTTGGCTATCTACCGGAAGCAAAAAAGGTCGCCGTCATCCGCGATCCGGCTACCGGTTTCGATAGCCAATGGCACTTTGCGCCGGGCAAGGTCTATCAGGTCGTCAACGTGGAGACGGGGGCAGTTGTCTTTGAGGGGGCGCCTACCGCCTGG
>Ga0210386_10002743_pt1 | contig 14981 bp, 9 predicted proteins | sample IncBWH32OmetaG_FD_160091 | JGI IMG/M metagenome (GOLD analysis project Ga0210386, IMG submission 160091) | Forest soil microbial communities from Barre Woods Harvard Forest LTER site, Petersham, Massachusetts, United States - Inc-BW-H-32-O ... | reverse complement strand
CATTTCGTGCGCGATTACCAGGGCGACTTCAGTCTTGGCGTTGATGGATGCGGTTTTGGGGTCGATGAGGAGATCGGTTTCGCGGTAGGTGATGGCGCCGAAGTTTTCCATGGCGCCGGCTTCAAAGTCGGGCAAGGCAATGAGGTCAAGCTTCTTGAGCGGATAGGGAATGCCGAAGTAGTTGTTGTAGTAATGCAGCACGTACTTGGCGACATCGACGCCGTAAGTGGTGAGGGCGACTTTGTCCGGCGTGGAGCAGGTGCGAATGGCGACGCCATCCTGCTGGCCGGAGGAACATTGGAAATCGCCGACCAGAAATGCCACGAGATACGTGGACATCCTGGGGGTGGTGAGGAACTTGAGGATGTGCTTGTCTGCGGCCGGGCCAGGCGTGTCGCTGACGATAGGGCCGTTGGAGATAGCGGTGTCGCCCTTGTCGATGATCAGAGAGATGTCGAAGGTGGCTTTGAAGGCAGGTTCATCGAACGATGGGAAAGCGCGGCGCGCGTCTGTGGATTCGAATTGCGTAACGGCATAGTTGCGGCTAGCGGTCTTGGAGAGATAGAAGCCACGGAGTTCGTTGTTAAGGATTCCCGTGTACGCAATCGTGAGCCTGGCTTTACCTGCGGGCAGGGTACTGGGAACCGTGAATGTGGCTTGTTCCTTTTCTTTGTCGAGCGAAACGGAGGCGTTTTGCTCCTGGCCGGCGGCTTCGACCCTGACGGACTGGAAGGTGAGCTCGTTGGCGTTGAGGGTGATGGAGTTTGCCGGCTCAGCGAGGGTCACTTCGATGGTCTCGGAGCCGATGAAGGTTGCGGCCTTGAGGTCGGGAGTGAGAGTGAGCGCGTAATGCTGCGGGCGAACCGTAGTGGGGAGACGTTGGGCCTGGAGCATGCCGGGGAGAGCGATTGTGAGAGCGGCAATGGTGCAACAAATAAGAGAAATGCGCCTCAGGCGCCAATGGGAAGTTGGATCGATGGTCATTTCATCCTCAGAGGTTGAATGGCTACTTGAATCAAAGGGCCCAGAATCGTGCGACGGGCGTTGTCATTAGGGCTAAGTGGCGCGCGGTTGGCGATCCGGAGCCGACGACGGCCCTTTGTCATTTTAGGGTACTGGAACACGCAAAAGTAATTTAGGGAATGTGACCAACCACAGTTTCCGCGAGACAGGTGTCAAGTTGGCTATTGGCTTTCGATCGTGGAGGGGGATTCGGAGGATTTTTTGGGCAGGAGGGAATCGAGCAGCAGCAGGCAGGCCCCGACAACGATGGAACTGTCGGCCACGTTGAAGTCAGGCCAGTGATAGCTGAAGATGTGAACCTCAATGAAGTCAACGACAGAGCCGTAGACGATGCGATCGTGGAGGTTGCCGAGCGCGCCGCCGAGCACGAGGGCGAGGGCGACGGTGGCTGGCGTGATTTGGCTGCCAAGGCGGATGAGAGCGACAAGAACGGCGATTGCTGCCACCGCGGAAAACGCGATGAGACCCCAGCGGACGGCGTTGGGAGATGCGGAGTCAGCAAAGAGAGAGAATGCTGCTCCCTCATTGAGCCAATGGGTGATGCGCAGGAAGCCGGGAATGACGGGAATGCCTTCGCCCAGCGGGACGTGAGAGGCCACAATCGTCTTGGTGACTCGGTCGGCGACGATGATCGCCACCGAGATGAGCAGAAGCCAATGAAGTTTGCGCGGCGCGGGAAAGCTCACTGTGCTTCCTCCTGCTGCGGCGGATCGATTGGATCGACGCCCATCTCCGTGAGCGCGCCTTGGCAGCGGGTGCAGACGTTCTGCCAGATGCCGTAGTTGGAGACTTCGGGCATGAAGTTCCAGCAGCGGGCGCATTTGTGACCACTGGCGGGCAGGGCGGTGACGGCGAGGAGCACGTCGGGTGTGCTTTCGACGACGCGGACGGCGGAGACGTTGATGATTTCCTTCAAGCCGGCGGCATGGCGCTGAAGAAGCGTGAATTGATTGCCTGAGGCGGCCATCTCCAATTCGGCTTCAAGTCCCTTGCCGATGCGCTTGGCCTGGCGGGCTTCTTCGAGAACGCGAAGAGCTTCGTCGCGCACGGCGAAGATCTGTTTCCATTCATCGAGCAGCTTGGTTGGGTCTTGTGAGTAGATTTCTTCGGGCTTGGGGAAGAGCGCGAGGTGGACGCTCTCTTCGCGGCCGGAGAGGTGTGGGAGATACTCCCACACCTCGTCGGCAGTGAAGCTCATGATGGGCGCGACGAGACGGACGAGGGCTTCGGTGATCTGCCACAGCACGGTTTGCGCGGAGCGGCGCGCCTGGCTTGTGGTTGCGAAGGTGTACATGCGGTCTTTGAGGATGTCGAGGTAGAACGAACTCAAGTCGACGATGGCGAACTCATTGACGGCCTGATAAACGCGGTGGAATTCGAAGGCTTCATACCAGGCGAGGATCTTCTCAGTCAGGTCGCGGCTGCGGGCGAGCATGTATTGATCGAGGGGCAGAAGTTCGGCCTCGGGCACTCGGTCGCGTACGGGATCGAAGCCGTTCAGGTTGCCGAGTAGAAAGCGGAAGGTATTGCGGAGCTTGCGATAAAGTTCGGCGCAGCGCTGCATGAGGTTTTCGCTGGCGGCCATGTCTTCACGGAAGTCGATGGAGGCGACCCAGAGGCGAACGATTTCGCCTCCCATGCGTTCAGCGATGTCGACGGGGTCAACGCCGTTGCCGAGAGACTTGGACATGGCGCGGCCTTGCTCATCCAGCGTCCAGCCAGCGGTGGCTACGTGCGAATAAGGTGCACGGCCACGGAGAGCGACGGAGGTGAGCAGGGAGGAGTGGAACCATCCGCGGTGCTGGTCGCCGCCCTCAAGATACAGGCACTCCGGGGCGCCCTTCGGGCCGTTCTCGTTTTGGAAGTCCTTATAAATGCTGCGTAGATCGGGATCGGATTCGCAGACGGCGAACCAGCTTGTGCCGGAGTCGAACCAGACGTCGAGGATGTCGGTTTCCTTGCGGAAGGTGGTGCCTTCGCAATGGGAGCATTTCGTTCCCGCGGGAAGCAGGTCGACGATGGGCGTGGTATGCCAGGCTTCTGCGCCTTCGCGCTCGAAGAGGTCGACGATCTTGCGATCGAGCGCCGGATCGATTATCGGCTTGCTGCAGCCTTCGCACATGAAGACGGCGATGGGCACGCCCCAGATGCGCTGGCGGCTGATGCACCAGTCGGGGCGGGTGGCGATCATATTGGTGATGCGTTCCTTGCCCCACGAGGGATCCCAGACGACCTTGTCGATTTCTTCGATGGACAATTGGCGGTATGTGGTTTCGGAGCCGTCGGCGCGTTTCATCGGCGTCTCAAGCGAGATGAACCACTGTTCGGTGGCGCGGAAGATGACCGGGTTATGGCAGCGCCAGCAGTGCGGGTAGGAATGTTCGAGGTCGGAGACAGCCAGCAGGGCACGATACTCGTCGAGCATGGCAACGATGATGGGATTGGCGGCCCATACTTTTTTCCCTTCAAAAGGAGGGAGCGAGGCATGAGGCCATGCGGCGGGATCGACATGAAGATAACCGGCGGCATCGACGCGGCAGGTTTGATCGAGATCGTAGCGCTGGCCGGTGTAGAAGTCGTCGGCGCCATGGGAGGGCGCGGTGTGGACTGCGCCAGTGCCCTGGTCAGCGGTGACGTAGGTGGCGAGAACTCCGAGGATGCTGCGCTCGAGGAATGGGTGCTTGAAGGTGGTGCGCTCGAGCTTGCGGCCTTTGAAACGAGCGAGTTCGATAGTCCTTCCGAGTTTGCAGGTGGCGATGACGGCGGGGGCGAGTTCGGCGGCGACGATGTAGACAGGCCCGTTGAAGTCCTGCTTTCCCACCCTTTCGCCAGTTACGGCGTCGCCGGACTGCCGCAAGGATGGGGCACCCTGGTCGGTAATCGCGATGGCCACGTATTCGAACTCGGGATGGAAAGCGACCGCCATGGAGGCGGGAATGGTCCATGGGGTCGTGGTCCAGATGATGGTGTAAACTTCGCGGCCGGCGAGAGCGGGGTCGATCGCTTCAGGAGCCGAGGTCAGCTTGTAGCGCACATATATGGACGGGCTGGTGTGGGACTCGTATTCGACTTCGGCTTCGGCGAGGGCGGTGCGGTCGTGGATGCACCAGTAGACCGGCTTCAGTCCTCGGTAGACAAAGCCTTTCTCGAGGAAGCCGTAAAAAGCCTCGAGGGTGCGGGCCTCGTAGTCGCGAGCCATGGTCATGTAGGGCTTTTCCCAGCGGCCGAAACATCCGATGCGTTCGAACTGGGAGGTTTGCAGGTCGACGTACTTTTGCGCATAGGCGCGGCAGGCGGCGAGGACGTCAGGAACCGGCATTTCCAGCTTTTTGCGGCCGAGCTGCTCGTCAACCTTGATTTCGATCGGCAGGCCATGGCAGTCGTAGCCCGGAACGTAGGGGGAGTCGAATCCGGCCATGGTTTTCGACTTGACTACAAAATCTTTCAGACCCTTGTTGAGGGCGTGGCCAAGATGAATTGGACCATTGGCATAGGGAGGTCCATCATGCAGCAGGTAGGCGGGGCGGCCGGCGCAGGCTTCACGCAGCTTTTCATAGAGGCGGAGCGTGGCCCACTTTTCAAGCCGAAGAGGCTCATTCTGAGGCAGATTGGCCTTCATCGGGAAAGTGGTTTGCGGCAAGGTTAGGGTCGCCTTCAACTCCGGCGCTGGAGACATTGGAACTCCCTGAATCGGTAAGAAGATCGTGAATGTTTAGTGTAAAGGAGCCAGAAAGAATTTTTAGGCAACAAGTGCTAACCTAAGGCGTCTATCGTTTATGGGAGCTCTAACTTCGGAGGAATTCAAGTCTCGGGAGAATGCGACAATCCCAACCCCTTCGTCTGTTCATCTAAAGACAAAGACTGGTAATGTCGAGCATAATGGAGAGATGGACCGCGAAGCGAGCGATAGCCAAGCAGGCCAGTCGCAGCCGAGAGGGCCAACATCGGCACATATGGCAAATGACATCTTAATTCAACCAGATTCGGAGACAAAGGCCGACTTGCCTTCGACGGATGGTCACGAGCTTGACTCGTTCCTGGGGAAAGCGTTCGACGAGAAGCCGATCTGGAAAGATCTGTACGAAAATATCCACGACGTCTTTTTCCCGCCCAAGCTTCCACCCCTGGTACTGACCTCGACACCGATTCCGGTTCCAGACCGCATGGCGGTGAAGGCGAATCCCTGGGCCGTTGGAACCTCGAGCTTCGTCAACATCGCAATCCTGGCCTTCGTGATCTGGCTTGGTATTAGTTTCATTCACCCACAGGTCAAGCCGCAGATGAATTTATCCAATGTCGATGTCAGCGACATTTTGAAAGCTCCGAAACTGGCTACTCCTGCGGGCGGCGGCGGCGGTGGTGGATCGCATGACATCGTAGATCCTTTGAAGGGCAAACTGCCTCCACGGATGAAGGATCCGATCACACCTCCTATGGTGCCGATCTTGGAGAAGCCGAAGCTGGCATTTACGCCGGCGATCAATGTGCAGAAGGACATCACGCTGCCGGATAACCCGGAGATGATGAACTTCGGTGTGAAGAACTCCGCAAACGTGCAACTAGCTTCGAACGGCTCGGGCGGCGGCGGGGGCATGGGCAGCGGCTACGGTGGCGGCCTTGGGTCCGGCAATGGCAACGGTTATGGCCCGGGGACCGGCGGAAACACGGGTGGCGGCGTTTATCACATTGGAGGCGGTGTTTCAGCGCCGATTCCGATCTTTACGCCGGAGGCTGAATTTTCAGATGAAGCGCGGCGGGCGAAGTACCAGGGTGTTTGCCTGATCTCGCTGATCGTGGATGCACAGGGCAATCCGCAGAATCCGCGCGTTGTGCGGCCGCTGGGCATGGGGCTGGATGAGAAGGCGCTGGAAGCAGTGCGGAAGTACAAGTTCAAACCGGCGATGAAGGGTGGAACGCCCGTTCCGGTGATGATGAGCATCGAGGTTAACTTCAGGCTGTACTAGAGAAGCAGGGAACAGGGATTAGGGAACAGGGCAGGAGTAACAAACGGAGAGCGGGGCGCATTGGGCGCTTCGCTCTTTTTCTTTGGGCCGAACATGGGATTCAACGCTGAAGGTGGGGACTTCGGCATCAATCGATTTACTTAAGAACGCTCCTGAATTCTGGCGTGATAATCTTCGGTGTTCTAGCCGGGGAGGAATCGGGGATGCGTCTAGGGTTGAGCAGGGGTGTGAATTGGTTGATGGCGCTGGTGCTGGTGTTGAGTTCGGTTTCGGCGATTTATGCCCAGGAGAAGTATCCGTTTCGGGATACCTCACTCGCGGATAGCGCGCGGATTCAGGATTTGCTGGGCCGGCTGACGCTGGACGAAAAAGTGTCGCTTATGTCGGATCACCCGAAGATTCCGCGGCTGGGGATTGTTTTTTCAGGACAGGTGGAGGGACTACATGGACTGGCGCTGGGCGGCCCGGGCGGTTGGGGTGGTCGCGGAAGGCAGCCTGTACCGACAACGACATTTCCCCAGGAAAAGGGACTGGGAGCAACGTGGGACCCGGATCTGCTGAAGAGGGTGGCTTCGCTGGAGGGATATGAGGCGCGCTACTACTACCAGAATCCCGTATTCGATCGTGGCGGCCTGGTGGTGCGAGCGCCCAATGCCGATCTAAGCCGCGATCCGCGCTGGGGACGGACAGAGGAGTCGATGGGCGAGGATCCCTACCTGGTGGGAACCTTGACGGTGGGGTTTGTGCAGGGCTTGCAGGGGTCTGATCCGAAGCACTGGCAGGCGGCTTCATTGATGAAGCACTTCATGGCGAATGAGAATGAGGACGGGCGGACACATACGTCTTCGGATTTCGATGATCGGCTTTTCCGCGAGTACTATTCGGTGCCGTTCCGCATGGGATTTGAGGAAGGCGGGTCGCGTGCGGTGATGGCGTCGTACAACGCGTGGAACGGAATTCCGATGATGATTCACCCCGTGTTGAAGGACGTGATGATCAAGGAGTGGGGAAACGATGGACTGATCTGCACGGATGGCGGCGCGCTGGGCTTGTTGATTACATCGCACAAGAGATTTCCGGATAAAGAGCAGGGATCGGCGGCCGCGGTGAAGGCGGGCATCAATCATTTTCTCGACACCTACAAGCCGGACCTTACCAAGGCGCTGAAGGACGGCCTGCTGACGGAAGCGGATATGGATGCCGCACTGAAGAATCTGCTGAACGTGTACTTGAGACTTGGCGAGATGGATCCGGCGGGGGTCGATCCCTACGCGAAGATTGGCGTCGAAACGAGCGGCGATGTTCCGCCCTGGGAACGGGAGACGAGTAAAGCGCTGGCGAGGCAGGCGACGGATGAGTCGATTGTTCTTCTGAAAAATGAAGGGAACACGCTGCCGCTGGACAAGTCGAAGTTGAAGACGATCGCGGTGATCGGGCCATGGATCGACCAAGTGCTTCAGGACTGGTACAGCGGAACGTGGCCGTATTCGGTGACTATTCTCGATGGCATACGAGAAGCCGCGGGCAAGAATGTGAAAGTGACATTCGCGGACGGGTCCGACCCGGAGGAGGCAGCATCGCTGGCGAAGAAAGCCGATGTGGCGGTCGTGGTGGTGGGCAATCATCCGGAGTGCAATGCAGGATGGGACCAGTGCCCAACGCCTTCGAATGGAAAGGAAGATGTAGATCGCAAGACGATTGTGCTGGAACAGGAAGAGCTGGTGAAGAAAGTCTTTGCCGCGAATCCGAGAACGATCGAGGTTCTGCGGTCGAGCTTTCCGTATGCGATTGTCTGGAGCCAACAGAATGTGCCGGCGATTGTGCACATGGTGCATAACAGCCAGGAAGAGGGACACGGACTTGCGGATGTTTTGTTCGGCGACTACTCGCCTGCGGGCCGTCTGACGCAGACCTGGCCGACGGGGGACGCGCAGTTGCTACCCATCCTCGACTACAACCTGCTGGATGGACGGACGTACATGTACAGCAAAGAAAAGCCGCTGTATGCATTCGGATACGGACTGAGCTATACGACGTTTGACTACAAGGGATTGAGTCCAAGTTCGTCGCAGATGGATCCGGACGGCAGCGTGCAGGTTCACGTGAAGGTAAAGAACACAGGCAGGCGTGCAAGCGATGAAGTAGTGGAGATGTATGTGCAGCACATGAATTCCGCGGTAACACGGCCGCAACTGGAACTGAAGGGATTCAAGCGCGTACGCATCGAGGCAGGCGCGGAGAAGGATGTGACGCTGGAACTGAAAGCGCGCGACCTGGCGTATTGGGATACGCCGGGACACCTGTGGCGCGTGGAGAAGGAGAAGGTGCGCATTCTCGCGGGTGGTTCGAGCGATAAGCTGCCCGTGCAGACTGTGGTGGATGTCACGGGGACGAAGGACTACAAGCCTTAAACGAGGGGACGAAGTTCGCATCGAATCCGGCGTTATCGGCCATGCGCGAAGATGGTCTTCAATTCTTCCGGAGGGATAACTTCAAGCTGGGCGAATGTGCAGGTGGCTGGCCTGCGATCAGTGCGCCAACGGCGGAAGTGCGCCATGTGGCGGAAGCGGCCGCTCTGCATGTGTTCGTAAGCGACTTCGACGACGAGTTCGGGACGGAGAGGCTCCCACGAGAGGTCCTTGCCCTGGCTCCAGCGGCTCTGGCCGCCGGGCATGCGATGGTCTCCGGAGTCGCTCATCTTCTCAGGGCTTTCCCAGTTCTTCCAGGGATGGTTACGCAGGGCACTCCTGCGATAGGGCGTGAGCAAATCGAGAAGATCGCGACGCGTCTCGCCAGCGAAGCTGGCACAGACGCCCACATGCTGCAGAAGATTTGCGTCATCGTACAGACCAAGAAGCAGTGAGCCAACTTCTTTTCCGGCGGCTTTCCGATACCAGCGAAAGCCGGCGACGACGCAATCGCAATCGCGTTCGTGTTTGATTTTGAGCATCACACGCTTATCGGATTGATAAGTGAGGTCAAGGGGCTTGGCCACGACGCCGTCGAGACCCGCGCCTTCGAAGCGCTTAAACCAATCAAGAGCGACTTCCCGCTTTTCGGTTGCGGGCGTGACATGGATGGGCGGTCTTGCGGATTTGAAAAGCGTTTCGAGGACGGCGCGACGTTCGCGAAAGGGCTCGGAGCGTAGATCGCGATTGCCTGTGCCGAGAAGATCAAAAAATACGAAAGAGGCCGGGGTTTCCGCCGCGAGGAGTTTTACTCGCGAAGCGGCGGGGTGAATGCGCAATTGGAGGGCATCGAAATCGAGGTGTCCTTCGCGCGCGATGACAAGTTCGCCATCGAGAACACATTTTGATGGCAGCTGCTTTTGAAGAGGATCAACCATTTCTGGGAAGTAGCGGTTGAGCGGTCTCTCATCACGACTCTGAATGAGGATTTCATCGCCATCGCGAAAGACCAAGACGCGGAAGCCATCCCATTTTGGCTCGTAGATCCATTTGCCAGTCGCCGGCACTTCGTCGACGCGTTTGGCGAGCATGGGAAGAAGGGGCGGATTGACGGGAAGCTTCATGTGCGAGATGTGGCCGAGATGCAGACGCGGCTGCAACTGTGCAGATGCCGGTGTGGTGATGTGATGTTGTCCGGGGAAGCGGTGGATTGGGTAGAATCCGGGAGGTATGGCAAACGACGCAAAGATCGCTGTTCTGAACGAAAGGATGTCCATTCCAGGGCTTGCGCAGATCGTGGGAGGTAACGGCGGTTTGCCGAAGATTCAGATCGAAACAGCATCGGCAGCGGCCAACATCTACCTGCATGGGGCGCAAGTTACGGCGTGGAAGCCGATGGGCGAGGACGAGGTGCTCTTCTTGAGCGAGAAGTCTCAATGGCTCGAGGGCAAGGCGATTCGCGGAGGAATCCCCGTGTGTTTTCCATGGTTCCGGGCGAAAGCCGACGATCCGAAGGCTCCGGCACACGGGTTTGCGCGAACGAAGGAGTGGCGGATTGAGTCGATCACGAAGGAGCCGGGCGACTCAGTCTGTGCGTACCTTTCGACCGCGAGCGACGAGGCGACGCGCCGATGGTGGCCTTTCGATTTTCGGCTGGAATATCGGATAACAGTTGGAAAGCAGTTGAAGCTGGAATTGACGATGAAAAACACGGGCGTGTCGGCGCTTAGATTTGAGGAGGCTTTGCACACTTACTTCAATGTTGGCGACGTGGAGCGGGTCAGCGTGAGAGGCCTGGATCGTGCTACTTACCTGGACAACAGGGAGGGGAACCGCAGAAAGACGCAGTCGGGTGAGCTTCGGCTCTCGGCCCAGATCGATAATGCGTACATGAACGCGTCGGGTCCGGTGGAGATAAAGGACGAGGTTCTGGGGCGGAGATTGAAGACGGAGAAATGGAACTCCAATTCAACGATTGCGTGGAATCCATGGCGGGACGGTGCCGCTTCAATGGGGGACCTTGGAGAGGATGAGTGGTGCAGGATGCTCTGCATCGAAGGGGGGAACATTCTGAACTCGGCGGTGACGTTGCAGCGCGAAGAGACTCACGCGATGACCGTCGAGATCAGTGCTGAAATGTTGCATTAGAGCGGGCGTAATCGCTACAAACTTGGGGCATTTCAGAATCCCTCCGACGCGGTGGAACTGGGTAAATCCGCTGGATGCATCGGATGTAAGACGCTGAAAACACAAATATTTTCAGTAACTTACACCTTTGGTTGTTACCAAAGTTTTGTTGACTCAGAACCCTGCCTGTCCTACTGTTGAGACTCCAAACCGGTTTCGACCGGTGGAAGATTCGGCCCATGAACAAGTCCGCATGCGTGATCCGTTGAATCTGTGGGTTCGTTTGATCGACGGACACTGAGGTTTTTGAGGTATCCGGCAGGCTGCCTCGTTCTCTTGGTTCGGTAGATAGTCACGATCCAGTGTGACTGACCGAGGAAACATTTGGCGGATATTTGCAGAACGCCGCTCGCGTCACGGGTTCCGGGTTCATCCCGGGAAGATGACTCAAGGCCCGATTTGCGATTTGTAAGAATTTCCCCCCTCGGGTGCCGTGTGAGACCAAATTTGCTTGTTCTCAGTGTTTCTCGATCTGCCGAAACACGCTCATTGCTCAGTAAAGTCATTGAGAGCGCCGGACACAAACTGGTGCATGCGTTTGGCTGCGATCAGGCCCAGATTCTTCTCGAAAATGGGGTTGATCCCGATTTTGTGGTCTTGGAATTGTCACCCTCGACCAGCTCTTCCAATCTCCAGGATATTCTTCGAACGACTTCTAAATCCACAGTGTGCCTTGTTCACGGTCCAGGCGAGCAGTTGCTCCAGAGCAAAGCTGTAGCGGCCGGGGTCGCGTTTTTCCTGGAGAGGCCGCTTGTTGCCGGCGATGTACTGGCGATGCTCGATCGAATATACAGCGCGGGCATTATGGAGGTGGAACTAGGGCTGGAGCATTCCAATGGGACGAGACCACTGGGCGCAGCTTCGCAGACCAAGGGCACAGTGCTGGAGGAATTAGGCGACGGAAGGTACTTCCTGGCGGCCGCCGACTCCATGCTGAAGATTTATCGCCAAGTGCAGCTTCTTGCGGACGTGGACGCTCCGGTTTTGATTCTCGGGGAGAGTGGTACCGGCAAGGAAGTGATTGCGCACCTTATCCACAAACATTCGCGGCGGTCGCAACATCATTTTGTGAATGTAAATTGCGCTGCATTACCGGCGGATCTGCTCGAAAGCGAATTGTTCGGATACCAGCAGGGCGCGTTTACTGGCGCCATCAAGGACAAGCCCGGCAAATTTGAACAAGCTAATCGCGGCACTTTGCTGCTGGATGAGATTGGCGAAATGAGTGCGCAGATGCAGGCCAAGCTCCTTCATGTCCTTCAGGACGGCCAGTACAACCGTCTGGGCGCGCGCGAAAACAGCAGGGTCGATGTGCGCGTGCTCGCGGCCACCAACATTCAGATTGAGGACGCGCTGATCAGCAAAACGTTCCGCGAGGATCTCTACTACCGGCTGAACGTTTTCACCATTAATGTGCCGCCGTTGCGCGAGCGCCGCGAAGAGATTCCTTGCCTGATTGAGGAAACGGTTCGCAGATTGCCGGAGACGCTGCGGAAAGGGCGGGACCTAGCCTTCCCATCGCGGTTGATGGACGCTGCCCTGCGCTACGACTGGCACGGGAACGTGCGTGAGTTGCGGAACTTTGTTACCCGAACCGTGACGATGCGTGATCCGGACACTGCAGTGCGCGAACTGGAGACAAAGATTGCCGCAGAAGATCGCGTTGCAGAAGAGGAGCCGATGCTGCCGTCTCTGATCGAAAGCACAGGTATGCGCTCGGTGGTGCGTGACATGAAAGATCGTGCCGAGGCCCAGATGATCAAGGATGCGCTGGAGGTCTCCGGCTGGAACCGGCGGCACGCGGCGAAGTATCTCAACATCAGCTATCGGGGGCTGCTTTACAAGATCCAGCAACATCGCCTCGCGCCAAAGGTTCCTTCATTGAGCAGGCCGGCTTAGGTGAGGCATCGAAGCGCTCGTTGGGGTGTTCGAGTATGTCTCTTCCCACGAACTGATTCAGCTGTTCGAGAATTGACAGCGGCCTAACCGCTGTTTACGGACCCGTCGCACATCGTGTGGTACCTTCCGCCCCAGCGATTAAGCGCGCTTGATGCTGGGAGCACAGGTCTGTCCGCTAGCAAGACTATCGCCGGTGCCGGGCAACCAATTGCAAAAGCACGATGAAATCGCAATCGTCTGCACACATGAAGGGAGGAGTGTGCAAGGTCTTGCACATTCCCGGCGACACGCTTGCCAAGCGCATCCAAGTTTGAGGAATCTCCATGAAAACTCGCCAAAAACCAATGAAATGTTTCTTCAGATTTCATCACTATTGGTCATACTTTTGCCTGAAGGTGGGGTTGGATAGCATGTATGCCTGCACAATCAGCCCAGACCGTCCGGAGTTTCGATCTACCCAGCGCGGAGTTCATCTTTGGGAGTACGACCGGAATGTGTGAAATTCGAGAGAAGATCCACCGAGCTTTGCACGACGATCTGCCTGTACTGATTGAAGGTGAGAACGGAACGGGCAAGGAAGTGATCGGCCGGTTTCTGCACAGTTATTCGGTTCGCAGAGACGGACCGTTTTTGAAGCTTAACTGCGCCGCGGTTCCGCCGAGCTTATTGGAGGGGGAGATCTACGGGTATGACGGGGGCGCAGTTGTTAATGTGTGCGGCACCGCAAATGGCTCCATTGGCCTTGCGTCGGGGGGGACAATCTTCTTGGATGAAATCGGCGACATGGATCTGACCTTGCAGAAGAAGCTGACGGAAACACTTGGAGGAGGATACTACCTTCCTCTGGGCGGAAGAGAGGAACTGGTTGTGAACGCCCGCTTCGTGTTCGCATCGAGCGTCGACCTGGGGACGGGATTGAAGAACCGCACTTTTCTTGGGGAATTGCTTGGATTCTTCGCACACCATCACGTACGCCTGCTGCCGTTGCGCGACCGTAAAGAGGATATACCGCAGCTCTGCGAGTACCTGCTTGGGAAAATAGCCCGCGATTTTGGACGGCCGGTCCCGCGCCTCAGTTCGGCGGCGCTGGAAGCGTTCCAGCAGCGGAAATGGCCAGGCAACATTCGCGAGTTGGAGAACTGGATCGCAAGGATTGTGGTTTTCGGGGCCGAGGAAGTAATGAGCCTCGAGTTTCGGCGCGAACTCATGACCTGGGAAGAACCAAGGCAGAGAAAGCGTCACGCGGCTCATTTGAGCAGAGGCCGTGCGAGGCGTCCGCGCAGGCACAATTGAAAAAGGGGAAGTATTTACGGCAGCGATGGAGCCCGTCAAATATCAGAAGGTAACAAACAGGTGGTTCCTGATATTAGGCTGGACCAAAAAGGTCTGTGGAAAAGGCATCGATTTTGGAATCAAGGCTTTGCATTTCCAAGTGGTAAGCAAGAAGTTGTTACTGCGAGTGTCTCGAGCAGGTTACCTGAGAGTTACCTCGGCGACCCTAATAGGGCATTGTAGAACCCTCCCGGGTCACCGAATATTGGACAGGATTTCTCCGTTGCGGGTCGAGCACTGCAAGGTGCAGGAGCAAAGAGAGATTCGGACGTCCGGGTGAAGTCAAAAAAACTTTGGGCATGTAGCTCACAGGGCGAAGCTATGTCCAGGGCCCGTCGCTAAGTGCAGTATCAACGGAGGGCAATGTACAAGTGGTGACGCTAAAATGCATGGAATTGCGACAAGGTCAGGCAGCTCCCTGGTGCGCCGTTTATACCCGCCATCAGCATGAGAAGACTATTGGCGAGATGCTGAAGGCCAAGGGGTTCGAGGTTTTTTTACCTCTCTATGAGTCCACTCGCCAGTGGAAGGGCAGACGAAAGCTATTATCGTTGCCACTCTTCCCCTGCTACGTTTTCGTGCGTGGAGCGCACGAGCGGCGGCTTCCGGTTCTGACCACCCCGGGTGTGCACATGATCATCAGCCGCGGAGAACGCATCGCCACGGTTCCTGAGGAGGAGATCGAAGCGATCCGCAAGACTGTTGAAGGTCCGTTCCGCGTCGAGCCTCACCCATTTCTTCGCTGCGGCGAACGCGTCCGGGTGGTTCGCGGATCTCTCGAGGGAGTCGAGGGAGTTCTGACCCGCAAAAAAAATTTGTACAGATTGGTTCTTTCGGTTGATATGTTGGCGCAGTCCGTGTCGGTCGAAATCGATGCCATGGATGTTGAGCCTGTAGTCGAGCGAAATGTGATCGGTGTGTACCCTGCGGGACAACAGCACTCGGATTCTGCCCAGCGCAGTTGGGTGGCTGGCGATTAAAGAAATGGTCTTGAGCAGACCTGATCTCCAAAGTGACGCTCATCGGTTGAGCCGGGCCCCCGGATCCAGTTGGAATGAAGTGCCCCAAAAGTGACGAAGCGAGTTGGACCAGGCTTCGCACGCCAGAGGTTGATCGACAGGAGTTGCTATGAAATGCAGTACTCTGAAAGGCGTTGTTCTTGGATTGA
>Ga0210386_10002742_pt1 | contig 14988 bp, 9 predicted proteins | sample IncBWH32OmetaG_FD_160091 | JGI IMG/M metagenome (GOLD analysis project Ga0210386, IMG submission 160091) | Forest soil microbial communities from Barre Woods Harvard Forest LTER site, Petersham, Massachusetts, United States - Inc-BW-H-32-O ... | reverse complement strand
GTCGTGTGGCAAGTGACTCAGGCGGGGCCTCATCGGGCACGACGTGGCTAATGAACCTTTGCGCCTCAGGGCTAAGATCCTGGGGTACGGGAACGACGCGGGTGATGCGAGCGGTGCCATTCGCATCGATGTAGCTACTGTCGCGCGTCGGGGCTTCGCTGGCTGAGGTTGGCTTCCGGGTTGGTTCTTGCGCAATCATGAACCGCGAAGCCAGTAAATATGCACAGGCAATGGTTCGCAAAGCGGGCAGCATGGTGGTTTGCCTCCAATTCGTGGTTCCGCACCGAAGTAACCGTTAGGGTTCACTCAGTAAGCACACGTGCAATTTTGTAACTGTACGTGAAGTCAATTGACTTGACAGCCGAAGGACTCTGGAGTTCCCGCCAGGATCCCCGGCACTAAGTTGCAAGTTACCAGAACCCTGCCTTTAGGGCACCATGGATAGCAGGATTGCGTTGCCCCTCTCTCTCCAGGTGACCATCCAGATTCCTCGGTGGGATTGGCAGGGGCGGCCCCTTCTACAATGATTGGATTCCTTTTCAGCGGCCGATTTTCAGTCGGCCTAAGAAGCAGGCGGCTTAGAGTGCACCTGGGCAAACAACCCGAGTCAGCAGCCCTGCATCTAAGCGCTCGTTCTGAGGCAAATACAAATGATGATCGAACCCATGTAAATCGGCCTCACCGCTCCTTCTACCCTAAAAGAGCGATCCCAAACCTCATGCGATGCAGGAGATGGACATGAAGAAAAACGGAACCGCCGTACTGCCCGGGGAGGAAAAACCTCCGATTGTAAGAGCAAAGACCAATGGGCAGAACGCTGTTGCTTATCATGACGATGCGGAACTAGTTCTCATCCTGGAAAGGATGCAGGCTATGCGCGATGGAGACTTCTCCGTCCGCCTGCCTGGTTCATGGACCGGCCTCAGCGGAAAAATGGCCGATACGTTCAACGAAATTGCCATGGCCAATCAGCGGATCGCGAAGGAGCTGCGGCGCGTCGGTCAAGTGGTCGGGAAGAAGGGCAGGACTCGTGAGCGAGCCAGGTTCGACGAATCGCGAGGCGCCTGGGGAGAGATTGAAGACTCGGTCAACACGCTGGTGGAGGACCTGCTGCGGCCGACCACGGAGGTCACGCGTGCGATCGCGGCCGTAGCCGAAGGAAACCTGACCCAGACGGTAAGAATGGATGTGGATGGGCGTCCACTCGAAGGCGACTTTCTACGCTCCGCCAGGATTGTAAACACCATGATTCAGCAGCTTGGGGTGTTTACGTCGGAAGTCACCCGCGTGGCGAGAGAAGTAGGTACCGACGGCAAGCTGGGCGGCCAGGCAAAGGTCCCCGGGGTAGCCGGAACCTGGAAGGACCTCACCGATTCGGTCAACTCCATGGCCAGCAATCTCACCAGCCAGGTTCGTAATATCGCCGAAGTCGCCACGGCGGTCGCGAGCGGCGATCTTTCGCGCAAGATCACGGTGGACGTTCGCGGGGAGATTCTGCAGCTGAAAGAGGCCATTAACACCATGGTCGATCAGCTCAGATCCTTCGCTTCCGAAGTGACCCGTGTGGCCCGCGAAGTAGGTACCGACGGCAAACTAGGCGGCCAGGCGGTGGTGCTCGGCGTCGCCGGCACGTGGAAAGATCTCACCGACTCGGTGAACGCCATGGCTGGAAACCTGACCGCCCAGGTCCGAAACATCGCCGAGGTCACAACCGCGGTAGCTCGCGGCGATCTGTCGCGCAAGATTACGGTGGACGTGAAAGGCGAGATCCTGGAGCTGAAGAACACGATCAACACCATGGTCGATCAGCTGAATGCGTTTGCCGGCGAGGTAACCCGCGTTGCCCGTGAGGTCGGTACCGAGGGCAAACTTGGCGGTCAGGCGCAGGTCCCCGGAGTGGGCGGCACCTGGAAAGACCTTACCGACAATGTGAACTTCATGGCCAGCAACCTGACTGGGCAGGTACGCAATATTGCCGAAGTCGCGACCGCCATCGCCAGCGGTGATCTCTCCCGCAAAATCACGGTCGACGTTCGCGGCGAGATCCTGCAGTTGAAAGAAACGCTGAATACCATGGTGGATCAGCTGAACCGTTTCGCGGGTGAGGTCACCCGCGTAGCGCGTGAAGTCGGATCGGAAGGGCGTCTTGGCGGGCAGGCCAATGTGCCCGGCGTGGCCGGTACCTGGAAGGATCTGACCGACTCAGTGAACTCCATGGCCGGTAACCTGACGGCTCAGGTGCGTAATATCGCCGAGGTTACAACCGCCGTCGCGCGCGGTGATCTGTCGCGCAAAATCACGGTCGACGTGAAGGGTGAAATTCTGGAGTTGAAAGACACCATCAATACCATGGTGGACCAACTCAATGCGTTTGCCGGCGAAGTGACACGCGTGGCGCGTGAGGTAGGTACCGAGGGCAAGCTGGGCGGACAGGCGCAAGTGCCCGGCGTGGCCGGCACCTGGAAAGATCTAACCGACAACGTCAACTTCATGGCCAGCAACTTGACTGGCCAGGTACGCAACATTGCCGAAGTGGCCACTGCCGTGGCTCGAGGCGACTTGTCGCGCAAGATCACGGTGGACGTAAAGGGCGAGATTCTCGAACTGAAAGACACCATCAATACCATGGTGGAGCAGCTGCGCTCCTTTGCGTCAGAGGTTACGCGTGTTGCCCGCGAAGTCGGCACCGACGGAAAGCTGGGTGGGCAGGCGCAGGTACCCGGCGTGGGCGGTACCTGGAAGGATCTAACCGACTCAGTCAATTCCATGGCCAGCAACCTCACCGGCCAGGTGCGCAACATTGCCGAGGTAGCCACTGCGATCGCCAGCGGCGATCTCTCCAAGAAAATCACGGTGAACGTGAGCGGCGAAATTCTTCTGCTAAAAGACACCATCAACACCATGGTGGACCAGCTCAACGCGTTTGCCGGCGAGGTCACCCGCGTGGCCCGCGAAGTCGGATCAGAAGGCCGGTTAGGCGGCCAGGCCAACGTACCCGGCGTGGCCGGCACCTGGAAGGATCTTACTGACTCAGTCAATTCCATGGCCGGCAACCTGACCGCCCAGGTGCGCAACATTGCCGAGGTGACCACGGCAGTCGCCCGTGGCGATCTGTCGCGCAAGATCACCGTAGACGTCAAAGGCGAAATTCTTGAGTTGAAGAACACCATCAATACCATGGTGGATCAGCTCAATGCGTTTGCCGCTGAGGTAACTCGCGTGGCTCGCGAGGTGGGAACGGATGGAAAACTCGGCGGTCAGGCCCAGGTACCAGGCGTAGCCGGTACCTGGAAAGATCTTACGGATAACGTTAACGTAATGGCCGCCAACCTGACCGAACAGGTCCGTGGCATCGTTAAAGTAGTCACCGCGGTTGCGAATGGCGCCCTCACGCAGAAATTAACTGTCAACGCCAAAGGCGAGGTCGCGGCGCTGGCAGAAACCATCAACAACATGACCGACACGCTGGCCACCTTTGCCGATCAGGTGACCACCGTAGCGCGTGAAGTCGGCGTGGAGGGCCGCCTGGGAGGTCAGGCTAATGTGCCCGGAGCGGCAGGTACATGGAAGGATCTGACAGGCAATGTAAACCTGCTGGCTGACAACCTTACCAACCAGGTGCGCGCCATTGCTGAAGTAGCCACCGCCGTCACCCAGGGCGATCTTACCCGGTCCATCCAAGTGGAAGCCAGGGGCGAAGTGGCGGAACTGAAAGACAACATCAACACCATGATCAATAATCTCCGGCTGACCACCGAGCGCAACACCGAAGAGGACTGGCTCAAGACCAACCTCGCTCGATTCACCGGCATGCTGCAGGGCCAGCGCGACCTGACCACCGTCGGCGAAACCTTACTTTCCGAACTGGCTCCGCTGGTGAATGCTCATCAGGCGGTTATCTACCAGATGGAAACCGAGGATGAGAAGAAGCTGGCGCTGCTTTCCGCCTATGCAGGGGGGCGCGACGATGGTCATTTGCGACGCGTAGATCTCGGCGAGGGGTTGGTAGGTCAATGCGCCATAGAAAAACGGCGCATCCTGATTAGAGACCTGGGTGAGAGTAAGGTAACCATTCGCTCTGGACTGTTTGAGGCGGTTCCGCGGAACGTGATCGTGTTACCCGTCTTGTTTGAGGATCGCGTAAAGGCAGTGATCGAACTCGCCTCTTTAGGCGTGTTCACCGCATCGCATCTCGCATTTCTTGAACAATTGACCGCCAGCATTGGCATCGTGCTCAACAGCATTGAAGCCACCATGCAGACCGAAGGCCTGTTGAAGCAATCGCAACAGCTGGCGGCTGAACTACAAATGCAGCAAAAAGAGTTGCAACAGAAAAACGAGCAACTTGCGCAGAAAGCCCAGCAGCTTGCGGAACAGAATGCCGAAGTGGAGCGCAAAAATCAGGAGATTGAGCAGGCGAGACGAGAGCTCGAGGGGAAGGCCAAGGAACTGGCTCTTACCTCAAAGTACAAATCCGAGTTCCTGGCCAATATGTCGCATGAGCTGCGGACGCCGCTCAACAGCATCCTGGTTCTTGGCCAGCAGCTGGGAGACAACCCGGATGGCAATCTCACCGGCAAGCAAGTCGAATTTGCCCGCACGATTCATGGCGCCGGTACTGACCTGTTGAATCTTATCAGTGACATTCTCGACCTTTCGAAGATCGAATCCGGAACCGTGTCAGTAGAAGCCGAGGAAGTCTTCTTCGCCAGCCTGCTGGACATGATTGGACGCCCGTTCCGCCATGAAGCGGAAAATCGCAAACTGGACTTTGAGCTGCTCACGGATCCCCGGCTCAACAGAAGCCTTATCACCGATTCGAAACGTCTGCAGCAGGTACTCAAAAACCTGCTATCGAACGCCTTCAAATTTACCGAGAAGGGGGGCGTGCGCCTTTCCGTTTCGGTGGCTGAACGCGGATGGAGCAATGAACATCCCGTTTTGAGCCGGGCAACCGCGGTCATTGCGTTTGAAGTCTCCGATACCGGCATTGGTATTCCACAGGAGAAGCAACGTATCATTTTCGAGGCTTTTCAACAGGCCGACGCAGGGACCAGCCGCAAGTACGGTGGCACAGGGCTGGGGCTGGCCATCAGCCGCGAACTTGCCGGCCTGCTTGGCGGGGAGATTCAATTGCGCAGCGCGCCCAACCAGGGAAGTACCTTCACTCTCTACCTCCCACAGATCTACAGCGGTCCGTCTGCGCTGCCCGTGAAGTATTCAGAAGGCTCCGTAACCAGTACACCGGTTGAACTTTTGAAGACGTCGATGGTTGAGCTTCCGGTGGAACAAATTCCAGATGACCGGGAAAACCTTGAACCTGACGATGTCGCGCTGCTGATTGTCGAAGACGACCCACACTACGCTCGCATTCTGCGCGACCTTTCCCGGGACAAGGGCTTCAAAGTACTGCTCGCTACCCGGGGCGCGGAAGCTCTCGCCCTGGCTCGCGAGTTTCATCCTGCTGCTGTGTCGCTCGATGTGTTCCTCCCTGACATGTTGGGCTGGACGGTGCTCAACCACTTGAAGCAAGACCCGGCTACACGCCACATTCCGGTGCAGATGTTGACCCTCGATGAAGACAAGGGCCATGGTTTGGCGCGGGGAGCCTTCGCCTTCATCACCAAGCCGATCACCACCGAGGGTCTCGACGCCGCGATTACCCGGATCAAGGAGTACGCTGCTCCGCGGCGGAAGCGTCTCCTCGTGGTCGAGGACAATCCTGCCGAACAGTTCAGCATCCGCGAGTTGCTTGGAGACGAAGACATTGACGTCGTGATCGCAACCACTGGCCAGGAGGCTCTCGCCGCATTACAAGTGCAGCCTTACGACTGCGTGGTTCTCGACCTCCGTCTTCCCGACATGTCTGGCTTCGAGGTGCTGGAACAGCTACGAGATACCTCCGGGCTAAGCGATGTGCCGATCGTAGTCTTCACCGGCAAGGAACTGTCTCCGGAAGAAGACACCCGGCTCCGGGAGTTGGCTCGCAGCGTCGTAGTCAAGGGAGTGGAATCCCCGGAACGGCTGTTGGACGAGACGGCTCTATTCCTCCACCGGGTGATAGCTGACCTGCCCCAGCAGAAGCAAAATATGTTAGACCGGCTCCATCGCTCCGACGATGCCCTGGTGGGGAAGAAGGTACTGGTGGTAGATGACGACGTACGCAACATATTTGCACTGAGCAGTGTTCTTGAGCGCCGGGGCATGAGCGTGCTGGCCGCTGGTACCGGCAAAGCAGCGATTGCGACGCTTGAATCGGTACCCGAGGTGTCAATCGTGCTGATGGATATCATGATGCCTGAAATGGACGGGTACGAAACTATGCAGGTGATCAGGCAGAATGCCTCGTTCCGCCGCATGCCGATCATTGCGCTCACCGCTAAGGCAATGAAAGGGGACCGCGAAAAATGTCTCGAGGCGGGTGCATCCGAATACCTGGCAAAGCCGGTAAACACTGAGCAATTGCTTTCCACACTTCGCATGTGGCTGCATCGGTAGTTCACTTATCCAGGAACCAGTACGTAAAGGCCATAACGGATGAGCATTAACCAGAGCGTGAATATTCTTATGGTGGATGACCAGCCTGGCAAGCTGCTCAGCTACCAGGCCATATTGGAGGATCTGGGAGAAAACCTGATTTCCGCGTCTTCCGGCAAAGAGGCTCTGGAACTGCTTCTTGAGCAGGAAGTGGCCATCATTTTGATGGATGTGAGTATGCCCGAACTCGATGGTTTCGAGCTAGCGGATCTCATTCGTCAGCACCCGCGCTTTCAGAAAACTGCCATTATCTTTATCTCCGCAGTGCATCTGACCGATCTTGACCGCATGAAGGCCTATCAACGCGGAGCTATGGACTATATTTCTGTTCCTATTGTTCCGGAGCTTCTGCGGGCCAAGGTCAGCGTATTCGCCGACTTGTACCGAAAGACACGGGAATTGGAGCTGCTGAATCGGGAGTTGGAACAGCGGGTGCTGGCGCGCACCGAACAACTGCGGCAAAGCGAAGAGCAAGTGCGCAGGCTTAACCTGCAGCTGCAGCAGCGGATTGCAGAGCTCGAAACGATCATGAAGGTTTTACCCGTCGGTGTTTCTATCGCTCATGATCCGCATTGCCGTTTCGTCACCGGCAATGCTGCGCTGAAGGATCTGCTTGAACTTGGTCAGCGGGAAAATCTGTCTCCGAACAGCCATGAAAATAGTGATCCGACCTATGAGGTCTACCACAATGGGGTGCGCCTTGCTTTTGAGGAGCTTCCCATCCAGCAGGCCGCCGCGAAGGGGAAGCCCGTAGGGAGAATCGAGCTTGAAATCCGCACCGTAGGCGGTCGGGTGATTCAAACCCTGATGAGCGCGAATCCGCTGTTCTACGATTCCGGGAACGTTCGCGGCGCGGTTGGAGCGGTCATCGACATCACTGAGCGAAAGCGGATGGAGCAAACATTGAGGCAGCGTGCAGACCTGCTGGATCTTGCTTCGGAAGCGATCATGGTGCGCCACCTTGATGGGACCGTTCAGTTTTGGAATTCGGGCGCTAGGGCGTTGTATGGCTGGAGCTCGGAAGAGGCTGTGGGCAAGAACCTTCATCAACTGCTGAACACGCACTTTCCTGTGCCCGATCGAGAGATAGAAGCAACCCTTTCGGAGGGAAAGCGATGGGAAGGAAACCTGGTTCAATATACAAAGGACGGACGCGAGCTCGTCGTTGCCTCACGAAAGATTCTTCAACGCGATGGACGTAAGCCGCGTTTCGTTCTTGAGATTTGCAGAGACATAACCGCGAGCCTGCAGGCTGAGGAGGCCCTGCGCCAGTCAGAACGGCTCGCGGCGATGGGGAGAATGGCGGGAATTGTCGCCCATGAGATTAACAACCCTCTGGAGTCGATCATCAATCTCTTTTATCTGCTACAGAGGCATCCGTCTCTGGATCAGGAAGCACAGCGCTATGCCAGGATGGCGGAGCAGGAGCTGCAGCGTATTTCGCATATTACCAGGCAGACACTGAGCTTTTATCGTGAACCCGCAGAGGCTGTCACAGTCTCGATCCCTGCGCTTGTGGATGACATCCTGGAGCTTCAATCGCATACCCTGCAGGCAAACAGAGTGGTCGTGGAACGGCGATATGGCAGCGCTGACACAGTGAAGTGTTTTCCGGTGGAGTTGAAGCAGGTATTCCTCAATCTCATTGCCAACGCAATTCAGGCGATGCCACAGGGCGGATGCTTACGTATTCACGTACACCAGTCCTATCGGGCAGTGGGGCAGGCTGCAGGCATTCGAGTTTCCATTTTGGATACCGGCTCAGGCATCAGACCTGAAGACGCAAAGCGCCTGTTTGAACCATTTTTTACAACCAAGGCGACCAAGGGAACGGGGTTGGGCCTTTGGATCTGTAAGGGCATCGTGGAGAAGTATGACGGCGCTATAAGTTTCCGCAGCACGACTCTTTGGGGTAAGAACATAACGTGCTTCTCGGTTTTTATTCCTAGCCCGGCGGCGGAGAACCCCTTGATGCACCTGACTTCAAACGCTGGTGCCAAGAGTTAGCTTTCTGTAGAGTTGCCCACCGGCTTTGCCGACCCACGGGGAGATGAAACCAAGCGGGCTTAGGCCGGGAAGTAAACCGCAGGTCCCTCCACTACGGTCGGGATGACAATTCTGTGATACCCGCAACACGTGAACCGGAAGACATTCCAACCCGGCGGCAGAATTGTCATCCCGACCGCAGGAGTTATGAGCCTGCGGTCTACCAACGGGATGAAAAAAACGGGTGAAGCATCGCTCGGTTTTGTATCAGGGCACGTGTTCAGCCGTGTCCCCTGAGCCTGCGGCTCACCAAGGTGATGAAAACCAAGGAGAGCGAAAGGTAGAGGCGAATCTTTCTTGCCCTTCTCCCAATGATCGGGTGCCCCATCCTTCGCGTTTTCTGCGAAGGGTGGGATAAGCAGAAGTTGCGGGGAAGTATCTCGGGTGAAGAGCAGTGCCATCCCGCCCTTCGCCAACATTGCGAAGGATCGGGCACCCAGCCCTTCGCGGCACGGCAAGAAATACGGCTTTCGACTGTGCCGCACTGACCAGCGTTCTTGAGAAGCCCCTGAGGTACGAAGTTTCTCGCTTCACGTGCGATCTCCGAGGGAAGGAACCGTACCTCAGCGGCTGTAGCTAGCTATCGCAATACTCTTTACGGGACGGCTGAAGCCACGCCCTTCCAGACCGGAGTTCTCACGCAAACTCTAAACCCCCCCGGACCATGTGGACTGCGGTGACACGACTGAAGTCCTGCCCTGGTACACAAAGCCCAAAGCCACTAGACGTTCACGGCCTGAAGAATGTTTTTCAACCGAGCCAAGCGTAACGGAGAGACCTGATGTTTCTCCAGTGCCCATAAGGCTTTCGTCGCCCTGAAAGCCTAATCTCTAAACCCGCCCGCAGAACTGCATGAGCGTAAAAACACTCAGGCACGTCTGGTGTGAAGAACGTAACCGCTATGGAGCACACCAAATACACTCGACACCGCCCTCTCTTCAGAGACGCAACACACTGGCTTCGGACGCACGACGGATTCGTCTTCCTCCTCCTTAGCGGGTTGTGGGCTCTTTTCCTCTACTGGCGAGCGCTTTTGAACCCTTTTTCTTCCTATGATGATTTCGCGCAAATTGTGAATAACCCGGGCCTGGGCACATGGCAGGAAATTTCCTACCATCTGCGCGCCAATGTCTGGTTCACGGACGATTTCGGAGGGAATGCCGGCTCCTATTATCGTCCCCTGTACTGGCTCAGTCTTGGGCTCGATCGTAAGCTTTGGGGCCTGCACGCTTTCGGATTTCATCTCACGAACCTGCTTCTGCACTGGATAAATGGCATTCTGCTCTTCACTGTATTGCGACGGTTACGTATTCCATTACAAGTCGCATCCGCCACCGCGCTCATCTGGCTGGCGCTACCTATCAACTCCGAGGCGGTCGCCTGGATCGCCAGCCGTGCTTATTGTCTGGCGGGATTCTTCATACTCGTGAGCATCTTGCTGGCGCAACGATTTCTGGAGAAGCCACAGAACCTTGTTCTAGCCCTTTTTACTCTAGCGGCTCTTTGCGCGCTGTTGTCTCACGAGGGTGGGATCCTTGTCCTGCCCCTGACTATCCTGGCTGCTTCCGCAGTTACAGAACCTTTTCGCCGCCCGCCGGTATTGCTGGACCTCGCCGCCGTCGCGGCCGCCGTTCTTTGGGTGGGGTTGAAGCATGCGACAGGCGGTTCCGCTTTGTATTACCAGTCTCCTACCCTCTTTCCCGCTGGGGAGTTCTTCTTCAAATATCTCGGTTGGATGGTTGCCCCGGTTCACATGAGCATCGAGCGCTCCAGCAACACGCCCACGGATATCTTGAGCCTAAGAGCGATCTCTGCCTGGGCCGGGCTGATGGGTCTGTTCGTGGGTGCGTTTTGCCTTCGCCATAGAAGGCCAGTGGTCGCTGCCGGCCTGATCTGGATGTCGGTTGCCATACTTCCCTTCTGCGGAATCGTGCCTATTTACCAGGGTATGGGAGCGTTTTCTTTACTTCGCTTCTGCCGGGCTCGCACTGGGCATCGTGGCGTTCTGTTACAGCGCTTCAGGCGACACACGTTCCATTCTCCTGGGAGTCGTCGCCCTTTGGTGCCTCTGGGGTATATGGAGATTGCACGTTCGCTTAGTCGACTGGTCGGACCCGGTCCTTCTCTATCAATCCTCTCTCCAAGGCAGTCCGAAGAGTACCAAGCTGCTCTACAACCTGGGCGCTATCCAGGAGAAGAGAGGAGACTTGATGCACGCCGACCTCTCCTATCGATCGGTCCTGCTGCTCAACTCCAGGTTTGAACGCGCGATTGCCGGGCTGGGCAACATACGCTTACGGCTCAGCGACCCAAAGCATGCAGCGCGGTATTACGAAAAGGCTCTGTCTCTCAAGCCAGACGACGATGGCACGGTTACAAATTATGCCGTCGCGCTGGCGGAGTTGGGCGATGTGGAAGGCGCCAAGCGTCAGTACAAGAGGGCTATCGCCTTGTCCCCGATGAAAGATGACGCCTACTGTGGCTTAGGCGTCATCTTGTTCCAGCAGGGCGATACGCTGGGGGCAACGATTGAATTTTTGAAGGCGCAGAGGATCGATCCGTTGGATCCCACGCCGTATTACGACCTTGGCTCGGTCTATGAAAAGTTCGGACGGACGGTTGCAGCAGCGGATGAATTCAGGAAGGCACTTGAACTGAAGCCCGGCGACCGGGATACCCTGGCGGCTCTGCACTCACTCGGGTCAGGATGAGAACGAAAGGGCAAGGAAGATCGGGAGGAGATCTTCGACTGCATTGCAGGTGTGGTTGGGGCGCGCCGATTCAAGTTCCTCGCTCGTGCCGTAGCCGTAGGTGACGGCGATCGAGGTTACGCCGTTCGCGCGGGCGGCTTCGATATCGAAGTTGCGGTCGCCGACCATGAACGTAGTTGCGGGATCGAGGGACTGCTCTTCAATTAGACGACCGAGCAGGTCGGTCTTGCTGTGATGGAGCGATCCGGCCGTGTCTGCGTATACGGCAAGAAAATAGGAGCTGAGCGAGAATTTTTCGAGGATACGCAGGGCGAAATCTTCGCGTTTGGAAGTGCAGACGAAGAGCTGCCAGCCCAGATCCTGGAGGCTCCGCAACACCTCATAGACGCCGGGATAGACGGAGTTCTCCGCCCAGCCTGTGGCGTCGTAACACATGCGGTAGTCGTGCAAGAGAGCGGCACGCCTAGACTCGTCGGCATCCGGCATGAGGCGGCGTATGGAATGGTCCGCGGGAGGGCCGATGAACCAGTCAAGAGGGCCGGTCCACGCGATGCGATGGGCGTCGAGGGTGTTGATAAGGCATCCGAGAATGCCCGGTTTCGAGTCAGTGAGCGTGCCATCGAGATCAAATATCGCAGACCTGCGCATCTTCATGTAACTAGTATCGCCTGCGGCGAACCTGGCAGCGATTGCAGTGAGAGGCGCGGCAAAGAAACGAGCGGCCTTTCTTCATTCAGCCACGCCATGACCGCGCACCGGCGAGCATGCTCCAGAAACAGCTAACACAAACTGCGCCACCGGCGAACCCCTCCGCTGGGGTTGCTGAATCTCTCTCCCCATGACTGGACAAGCAGCACACTCGGTGGGGAGCTCATCGAGACTTAACCGCACGAGCGGCCGGCGTGAGCTTCGACGCGCCGCATCCACTTCGGCAAATGGGAAGGCGAGGTGAAGGTCTAGCCGGTTGCGGAAAAATGCTGGTTTCGGGAAAGAAGCGGCCTCCTTGAATGGTGCACCTGTTGCACGGGCCGGCCAGCTCAGCCGTCGGGTGATCGAGTGGCTGGGCTAACAACTGCTGCCACCGTCTGGCTTATTACCGGGATCGGTATGGCATGTGGACCCGGTCTTCCGCTGCCTGCAGCCGCGGCCACGGCCATATATCTTATCTATTTTATCGTGGCGCTGATCTTTCCACTTCTGTTACGTGGTCTGCCCGCCGGGCATCCTACAGAACAGAATGAGAAACCAGATCATGATTAGCGGCCATGTGTCACCGGTTCGGCTTACCGTTGATTCCATCTTCATCTGCTACCGTGAGTTAGGCCTGCATATCGCGTATGGATGGATCGCTGTGAGTGCTCTTGGAGTGGTGGTGTCCCGGTGATCGTTCTCCGCGACCGCCTGAGCGAACAACTCGGTGTCGATCGCGCGCCCGGGAAGCGCGCGCCTGAGGCAGATCGCGCCCGATATGCCGCCTATGTGCTGGCCCTCATCGTGTGCATTTCTACCTGGTTTGTTGCTATCCGCGCGCCGCTCTGGCTGGATGAGACCGTCTCCTTCTTCCTGATCAGGGGCGGATTTGCTGGGATTATGTCACGCCAGATGTGGCCTGACTCTCCCGCGTACTTGTACCTTCTCTGGCTCTGGACTAAGGTGATAGGCACAGCAGAGATTACGCTGAGAATCTCCTCGGTTCTTCCGATGGCCGGCGCGGCTTACCTGCTGTACTGCTCGGCAAGGAGGTTGTTCGAGCGGGATGTTGCCATCATCGCTACGATCATCTTTTGCCTTCACCCAATTATTGTTTTCGCCGCCATCGACGTTCGACCCTATGCCTTCGCGGCCCTGGCAATAAATGCGTCGATCCTCGCTCTGGTTTCTCTATGGCACAACGACTCAACCTGGGTGGCCGCTCTGTTCGGCCTTGCGGCGGCATGCATCGTCGAGTTTCAACTGTTGTTCGCAGTGATCCTGCCCGCTCTTCTCCTCTGCTTTCTGGCGCTCAAAACTGCAAAGACCAAGAGTTTTTGGACGCAGCTTGGCGTCGCGTCAGTTGCCTTTGCTGCCGCCTTCCTGCCGGCTATCCACAGATTGCAAACGATGTACCGCACCAGCAGCACCCATGTTTTCGCCACCGCTCCCCGGCTGGAACAACTGTGCTCCACCCTCACGGTGAGAGGTTCGGCCCTGATTCTGTTTATCGGGTTTCTTATCGCCACGAGAACCCCTCGGCGCTATCCTGAAGGCCGCCCGGAGCGCTGGACGATTCTTCTTTGTATCTCTCTGGCGCTGGTTCCGGCCCTAACCCTGTATGGCCTGAGCGCGGCAACACCGATTCACGTGTTTATACCTCGCTATGAGCTCGTCGCGGTCCCCGGGATCGCGCTCTCGTGGGCGCTGGTTGCCAGTCTGATCGCTTCCCGCAGGCTACGATTTCTGTGTTGTCTGGCCATCGTTATCTTGATGGCATCCATCTCGTTTACCTCCGCATCAGCCAGGTCCCACCAAAAGAGTTGGAAACCCGCCCTGGCGTTTGTTGAAAAGAATGCTTCTGCCGACAACGCCCCGGTGCTGATCTGTAGCGGTGTCTCCGAGTCTGATTACATGGTGATGCCCACCGGTTCAGCAATCGAGGATAGCGGAGTTTTGGTTCAGCTGAGTTATTACAAACTTACCGTCCCGGTTGTACCTCTTCCCCTTTCGCTCAATGAGCAGGCGATGCAGGTAGGTTCGCGGTTCGTGCAGCAAGCGGGTCATCGCCGTGAACGTTTTTTGGCTATGGCCTTTGAAACGTCTTACAAAACTCTCGACTGGCTCGCAAATAACGCTGTGGGAACATACTACGTTCACGAGTTAGGGGTCTTCGACGGGGTCAAGGTCCTGGAATTTGTTCCCCGGGCTGCGCCCGAGACCCGTTGATCCGTGGACGGGCGGAACTCCTGCCCACAGGGCGCACTACAGATCCCTCCACCTTGTTCGAGATGACATGGGAAGAAGATAGCTCAGAGTTGAGAGTGGGAAGGGAGGAACAGCAGGTCCTCCACCGGATGACAATTCCGTCGCAGGAGTCAACTACTGTTACGCTGCACTTATTGCGGCCACTACAGAATTTTCATCCCGACCGGAGCGAAGCGCAGTGGAGGGACCTGCTGTTCCTTCTGGGTGATGAGGCTTTGCTCAGCCGCTGAAAGACCTAATTTGATACGTAGCATTCCCTGCAGGCTCTATGCAGACCTAAGTCGAAAGATGTCCTAGCCACCTCTACTGATTTCCTGCACGCAGAGTCACAAAGGATACGTTGAGCGGCACATCATCCCTGGCCGTGATTCTAAGCAGTACCTGCCAGTCGGATGGAATCGAACCATGCGGAGACACGGCTTTGAGTTTCTCGAAGATTGGTTGCATCTGCTCCGGATCAATGAAAAAGTTGCCGACCCCTGCGGTTCCGGTGCTGGTGAGTCCTGCCAGCACCAGTATGCGGGAGCCCGAGGGAGACCGCGCCATCCAGATAAGTCCGTAATCCACTAAAACTCTGCCGTCAAACTTTTGCGTGTAAACAGCTTGCTCACCATTTCGGGGGCGGCTGTTGTAAATGACGTTATGTTCCCATTTGAAATTGGCGTTAGTAAGATTTGTTTGTGCCCACGGCATCATGTGCCGCGCTCCCAGCAAGATCAGGTGTTGCTTTCGAGCC